>JGI24158J21664_10013013_pt1 | contig 10997 bp, 5 predicted proteins | sample Ectturendosymbi3_FD_21664 | JGI IMG/M metagenome (IMG submission 21664)
CTACATCAAGTTGTAGAAAATTAGCATAGTTGCCTGATCAAATGAGACAAATACAGCTTGAAAGTTTATTAGTGAAGGCAGTGATCTTTCCCTAGCTTTGATCATATTCACCGCCGTTCCCTCAATGGAGGTGTTATGTCGTTGAGGTGGTTGCGTATATCTGCAAGGTAGCCTATGCCAGAGACATAATGAATTCATTTTCAAGGTGCTCTGCTATGCCACTATCTCCGTGTCTCAGAAACTGCTCGATTTCTTTGCGCAGCTCACGAACACAAATAAGCACTCGACCACTGGCTAGCAACGGCACTTTCGTGTAGTAAAGAAGAACATTGTGTTAAGCTTAAACTTCGTTACAAAAAACTCTGAAAAGACCGTGATTCAAGGCTTGGCCTCTGATGAAGTTCACTGCACTCACAACAATCGACAACACACCTTTAAAATTTTCAGGGCGTGTATGCCTAAAAATTTTGGTGCTTCGTACCCCCGGTTAAGAACCATTGATTTAATAAAAAATAATTAATCAATGATGTAGTATCAAAAACTTCTGTGAGCATAGTACAGCTCATATTTTCGTTTGTCTCTAATTGACGTTTGTCACTGAATATTTGTCTAATCTTCATACTCAACGATTATAGGTTACCTCAACTTTTTGTTGCAGGTAGCTTACCACCTGCAAAATCAATATTTACCTGATTTGTAGAAATTGCTTTGTTGTATATTACATATCAAAATATATCCTTGGATAAACATTACTTAACTCAGCTTAGACCTAGAATAGCAAACAATCTGATGAAGTGTCAAATGACTAAACATAAAAATTGACAATTTCACTCGCCAATACATTATTTGACTAGAGAACAGTACAGCATTCACTTGAATTAGCAATGTAAAAATACGGTGTTACGGTCTAAACTTAGATTAAACTCGCTAAAGTTTGCCTGGTAAAAGTATGTCATCGGACCAGCCAACAGTTTACACGTTGAACTGACCTTAGTAAAATTTAGTACTAAATTTATGAAATCCATTCAATATTAAGACTGTTAACTCAATATGACGTCTTACTACTTGAAATGGCTATTACCGGTAGTTTAGGGTTGATGCTGCGCAGTTTTTTAAGGTTTGGATTTGGTGAGCGCTGAGAAATTTCAAAAGACCGCAACTGTTTTATCTAGACACAAATCATTTCTAACTAGCGGCACAGATTTACAAAAAATAATTTCCAGTCTCATGCAACAAAACAGGTTGCTATCCACCAGCGTTCATTAAATTCATCGAAATAACACAAAAATCATGTCTAAAAATTGAGAAATACAACTTCGTATCACATTTGTGTAATCTCAGTGAAAGTCTAGTCGCTGAACTTGTTTCGCTATGACGAGGTTACTGCTAAGACTAAGAGCTATACACAGCTAACCGTGGTTTGAGATATGATATGATCTGCTTTAAGTTACCACAACATGAAGGCAATATTATGTAAGAAACTAGATTGTGTGTTGCAAGCGCTGATATTAAATGGAAAATTCTATGGCTTTTGGTGTTGCGTTGAAAAATTGTTCTTAGGTATTAAATGTTGTCGCTTTCCGAGGTAAAAATCCCATATCGCCCCCACACTGCTGGATACCGAGGTGCCCGCTTTACTGATGTTCCTCATAATAGAAAAGCAGTGGATTTCATTCGGTACTGACAAAACGTGTTCGCTTTACCGGGGTTCCACTGTATTTTGCGAGGCCATTGGAAAAATTTAAGAGACGTTTCGATCCCTCAAACACCTTTAAAAGACACTGCTGTTGCACATCTAGACAGCTGCTGAGACTGTCTTTAATGCTTCACAACTATGAATTTTGACTGAGCTGTTGACAAACATGGTTACAGGTATTTTCATTATGGAAAAACGTGTTTTTTTGACTGTATTAAAAAACGGACTTGTCTTTAGGGTTATGTAAAATTACATCAACCCTGATTGTAGAAGATAAATTTGAGTGGTCGATTGCACAGCACCTCACAATATACCTTGTTAATACAGTACGTATATCATTCTGATATGTTGTAACTTGGGTAACTCTTGCTAAAGTTCGTCCTGTCATCATGACGTATTTCGGTAAAAGGGTGTCATAAGGATAAAGACGTACAACAAAGTATGTACGGCTCTCCACGATCGGGCTAAGCAAGGAATAGGTAAAATTTTTAATAGGAAATTGATTTCACGTAAAATTACGCATCCTCAATCCTGAAATTTGCAAGCACAGCGTGCGGGTGAAATGTTGAAAGGCTAATGTGACACCAGAGAAAACAATCTCAAGATTGAAGTGAATATATCATCACACAAGCTCAGAAATCAGAATGTCTTCACTAACTAACTGACTGACATCAAGAGCACCAGCTGCTACAAAAGGAAACTATGACTTATAGAATTAGAAAAACATTATGACTAAAACATCTAACTCAGGGGTTCCCAACCTTTCTATTAGCATGTACCCCTTCTGCATTCCGACAGATGAGCTTGTACCCCTTCAGCGGTTTAAGAGATAAGTATGTACCCCTTCAGCATTTCGACAGATGCACGTGTACCCCTAAGATTTCCTATGACAATATATTTTATCATAATTATTCATAGATATATTTAACAATAAGCATATAATGATTTTTTAAAAGAATATTCACTGATATATGTCTAAATATTTGGAAATAAATTATATGCAAATGTATGTTGCTCGTCTATTGATAACCTTAAATGTACCCTTTCGGATAGGCAAATGTACCCCTGGGGGTACATGTACCACTGGTTGGGAACCCCTGATCTAACTGGTTGACGCCAATGGTTAAAAACTACTCCAACCTATTAATCTAACTCGTGGTTTTACGTGAAATCGATTTCCTATTAAAATTTGCTGATCGATTCCTTGCTTCTCCCCATCGTTGCGAGTACATACTTGAATATAGATATGTGCAAGTTTGAATCATCGCAAAAAGGTGAAAGCAGAGCGCAGTCGACTCATTCCTCGAAAGCATACAGAAAACTTAGTGCTTCTAAGTGACATACAGCAAAATGTCACTGTCTATCGAACGGAATCCTTCCACAGCTAAGAATCAGACACTAAGATTGCTACGGTACAAAGAAAATATTGCGTCTACTAGGTAAGCATCGTCAGCTCTTATTAAAATAGAATTGTTTATTAGTTATTAAGACGTGGCGCAAACTGCAGGTTAAGTGTTGTATAGCCATGTTGTTGGTGAAAGATAGTTGGCAGCTTTAATATTCGGTCAAGCCAACACTGGTCGTTTTAGGAAACCTGTTTCATAAAAAAACTTCCGTCCTCAAAACTTCGATAAGACTTAATCATTGCTGTCAGGATATCATGATCGGGGAAATCCATCAGTGAGATTATGACAAGGAAGGAAGGTTTACGATCGTACTTTGGATTTGTACTTCGATTGGTCGTAACACTCCTTGCTGGGGCGGCGATAGCTCAGCCATAGAGCCTATCTCTCAGTCGAGTGATGGATTCCAGAACCACAGCCACTGAGTGAATGGTCGTAGACACGGGCGGATTAAGGTTGTATGAGGCCCCTGGCTGAAACAAAGAAAGAGGCCCTTTCCATCTATATACATATATATATTCAAATATTAAGCTTTTTTACCGACTTAGGGATTGGGAGCCCCTCGCTGTAGCCCAGTCGCCTCACCCTTAATCAGCTGCTGGTCGTAGCGCACCTTAAACGATCAGTTAATGATGTTTATGGCGTGTCTTTGTCAAGTTGAATTGTGCACACCAAGTTGCTTCTTTGTATGAAGGAAAGGAGGCGTTCTGCTGTGAAAGTTACCACTTATGATTGTGCAATGTAAGTTTGAACTAGTCGTTAAATCTAGAAAGCGGAAGAAGTTAAACAAGCCACATTTGCACAGCAGGTATTAATGTTCAGAAATACGTTTAATAAATTTTACCGTTTCAGCTCACTGTAAGTTGTGAAGGCTTCAGTTAGACAAATAAGTTTGGTGCGAATTCTGGCCTGGCTGGCAACTCGGAAAGCGATTCAGCAACAGCCGACTGACGCGTGTGCATTGTTTAAATGTTGTCTTATGCTACTGGGACAAAGTTCACGGGGCTTCGTTTCGAAAAGGCAACGTGTTTCCGCGCAGCACGTTGTCCACCGCCGGTATTTTGTTGGTTGCGTCAGACGTTCGCGTGTCATGCAATATCATGCGTTCTTCGGAATACCCGTCACATGATGTTGGCTGTTTCGCTGTTGAGCGTTCCATCGACGCACTTTTATGGCCAGTTTATGAGCGCAGACACGTTTTGAAAGGTACGGGTATTAAAGAATCTTGGTGTCTTTGGCTGCTTGAATGGCATAGCCTATCTATTCCCCAAACTGTTTCTCGTATTTCTGTTTCAAACGGACCTACGTCTTTTTTGTTACTCGGGCCAAAATGATAAAAAGCAGAGTTTTCATTGTCGTTTCAGCGAAACCAATCTCTTTCATTTCTGAATCTGCTCTTTGAACTTTTGCTCACTTCCGTTACGCATGTCGGAAATATGTGTTAGCCAAAAGCCACTTTTCTTGATACAGTTTTGTACGTTAAATGTTTGGCATGTGTGGTTTGCACCCAAATCGTTTTGCCCAGAGCACTTTGAATTTGTTCAGTAAAATTTTAGCGACTTGTGAAACTGAGGTGCTCTCTAGGTTTCTAACTTTTTTGCATACAATTGAGTGAAAAAATATATATGAATGAACTGAATGAAACGGTATACTTTATATGCCGCACTCGTATGTCTTCGTCCTGTCAGTAAGGCCAATTCAGTGGACGTAATAAAATCTGAAAAAACTATTCATAGTTTATTTTGAATGCNTAGGATNGTTCTTTATCCATTTTCAATCAAAAACAATACAACGTTACTGAAAACAATCCAGAAAATTCAAAATGAAAAGATTTTGTGAGTTAAGTATTACAATNTATGTATTAAAACAAATACAAAAGGGTGAAAAAATCTTTTACATTGATCTCGGGTTGCTTCTGTTGTGCTCTTTTATTGGCAGTTTATGCCTTCACGGTGTTAGAAAGAAGCCAAAATTTCCATATGTTCAAAGTCGATGAGATGATGTGGATGTGAGTGCAAAAGTTAGACGACATAAATACTTTCGTAGTTAGATTTTCATGTGTTGTGCGGCCCTTCCATGCAGTATCACCAACACCACCAACGAAGACCTGATTGAATATCTTCGCAATTCTTCCTTTTAGACTTAACCGCATAGTCCTACCACCTGTCAGCTTTGTGTATATGACAGAAGAAGAATCAAGAGGAAATTTCAAATTCCTTAGGTTTGTTCAATATAAGACTAGCTTTACGAACATTTGAGTATATTTCGCTTCAAATTTGAATTCCGCAATTTTATGCAACCTTCTCTCGTCTTTGAAAGTGCCTGTGTATTCAGCGAAAGAGTAGAGATGTCTTTTGATCCTTTTGTCTGTTGTTTCCTCAGCACATGTCTTGTTCATATTGAGCTTGGCGCCGTGGCAACGCAATAGTTACTACACATTAAGTGGTGGGTTTGTGAGTTTAAGAGGCGAGCGAGGCACTTGCCTCGGGGTCTCCCACTTTTTAGGGGCCCCCTGCGAGGTGTTTCGCGCGTGAATTTTCCTCATTTTTGGTGAAAAAGTACCCTCTCATACAATATACACCAAAGCAGATCATAAGTAGGTACTCTGCTTTCAAAGGGACCCCAAAAGCTACTGTAATGTGTGAGTACACTGCTTTTGAAGGCCCCCCAACAGCAACTGCAATCTGTAAGTGCTCTGCTTTCAAAGGGGCCTACAGTAGCAACTGTAATGTGCAAGTACTCCGCTTTCAAAGGGGCCCCAATAGCAACTATAATGTGTAAATACCTTGCTTTCAAAGGGACCCTCAACAGCAACCTTAATGTGTAAGTACTCGGCTTGATCAACAGGTCTTATCACGGTTGGCTGAGTGTGATGACGTCATCAGAGGGCCCCTTTCAGCCTTGCCTCGGGCTGCCCAACCCTATGTCTACCACTGTGCACATTTTTGGTATTATTGAACTGAACAGAAATGCACTTGAAAGCTACCGACCCAGAGTGCGCAAGCTTTGAAGCGCTGAATACAACACATTCCGCCAACAGACGGAGGACACGCAACATAAGCAGAGTAGTAGCAATAATTGGACTGCGTGTGTGTGATTGAAAACCTAAACAATTAGAGTAGTAGCAAAGCCAGTGGACGCCGCGAACAAGATGCAGGATTGCCAGATGAAAATTGCAGTAAAAAGCCAAACAGTGCAAAAAAGACCAAACCGATCATTTAAAGGCCAGAAAGAAATCCAAGCTTTGTTTTTGGTGTTCTTATTCCTTTGTCACAAAAATAATGTAGCTAGAATTTTTTCTCGAAATGGAGAAGTCTTGCTTGGCCTGGTGCTTCTCTGACTTTTCATGGATTATGAGATTGCACACTTTGGGTACAAAACTGGAACCATCGGCAGTTTTTTGCATCCATACGAAAGTGATCTCCCATCCAATCTTGTACTTACGACTAGAATCATAAGAGCCTTTCCACTTCCTTGACCTCACATTGTCGCATTTCTATCGTAGAGGGCAGGCGCAGACCTGTCTGCAAGCGTTGAGTCGGCTTAGTGCTTACAACGCACTACACCGTGCACACTTTTCCCGTGATTACTCAAAATATTTTGATCTCGCATGCCTCAAATCTACGGTCTAACATACTAAATATTGCATTTATCATAAAAATGTAGCAAAGGTGTTGCTGAAAAATGGAATAGTAAATATCTTTCTACAGAAGAAGCTTGTTTAGCGTAAACAGCCAAAAGGCCAACCAACTTGAGACGGGACCAGAAAAAGGCTTGAAACAAAGCCAGGTTTCTGAAAATTGGCCGAAAGGTCAACCTGACAACCCTGATAAGACGTGACTTGGACTGAAGATTGACGAGAGTGACCGGAGTGCAGCACATAACAACGGCATATCGTAGCAATCAAGAAAAAATACCACAAAAATAACACCTAGACTGAAAAAGCATCAACATTTTCGTAGCAACGACGGGAACCTGGCGAAGCGTAGACAAGCACATTTACGTGCTGCAAACGCAAAGCAACGCAGTTAAAACATCAATTTGAGAAGCAATCTAGACAAATGCTAGAAAGCATCCTAACCGGCTTATAGAAGTCCTTTCCTTCGCGTTTAAAATATCATGTGAATATTTTTCGTTAGGAAGCGTTGTTCGGCGTGGTGAAAGATACTTGTGTCTAATTGCGCTTAGTCTGGGCCACACCAGGGATAAAACGGTCATTTATCTCGCAGCTTTTACATGGCGAACACAGTCAGGTTTCTGCTGGTGTACTATCGCTGCGAACGTCGTGATTTGCTGTCGATAAAAGCTAAGTGCCAGATCCACATCAGACGTGTGAGAAACCTCGTTCTCAAACTGAGTACTGCCTAAAACCCTATTTCTGGCATCATAGTTTAGCTATTTGTCAAAACGATGGCTTGTTTGCCTAGTGCTCGACCGGCTCCACCCGCAATCTCTAACGCGCAAGGACTGCAGCCAAACAGCCAAAAACACGGGCAGCAATGAAAATGGGTTAAATTTCACATGCCTCCGCATCGTAGTTTCTCGAAGCCACAGTTATCATCCGGTTGGAAAGGAAAAAATGTTAAGCTATGGCGTATTTTCTAAAGATAACTGGGCAGTGCCTTACACATCATTCGCCAAAGCATTTAATTAGCTCGTTACAAACAACCATCATCAATTTTTGAAGCGTTTTTGCGTGTTGTATTCCCTCGACCACTTACTGTCTTGCAAGCATGCAGCTTGCCATCGATGGTCTGGCCAGTTGAATGTGTAGCAGATCCCAATGTTACTGGCTCATGGTACTTCAGATTTTTTCAATCTCAAAAGTTTTTTACAAATGACTTTTCGTTTGAATACTTTCAGTCTCAAAAGTTTTTTACAAATGACTTTTCGTTTGAATACTTTCAGTCTCAAAAGTTTGTTACAAATGACTTTTGCGTTTGAATACTTATTTGAAAGGTAAGATGCTGACAAAGACAAGTTAATAAAAGAAAAAAGTTGACGAAAATACATAGAGGTTGCAGAGAATTGAAAAAAGATCAAGGACAACATGTTTTCGGGGCTTGATTGTTTACGAATGCTTAATAAAATTCTCTTTCCAAGGCACTTTTCCAGCAATAGCATTGTTACATGTCCATTGACAGCAGTATTTGTTTCGTTTGGACAGTGGGCGCAACCACTTCATCACTTCATTGCAGTGTGTTATGAACATAATTCCTCTATTGACTTTATTTAAATGCTTACCTCTGGTGATTTTTTTACCGTTTCAGGTTCTCTTGTTCGAAAAAGCCACTTTTCTTGTCATATCGTACCATGAGAGAAGAGAGCATAAAGACATCCACAGATTTGAAAAAATCAGCAACATCATAAAGCAGTTTAAACTCAGCTGCAGGTAGAAGATGGTTTGACAAGTGTTCGTTGTTTCAGGTTGATGTTGCTGGTATATGTGATTGGTGCCAGGCCCGTAGTTACGGGAGGCATTCAGGAGCAGTTCCCCCCAGATATTATTTGTACCCCCCAAATGGTGTTGTTCCTAGAAAAATTTGTTTTAAACGTATGATAAAAACAAAAATCTTGCCCCCCTAATAATGTATTTCGCCCCAACAAACCTTAAAATCTGGCCACGAGCCTGATTGGTGCGCTGCCAAACCTATTGCTTTTTCGTTATTCATTTGTCTTGTTTAGGTTATGTTTGTTTTTCACATCCAAACATGATTTTATTCTTCGTGTGCAGCAAAGTGGCGGCCGCATTTCAGAGCATGGAAGTGAGGAACAAACACTTCGCCGCTTTCATCGAAATGTTCACATCAAATACGTATGTCATGGTGATCACATCTGATACCTCAATACGTAAGTACTCCGATCATCTTTTCGACGAGTTTAACCAGCTCTGCCGGAGTAAGATTGTTAGTATCGATTAGATGCGCTTTTTCGTCGATTCGTTTATAACGTGCCGATGTTTCAATGGCCATCTCCGTTCCGTACATGGACGTGGTGCGAACACTTAAGAATTGTTTATGTGAACCACTGTTGACACATTCTAACGTAATACCAAATATAGAACACAGACTGAATTCTTCAACAATTTTTTACCATTTGCTATTGGCAACGTGCTGTGAAAGCTGTCTAGCTCAGATTCTTGATTTCGTCGCATTGGTTGGAAATTAATTGCTGCAAAGTGCGTTACCAGATGAACTAGAATAGAAAACAATGAGCTGAGAGGCCACGTGTATAAATGGGAGTGTTTCCTAACAGGGGTGCACCCTGTGGCCATATTGCGCATTAGTGGATTTTGTATTGTTTTGAAAATGGAACAAGAACATTTTAGGTGTGCGGTGGTTGAGACTGCGTTGAAATCCACGTATTTTCAATGTCGCTGCTGCAAACTTTATTTGAAGTCTCTATTTAAAGATCCTCAACAGAAAATATTTGTACTGATCAAAACTACGATACTCTCTTCAAAAACAAAACGATTTGTTTTGGGGAAGTATGCAGTTGCTTTACTGAGTTTCGTACAGCACTGCAGTTCAAGGCTGCTGTAGATGTCAACCTCCGAATCCCCTTGAAGATGCTATGAAGGAACTCTTTGAATATTTTGATGTAACACCTTATCTATTCAAGCCAAAGTAACTCGAGGTCATGGGAGTCGAAAGCAGGGGAGGGCAAGGAGGCCCTGGATTTTGAAAATTGACCATTTCCTATTAAATTTTTAGCAAAAAAGGTTGTTTTCTTAGTTTCGAGTGGGTAAAATGAAGTTTTTTCATCTTTTTCCCAAACTTGGAAAAGTCCTTAGCCACCCCTGGAAAAAAATCCTTCCGATGCCCATGATCCAGTTATATATCAGATCATTGCTTTACCTTTCATTGGGCACCTAATACAAACCGTCAGGGCATCACATCCACAACTCCCCGTTTTGCACAGTAATAACTTGCGAAACTTAAATTTCTTATGCTAAGTTTGTTTTTTAAGGTGGATATTCGCAATGCTACAAACTTTAAGACCTATTCGAATCAATTTATGGCCAGATCGCTTCGAATAGACCGGGTATCGGTCCCTTTCACACTTAACATTGCAAATGCCCCAACGAGGTGTAATCAGCCGAAGTTTTTTTCGTCAGCCTCCGAACTAACCTTGATCAACATTCGCAACGCAAGGAAACACTTCGAAAAACTGGAGAAGGTCGATCGAGGACGGTTGGAGGCTGGGAGGCACTGGTAAATGCGATTCGTTTCATCAAATCTCCATCTATCACACAACTGGTGTAGCGTTGAATAGAGCCAAGCGTCATACCTCGTGCCAAACGATCACACCTTCCCAAGGCTTGCATGTTTGCAAAAGACCTGTGATTGCACAGGCCGAATTGAGCAAAAGCGCGAACGTTGCTCCCTTAATTCGTTTATTGCGACATTTAAGAAGTGTTATGTGTCCAAAACATCCGTTGTTTTATTCGCATTTATAATATGAAGCGCATTGTGAACCGAAAGCTTTGTTCATGATCGACTTTATCCAAAATAAGGGATCAAGCCGCATGTACGCCTGAAAAGCTTTGCTTCTGTCGGGGGTTTTACCTGAACGATTTTTTGATGTCATTCTTTAATAAAAAGTACGTGCGCGTGTACCAGGTGATGGTAACCGTACGTTTGATGCAGTAGTTTCGCAGTGCTGCAGATACTTGAACGTTCACTTTACAACAGGCCTGCACAACTCATAAAGCCCTGAGGGCCAAATTGACCCACATAAATTCGCCGCGGTCCACAAAACTCTATTTCGTTGTAGTGTAGAAGAAATTCTGAGAGGCCAATCAATTATCTGAAGTCGGGCTTTTGCAACCTTTTCTGGAACTGACAAAGCTTTCGCGAGCCACTAGAAAAGATCTCTCGGGCCGCATGTGGCCCGTG
>JGI24158J21664_10013014_pt1 | contig 10997 bp, 8 predicted proteins | sample Ectturendosymbi3_FD_21664 | JGI IMG/M metagenome (IMG submission 21664)
GCGTCCATCGCCACTCTTTTAATTGGAAGCGTGGCGTTTGCTATCAGGCAGTTGTGTGAGGCATGAGTCGGCTCGGTCGCCAACGTTTTTGTTCGTTCCATGTAGTTCTGTTCTAAAGACCGTTTAAACTTTGAATAAAGTCTTCTATACTGCAGTAGTGTCAGTTCAGTAATAATGAGGAAGGTGGCGACAAGCAGAACAAAAGTAAGACTCATAATCGACAAATAAAAACAAGACCCCTTTCAGTTTGTAAGTGTTTGATTGTGATCTTCAAAATATTTTATTAATCTTTACATCTTTAAATAAGCACGAAACATGATCTTTCATTTTAAACTATTGTAAGAAGATTTGAGGGATGGAAAGGGAGGCACTTTTATGGTCGGCCCCGGGCGGCGCTTAGCCTCGCTAGGCCGCTACCATGACTGCAGTTCCAAATTTCGCGCACCCGACATCTCTGCGACTACGACATCGTACCTGTTTCTAAACGCAACTTCAAAATCAAGCTTTTGCGTGAGACCAAAGAAATAACATTGGTCATTTCTCTTCAGTGCTGGATGCAAGTCTTTCATCAGGTTCTGTATAGCTTTCGCATTATCATCAATTTCTTGCTTCTCAACTACTTTACCACAAAACAGGGTCTCCAAACTTTTTTGTCAGAGGGCCACATAGGCTATTACACAACAGTTCGATAGCCGGATATCTTACGTGTTGTGATTGTTTCGGAATATGTTACATTCTACGGCTCTACCATATCAACAAATTTTTGGTAAATAAATTATTTTCTGATTATTGACAAAAGGCTTCGCGGGCCGGACGATATGGATTGGCGTACCGTAGTTTGGAGACCCATGCCATAAAACAAAGGTGGCGGATTAGTGATACACGACGTGCTGTTGCAGATGCAGACGAGCTGAGCTCGTTGCTTTCGCAACGAAAATACAAATGATGCCTGTTGGCAATGGCAAAGCCGCTTGGCCGCAAGCGATATACGCTACGTAGTAATAAATGGCTGCGATGTGCAAAGCAAACTGCAACTACTAACAGTTTTGGTGCGCGAAAACGAAAGTTTTGAACAGCCCAATAAAGAAAAAGCGGCCAAAACAAACGAAGTAAGAGACATTTCGAAAACGGTTCTGTAAACACTGTTACCATCATCAATACGGTGAAATATGAAAATCAGTAGCTTGCAAGGTTTTGGAGTCAGTAGAGAAAATAGCGTGGTATAAAATGAATGAAAAACGCGAAAAATATTTCCGTTATACTCGCTTTGCACTCACTTTGAAATGCCCCGGGTGGTCTGGTGGGGCCATCTCCTCTTACCTTGCGCCAACGGCCACGCGGCTAGTTTGGTCGTGAATGCCTTTATTGGTGTCAAGTTCATGACAGGACCGTGCGTGATACTTTCTCTTGCATCAATCCAAGGCTGAACATGTATTGTTTTCAAGCCTTCGGTGTGACCCGACCGGTAAACAAACTTTACCCACCAGCTTCAAAGCATGATGTACCATTTTGCTGGCGTGACGTTTTTTGAGAAATTTGTAATTTAGACAATTTGTGTGAGGTTAATATAGTCACTGTGGGTTTAACCGATTACACTTAGCGATAAGAAAAATCAAAATGTGTGTTTTTGAGCTAAAAAGTACCACCAAGGGAGAAACATTAAAGCGTTTTCTATTCCAAGATGTTTCTTAACCTTTTATGAAACAAAATGGAAACCTGCGCGGGCTATACCAGTGGTTCTTACCCTTGTTTGTCTCATTTACCCTTTAAAAAAATATAAAAAATTGATTTTACCCCCAAATGATTTTTCTGGAAAGGGTCCGGGGCAGGTTCTCCTGAAAAAAACTTTGCAAACTACAGTCAGGTCAGACATATGAAGTTTAGTGTTTACTGGAACCAATTTTTGGGTAATGCTTGTACGAAACTTATCAGTCTCTGAGACAAAACTTCTTACAAGCAAGCATGAATATTTTTAAGAAGTGGTTCTCTGAGGTTGTTGAAATTCTGAAAACAGTTTCATACGAACCGGCATATCACTGAGTCAAGGGGCGAAACGTTAGGAAAAAGGAATATACAGCCATTTTTAAACTTTTCTTCTATTGAAAAATGACAAACAATTTCACAAGAGTCAGTCACTCAGTGAGATGTTTGTGCTTGTTTTCTACGCAAAATATTTGACATTCTGGGAACAGTGGTTGAAAGAGACAGGCTACTCTCATGTCATCTTTGGGAATCAATCGAGATCGATGTTTTGTTTTATGGTCATTTAGGAGAACCCTGCCTCACACAGATAAAGTATTTTCAAAAGGTATAATAACTTCAATTGTGCGCTTCGACAGCGTAGAACACTCTTCGCCCAATCCACACCAAAATTTACAAAAAGTCACAGTTGCAAGATATGAATTTGGAATAAAACATTGTTTAACATTGAAGATCAATCAATTAATCTTTATAAAGCATGTTGAAAAGACAAACCCGTACCCTGATAAAATTCACGTGTTCAGTTACTTGTTTGAATTCAAAAGTATTTTCAAGTATTCTGGAAGGGTTTATCTCGCCAGTGCACGTCGATGAAGAACACAATGGGTAGAAATGCCCGTTTGTTAACAAGAGTTGTAAAACCTGACTTCACAGAACATAGAAGGATCGCCATCTGTGCATAGCGAGCTAACGTGATTCCACGAGTTTATTTTGTTGAAAGAGTTATTCACTTCTTCCTATGATCAGTAACTTCGCTAGTCGTCTCTAGACTTTCGCACATCAAGAACTCTTCTTTTAACTGCATGTATATATCGAGAGTAAACCAACAAATACGCGCAGTTCGACATGTCAGTTAACTCATCTAGCTGAAAGGGGAATCTAGCCTTATTACATCAAATCGCATCTGCTACGTGATCTGAAATATCGCACGACATAACAATTATAAAACAACGCACTGTTTGGTTTGATAAATATTCTTTCTGAAGTTTCTTCTTTTGTTCTCTTCCACAAAACCATTCCATCATATTAATAGCGTTAAGATTTGATAGGTCATTCCCCGTGGCCAGTTGTGTTTTCGTTTGCTATTGCAAAAGCAACGCGATAGGATGCTTTCTACCCTAACGTGTCTTCAGAAACGAACCCTAATATAGGCAGAGTTCCTACAGCACGACATCGAGCGCACTTGGTCCGCAAAGACATGTAGTTGTCATGTAAATGTGTGGGATGGCGTGAAGCAAAATGAGCTTTCAAAATTGACGGCTTCGTGGAAACATCACAAGCACTTCTGAGCAAAAGATACAGGGAGGTTTTTGAACACCATCTGCTATGATGAAGTCGACCCAAAGTCTACGTATGATTCTAGTTATCTTCTTCGACATACTAACTGAGAATGTTGAAACTTGCAGTTGTTAACTCATGAATAACTCGTTCACTGGAAAGGCTCTACTGTGCTAGCTGTCCCCTGTCCAGATTAAAGGATGCTGTGAAACGAAGTCGTGAACAGAAACAGTGTTGCGCGCTTGAGGTGCTCAAACGAATCTGGTAACCTACATGCGTAAAGATGAACGAAAAAGAGAAAACTTATCACTAAGCATACTCTGAATCATAATCCATAGTGCAACATCTCCAGTTTGTGTTATACAAGCCTATTTCGTAACAATGCTCTGAGATGCCTGGCATGGAGCCTCTCACCAATTTACGAACAAAACAATGTCTGATGTACTTTCGTGTTTTGTCGTTTAACTAATAGCCTAATAATCCAGTGTATAACATTTTGTAAACATCTGTAAAGGATTACGTTTGTTGTAATTTATGATTCTGTAAATTTACCCCCTAGGAAGATGACCCCAGGTTAAGAAACACTGGGCTAGACAGATAATTAGAAGAAATAAAGGATGCTGTTCTTTTTGCTACTCATGTTGTTATTTCGTAGCGTTTTTTTCACATCAGAAGAACTAATTTATATTCTTTTTTTGAAACCTGGTGGTAAACGATTTTTTTCATTGCCCTGAGGAAGCCCACTTGAATAGGTGGGCGAAACTTCGGCTAATAATAAAAATCTCCAGAAGAACCTATTTATCTGCTTGAAATAAAGGATTTTTCGTAGGACCACTCTCGAGGTACTGAGCCCTGCAGTTAGAAACCACCAAGATTGGTTAGATGAGAATGATGCTTTCATTCAAAACCAAAACCTATCGGAAAAGCGACTCCTAAGAGACCATCAGCGCAACCCCAAAAATGCTGCTAAGTGGCTGCTTTTACCAACTTATGCAGCACAATCCAAGCCAAACTGCGCGCCATGCAAGACTTCTGGCTCAGCACTAAAACTGGAGAGATTCATAGCTCCGCTGATCAGCATGATACCAAGCGCTTCTATTCTTGCTTAAAAACTGTCTATGGTCCACCCACCTCAGGATTATCCCCTCTTCTCCATGCCGATGGATCAACTCTACTCACCAACAAGAGCCACGTTCTGGAAAGATGGGCTGAACACTTTCAAAATGTCCTCAACAGCTCCACTGAAAAAAAACGCCTCCCTAACATTGCTCGCCTCCCTCACATACCCATCAACTATGACCTAGATGCCCTACCGACACTCGATGAAGTTCAAAACGCCGTCAATATGCTCTCCTCAGGAAAAGCCCCATGTTCAGATGCCATACCAGCATAGATCTACAAATCAGGTGGGCCAGAGGTTTTGCATGGCGCGCAGTTTTGACAGCCAAACTTCATCAGGTGGCCCAGTTCCTGTTGCCCATATCACCGACTCCTTCCGATCAATGTGAAAATCAAGGATACTTCCTCAAGATTTTAAAAATGCTTCATAGTAGGCCTACACATCTGCAAACGCAAGGGAAATCGTCAACTGTGCAACAACCATCGCGGAATCTCCTTCCTGTCGATCGCTGGCGAAATTCTGGCCCAGGTATTTCTGAAACTGAACCACCTCGAGCAGAACCTTCTCCGTGAAAGTCAGCGTGGATTTCATAAGGGCGGTGTAACTGTGGACATGACCTTCGCAACAAGACAGCTTCAATAAAAATGCATAGAGTAACACCAAGATCTCTACTATTTTTATCGATTTGGATAAAGCTTTTGACACCGTTAGTAGGGACTGTGTGGAAGATCATGGTCAAGTACGGGTGTCCGAAGATCTTCATCTCTATCGTGAGACAATTTTACGATGGTATGTACCGTATGAAGACCAACGTCCTGGATGATTTCCAATTAAAAACGGTGTCAGTGTCAAATAGGAATGTGTTCTGGCATGATGTTCTATGCCATATTAAGCTATGCCTTTGGAGACGATGATTACGGCAGTATCCCAATCAGATATCGCTGCGATGGAAAATTACTGAACCTGAGACGCCTCAAGGCTACCGCCAACGTGACGGAAACAGCCTTACGTGAATTCTTGTATGCTGATGACTGTGCCCTCAATGCCTGCCTTGAAGGTACAGTTCGACATCAAATGAATAAGTTCTCCGTCGCCTGTGCCGGCCACTTTGGTCTAAACGTAAGTAACAAGAAGCAGGGGCGGATCCAGCCAGTAACGTTAGTGGGGGCGATTTCTGTAATATGTGGTTGTCAAGTCTCATAACGGCTTCGCTACTGTAAGAGAGATGTAGTAGTATACTTCATAACACTGCTGTGACAAAACAACGGATGACAAAATAGCCTTATGTTGCGAATACTGTTTTCCGAAATGTAATAATCATGGTGAATAGAGTTACTTTCGTAAGTTTAAGGGGGGCGATTGCTCCAATCGCACTGCCCCTAGATCCACCCCTGACAAGAAGATCGGGGCAATGTATCAACCAGCCTCAGGAAAGCCTTACATTTATCCCTGCATCATGGTAAATGATCAGAGACTTCAAGCCTTTCAAAGCTTGGCGTATCTTAGCAGCATTCTTTCTAACATCATATCCACCATCGACTTGGAAATTAACAACAAATCTCCAAAACGTGCACTGCGTTTGGTAGACTGAGGACAAGTGTGTGGGAAAGATGTGGGATTAAAGTCATGTAGCATTTTGCATCTATTTGTATAACAATATCTTCTGAAGATTATCTCGACGTGCAACCATGCTTCAAAGTTTGCTGTCAAACCCAGACAACGATTACAAGCACTGCATGCTATTTTTGTTCATTTACTTCTCGACAACCAAATTTGGCAGTTGGTTTTATTCATGTTAAATATATCTATGGAATTAAACACTGAGGACTTGAACAGCACCTGCAACACCATAAAATTTTGGTTAGTTGTTTGGCATACCTAGGTCAGTTGATTGCAACAAAACTTCATTGGCACGACGTCAAAAACTAGCGCCAGTAGACCGTTTGGACAGAGATGAACTTGCGTGAAAGCGGATATGATTATGCAAACTCAGATTTCGTGACCGCCTCTATAAAACAGCGCACAGCTATAGCCAAAAGTTTTTTAGTGCGGTCTTGCTCACAACTTACTGCAATTCGAACCAGGGTCGCTCTCACTGCTGGCCACTTGTCTTTTCTTCGATCAACGATCAAAACGAAGCCACTATCAGCTACGGACACTCTGAAAAGAAAAGCGATGCTACTCGAAAGTCTGACAGTTGCGAACCAGCAGCTATGAGTGCCGTCACCTAAAAATCGGATAGCAGAAACCAATACCTGGTTGTACCGGTGAGGTACAATAAAACATTGTTGAAGTCCTCATCAGTAATATCACGTAAAGCAGGATAGTGGGGAAGGCAAATGATTGGCGACTGTGACACATCCCTGCCTCCATGCACGTACGCGTAACAACATTCAAGCTGCGTGGACAGTTGTTTGGCGGAAAGCACGACCGTTGGCGAGCTTGGCAGGATTAGTGATCCTGAAAAGATTAAACCACATGAAATCAATGGTCATATTTAAGGGACTTTCAAGCAGACAATGCGGTGAATGCGTTGAAGCAGCTTCGTCAAAGCAACTACAGAATCAAGAAAAATCGTATTTGAGCTTACTGTCAACTCTCTCTCTAGCATACCTGTATAGTTGCATTGCGAATGGTACACGTATACTTGGTGACATATACACCATACGAACAAAACCTGTTCACCATTAAAAACATATGTACGTCATGGGGAAAGCACAAGACTTATGCAAATTTAACGCTTTTTGACCAATGTAACAAAGCCTGGTCGACATGAAAAAAGCTTGGTTACATTCTAACCACGGTATTTTGCCTTTAATGCATTGGTTTACAGCTTACTTTCCTGCTTTGGTATTACACGCAGATCGAGAAGAAACATAAAAATTTGATTAAAGCCCATTCATTCTCAGAAAAAACCTACTGGTTAAACGCTTGCAAACATTGGTTATGGACTGGTATTGCAAAAATTCCTCCTGGCAAACATGAATCAACCATTCTTTCCATATTTCCTCGCAGCTTGTATTTAGCTTTGTTGTTTTGTTGAGATATGCTCTTTGATTGCTTCCATTACTTAATTCATGTACTAAATCGTTCGTTAAAAGCGCATTTTCACATTGACCTGCGTCGCACGAAGGGAGGTTTTCAGAGGATGCCCGCACGTCGTCATCGAATGAGTCATTGTTTTCTAAGTTAACGGGAGAAAAATCAATGGCATTTCGTCGAGCATGCTTGCCAACACTCCAACGGGAGAAAACCAGCGGGCAATTGGGTTCTTCGCCAATACATTGTTTCGTATCGCTCGTATCGAGTCGCTCAGCCACCGACAAAACGCATAGCGACCTACTGCGCAAAGTAGAACTCCCATGCTTTTCACCAAGATTTACCAAGCAAGGGTAAGATTTTGCATGATCGATGCATTGTGTTAGCACACCACAATCTTCACTATGTCCGTTATTGCTTTTGTTGCGCCAGAGTAATTCGTTTTTCCAATCGCACCACCTTGCAATGTTTCTCCAGTTGATCAATTCAGGTTTCTTCAAATGGTATTTGTTCTCATATGCAAGCTGATTTTTAGCAACAGTGTTGCGCTGGTTGAACATCACCAAGTAACCCAACTAAATCATAACAAGTGCAACTGTCTTTCGCACTCTTGCTCAGGCTAAAATCATGTTGAACTATACGGAATATAGCTATGCAAAACAGTTTTTGACAATTTATTGCTAACCACTTCAAAAAACTCAAGAAGCTGCTGAACAAAAACCAAAGCAAAACTTGTCTTTTTGACCTAGCTTAATCACTACAGGCTCGTGCAGCAGCAGCAGCAGCATTACTGAAACAGTACCAGAGAAATTGCTGCACTGCAGATGACCAAAGTGGGTAACGAACTATTGTGCAAGCTTAATCGCTTGCTTCTCTTATACTTGGCTGATTGATTTTTTCGTGTTCGGCCCGCACCGTCAGTCACGTATCTGAAAACTAATGTGAAAAGTAAAAAAACAATTAGATTCAGATGTCAAACTAACCACAGTTAACCTCAGCTTGCAATGGCAAGCTCTGATAAGTCGCCGTAAGCTAGTAACAAAGGAAGACACGCCCGCCTAAGCACACAGCGAAACTACAGGCATTGAGGGCAATGTTTATTTCCTGTCGCCTCCCATGTCATAAACCAATTCAGTCCATTCGCTCTACATCAAAAACATCACTGCAAGATTATACTAGCTAGTAGTTTCAAGCTAGTTCAACACCTAAGCATTGCACATGTTTCACTGAGAAAAGACCGCGGATGTGTGGTCGCAACTAATTCGCCACCTGCCGCAGCAGTTTACTACGAAACTGAACAAACATGCTATTTAAAGAGTTTCAAACGCAACATCTGGTGAGCGGGAATTTTTTCGCAGAACGCAACGTAAAGGACCACTGTTGACCAGCCGTATTCATTATTGAACAGGTCAGCTGATCAAGACGAAGCCGTTTTAAATAATATGCAGAAAGTTAGTTTTTACTCTTTTTTATGGGCATGCTCGACATAATATTTCTGACAAGTTTGCTGTTAAAATGAGTTTAACAGTTGCCTTGAGCGTTGTTTTCCCACAGGTAAACTGTTTTCACCTTTGCGTTTGTTAAGCCAAACCGGAAAATTTATTTCTACCACATCAAAATCAGTTAAACGTAACGTCGAGGGACACTACAGGTATATTTACAATACGTGGAATATTAAAAAAATCAAGGTTGAGCATTATCACAACGCGGAAACAGCGGGATTCACGTGGGGTAGGGTACAGGAATCAGTTTTTGCAAAGAGTTATATTTCTTCGATAAACAGCGAGAAAAACAATCCCCTGTCAACGGGTAATCACAAGATGCAATCACAATGTTTGAGTCTTAGAAAATGCAGAAATACAGTGCTGTGGTAGGAATGATTCCACTCTTGAGGTATACACCTCTAGTAGCGGAGCACTCGTAAGGAATGAAGCTCATTGCAGACCACTTCATTAAGCATTGTGTTCACAACAAGTCAACATAGCCCATGTGTTGATTTTTCAGTGTTTGTCTTGTTCATGACCATAGCCACACGCACAAAAAATGTTTCGCAGCAGGTTCGTTGCTGCTAACCAAAAACTTTGACAAATATTCCAGTTAAAACCACGCAAATTTTAAAAATAAAATTTAGAAAGTTCAAAAATTTTAAAACTTGTTATTTCGGAAAACGTTCATCCACGCAAGACCTTTAAAAACAACTTCATATATGCTACTCTATTTGAATAACAGCTGACGATACCTACATAGTAGGCGAAATATTCAATCTGATAAGATCGTAGCGTCTGATTCTTTGCTGTGAAACTCTTCCTTCGATAGACAATGATCTATGCTAGACAAGTGTATTTTAACCAGAGATGGGCACAAATCGGAGTTGTGGACTGTGCGGAGCGGACTCTGTAGAGTTCAAGCGTAGTCCTGAAAAATTCATTTTGTGCGGAGGAGTTCCAGTTGTCAAAAAACATGCCTATATGTTTACGTAGTATTTACAATTCTGCGGAGTCCAGGCGGAGTCAACTTTGAAATTTTCGAATTTTGCGGAGGCGGAACGGATGAGGACAGTGTTCCTTCTAAGGTGGACAACAGCGCAGTAGCATCAGACCATTTGCGCAGTGAAATCTCATTCTCGCGCACTTGCAACATTCCATATCTCGTATCTTATATATATTACATCAGGTGCGCAACCACGGGGGGCATTTTCCCCCCCGAAAATTTCAAAACAGTGCATAGCAATTTTGACGTTTGCAGAAACTTTCAAAGAATAAAGATGAAATTTTATATTCTAATCATTTTTAAGAAAAGTCTTATTTGAATTTTTCTTTGTCCTGCTGGTTAATTATCTCCTTACAAGATTTATCTTGAGACAGGCCATTTGATCGAAAATTTCGTACATGATTGGTATTTAACCACAAATATGCTGGAATTGTCAAAACTTGTGAGATCGTTTAAAATGTTGGTATTTCTAAGGCATTTTCATCCTTTTATTCGTGTACCACCCTGAAAATTTTCAGAAATACAGTGTGTGTGTACGCTTTGGCTTTGTTTCTTGCCTATCTTCTGAGGAAGAGAGTTTGCATACACTCTCGAAACGTCAACAATAAATAGGCCTACTGGATTGTTATCACACCAGTGGAGCAAAGTTTGCAGCCAGTGATGCCTAGTGACAGAAACATTGTTGAATTTTGATTGCATCGATGGTTGCCGGAGTCTGAACAGGAATCGGATTCTCAAATTTGAAAAATTTTCGGACCCGGATACGGAATCTAAAAATTTTGGAGCAGGAGGGGTGTCGGAGTCTAAATATGTGACTCCGGCCGCCTCTGATCTGGTGCACTTGTAGAAGATCCACAACCAGTAATGTTGAGATGTATTTTCTCTCTAAGGTTTGGGTACTAACTTGATATAATCCAAAATGGATACTCATATATATATGAAATGGTTTTGTCAATATTGATAAATGGTATTTCAAAAAATGAAAAAATTTTGCCAAAATATTGCTATGCACTGAAGATGATAACAGTTGTTATCGAAACGTTTGCAAGATGTCAGTTGTATCGTTTGCTTTGGCCGTAGTATTTATTAT
>JGI24158J21664_10013016_pt1 | contig 10997 bp, 7 predicted proteins | sample Ectturendosymbi3_FD_21664 | JGI IMG/M metagenome (IMG submission 21664)
GAGACAGTCAGTGTCGTGTTGTACAGTTTCTCTGCCGTTTTGTGTTACTTCTGATTGAAGAGGCTTTGTCCTCACTGCGTGTTGGCAGCTCAGAGTTAGTAAGTCTGTTTGTCGCACGGCTTGCTCAAGATAGTTACGGGACTGCAGATTAGCAGGGGTGCGTTCGCGGTGTGAGAACCATTAACCAAACCTTCCCGAACCCCAGCCCTCAAGGCCTTTGGCACCGTAGGGTTTCCTACAGGGACAAAAAACAGATCACACGCAGTATTTTCTGGAACAGACCTGTTTGCTTCCCTCATTACTTTTTGCAAGTTTGCATCTAGGTTCGTCTTGACTGGTATCTTCAGAGCTTCCACAGTGGTCCCTGCAAAACAAAACAAAGCACAATATCTGTAGAATGTGCCCTTGACCGATATAGGCAAACCGTACAAAATTAATTTTCAATCTAGCAAAAAGTTCGGTTACCTAAATAGCAAGCTCAAACAAATCCTAGCTAGAGAATAGCAAGTACAAGACTCGGTACACAAAAAAGGTTTGTGGTGAAAGGCTCATGAAGTGATACACAGTTCCACTGCTGCTGTTAACAATTGTTCTGCATAATTTTTGTGATTATGTTCTTAACCTTACTTGTTTAGAGCTTAATACTTCTTACAAGACATTATTTTTACCTTGCGTCTGATTCTTCATTATCCAGAACAAGGTCACCTACAACTGGCACGGTCTTGAACTCCGTGATTCTTCTACTGACAATTCTGTTCCAGACGTAACTTTGATAGCTGTGCACATATAACGTTCTGGTGTTCCTAGAAATAGTGTCTAGTGCTTGGACCAGCTGTTGAGTGCCTGGAAAAGCAGTTGAAAGTAATCAGCCATACTGCTGTTACTAGTTTTTCCGCGATTTGCCACTGTTCCAACGACAGAAGTCGACTCAAACATATTTATTTCAGCATACCACGAACCGTTGCAAAGTTTACTGCTCAAACTGCTACGGTTTTAGTAAATACCAACGTTACACAAAAGCAAAACCAACTCCACAGCCACATACTTGGAAAATTCCCTTACTAGCTACAATCACAAAACACAATCACTTGTTTTCAAACGTTTCACTGGACCAAGCTTCATCCGCGGTGATAAGTTGGTACAACAATCAGGGGTATGGTAGTCGGACAAATATTTTTTCAAATGCTCGACTAACAGTTGATCAAACAAAAGAGCATTAACATTTTTTCGGAGTCAAGCGAACTAAAATATTTTGCAGTTGTCTTTGACGATAATAAATTACTCGGCAAAAATTTCATTGCTAGAACAAACAAAGCGAGATTACCCGTGGGCTCCATTGCAAACTAAAATACTTTTCAGTCACGCAACACCAAAATACACCGTCAGATGTGTTCATTAAAAAAAATTCCAGGTCATTCAATGAACACTACAACCTGTTTTGTCATCACATTTACTACATTTTTAACTGAAACCACGTAAGTGCGTTGCTTTCTGGATAAAATTTGAGATGAAATGTTGTAGAGCAGCACGGTGTGAAGTACGCTCAAATAAGCGCTAAATGATTTCTGATATCTCTTGACGTTGCCGAAAAAGGTTTGTGCCTTACTGGGTTTCAAATACAATTTGCAAGCTTATCTTCTCTAAATGTCACTACGAAGAACACAACGCCAAAAAACAAAGATCTTGTTAACCAAAACAGTTAAAAGCTGTGAAAACATGAACCAACCCAAAAACGCAAGTAGCACTCATTTGCTGCATATTTTGCTCATAAAAAGAAGGAACGGATGATCATGAATAAAAAAATGGGCACATCAAGAAGACAAAACGTCAACTTTTAAATTATGTGTTTGTGAAGTTTACCTGCAACACCCCAGTTTTTCAGTGCTCTTTCATAAGCTAACAATGTAACAAAATATCAACCAGAATGGACACATTGCCTGAAACGCACCGTGTTTTTTGAGACCATGCAGCAATTGCCCAACACATGAAGTGTCGTTTTTGAGAACTTTCAATGCTTCTTCAGCATTTCCGTCAGTTTGCCATGAAGCAAGCAGCCGTTTGACGTCTTCATTGGACCCTATCAAAGAAAGAGTTTGTGTAGACACAGAAGTTGGTCCAGCGGGAGTAAGCCAAAAACAACACGATGCTCCACCTTCAGCCGACACCACTATAGCTTTTTTGATGACACGAAAGTGCAGTAAAACGTTGAGAATGTTGCAACAGCTCGAACAGCTGCCTTGAAAATTGTTTTTCGTGTGTATTCCTTAACACTGTGTGCACCGAAGTAACCGATCTGTACTTCGGTTACTTCGGTGCACACAGTGTTACAGATCGGTTACTTCGGTACAGATCGGTTACTTCGTACAGATCGATCGGTTACTTCGATCTGTACAGATCGGTTACTTCGGTGATCGGTTACTTCGGTGATCGGTACAGATCGGTTACTTCGGTGCACACAGTGTTAAGGAATGATGTTAAGTTTAAACACAATTTTTCTTAAATTATCACAATTTTTTTACTGATTGTAAATGTAACTAATTACTGCACAGCAGTCACGGTCTTTCGGTTTTTACAATTCACACATTATCAGTAATGAAACGAAATTCCGTTTATTTGCTCAATTTATGCGGAATATCGGTTTAAAAACAATCGACTAACCATAGCATACCTCGGACCGCATCAACAGAGGACAAGATGAGGGTTACCGCCTCTGACCAGTGAGACGCCAGCAAAGCTTTTCCAACCACGTATGTTGGCACAGTTGACGTTCCAAAGCGTTGCATGCCAAAATAATTTATGAATCCGCAACTTGAAAATGAACGCATCATTTTCTCGATTTCACTTTTGTCCGATTCTTCGACATCCCTGAAAGGAACGTGGTTTTAAACAATGTCTGACTCACACACACATCAAGTTAGTCTCATTACCAGCTCTACTAATATCGACTTTGAAATAGATGGGTTTATTTGTAGTAAATTAATTAGTTGCATAATTATGCAATGGCAAAGTTGCGTTTCAACGGCCACCATCTGCCAACAAGCACACGATACAAACTCTTCATAGAACACGTGTTCTTACTGCCCGCAAACTAACCTTAATGTTATAGAAAAGTGATTTCCCGACAGATCACCCAACTGCAACTGTTTCGTAGCAGGAGTGATATTTCCAATTTGAATATTTTTCATAACGCTGTTGACATTCCGCAGTCTTTCTGGCGCCAGTGACGTGGTAACTTCCTGGATTGATAGTGTAAGTTTTGCAGCATTTGCTCGCTAAAGCATTGTGGACATGATAAATATGCAGGAACTTTCGTTACTATGAAGAAGTTCATAGAAACTTGGGAAAAAAAGTTTTGATTGAGAACACAATACGCAACTTTCACTTCAATTTTCACTTAAACAGAAAAATCATGCTATTTCAGACACATTCGTTTATAGGTCAACTACAGTAAAAACCCGATCAGCTGAGAGTCTGTTGCACAGTCAAGTCATTTTCTTTTTTGGTAGAGAACAGTTTATCCTCGGATTGCGTTCACCATGCACAGTGCAAAAAGACGAAAGCAGTCGACTGATTCCTCGGAAGCATACAGAAACATTAGGGGGTTCTGCGTAACGTTTTGAAATAAACAACCGATAGGATTTTTAACTTTTGCAAACATCACGAACATCAGTGCACTTGTCATATTTTTTCAAGGAATTTGATTGCCGAAAATGAAGTACAAGATATGATGCCCAGAAAACACTTTTCCCATGTGAGATAACTTTACGCCTGCAGATTACCTGCTGAATTAGCTTTGGAATATCCATTCCCTCGGCGCAAATTATAAACGTTATAAACATAGGACCAGTACCTTTTCACATAAACATATAACCGGTACAAATAAGTTTGTTATTTACGACCAAAAAGCTTTACCATGCTGAAAATACAACTCAAGAGGCTTGTTGCAGAAAGGAGAGATTCATTTGGCAATGCATATAAAAAGTCGCGAATTCAAAATTTAAAAACTCCTAAGTTGTCCTAAAAACTTTGTAGCATTTCTTTAGGTGCATTCCATATCATTTTTTTTTTCAGTATCAGTAATACATTGACAATTTCGGTTAGGACTATTCACATTGCCGATCGATCTCTTGCTAAAAACAGGTGTTCCTTTCATGCCTAGGCCATTAAAGTGTTGCACAGGTTGTAAATACTGCTTAGAACTGCAGTTTGAAGTCCGTGAAATATTGTAATGGATAACGATTTTTATGACATCAAAAACAATTTTTAAAAACTTCGTTTACAATTATCATGTTCCCAAATTTTTTAACACGTGGTTTGTTTTCAAGCGTTGACTTGACGTGCGTGCTTCACCTTCACACACGCCACATATACAGTACTTCCAAAGCGTTGCAATTAACAGGTTTGAACCTTTGGTATTTACAAGCTGGAGATCTTTGCCTTACAGATCAAAATCTTAAAGTATAAATAGGTTTATTAGAGGTCGAACATTTTATGTAATTAAATGTAGTGTGTTTCGCGAAAATTCTCGGTGCACTTGTTTCAGTTGCCCATTGGCCGTAGCCAACTGCATATAACGGCGCCAAGTTCAAAAGCCACGAAAGCGAACTTGCCTAGATATGGCAAATATACCTCCAGGACATTTAAACACTTTCATATTTTTCATTTGATGTCGACTAATTTGCACCCCGATTTTCAGAGTGTCACCACAGACTTAGGTCAGCTAATCGTTGAACCGAACTGCCACGAATTGTTGCGCCAGAAGCATTAACAGACAACCTAACAGTGTTTATTCGATTACAAACAATTTTATATAAACCACCAACAACGTTCATACAAACGTACAACAGTTCTATCAACCACAAAAAAGTTCGTTTCCTGTCATAGCATACGAAATTTTGGGTTTATTTTTTGGTGACAAGCAAAAATACTGCATGGGTTACACACACTTACTGCACAAAGGCTGCAGGTTAACACCAACACTTACAGTAAATGAATGTTTTGCGCATAATGGATATTATAAGGCACAAAAAACCTGAACTGTTATTCCTCTTTTATCCTTCGTACCAGCATAATGGAAAGCTTTGGCATTTTTCAGGTGAAGTTTTTTACATAGCAAGCTTATGGCATCTGCAGTGCCAATGTTCTTTTTGTATAGTACAAATCTCCAAATTTTACTCTTCGGATATCTTGATCTTCTGCGTTTGTTTCCTGCAGGAAAATTTGTAAGTGTTGAACGTGCAAACAAAGCTGTAATCTTTAAACATGTGGTAGCTGCAGAACAGGACTGTTGACAATAAGGTAAACAACGGCTAAGTGTCGTGTCATATACTACAAATTTACTCGCAAAAACCATTCTCAGCCAGCGTCCAATTACCCAAGCAAAAGTACAAAATGAAACAAACCTTGTATTCTAGTGACTTTTATCAGTTTTTCACCAGTTTCCTTATCATCAATCGTGGAACTTTCTAGAAGAGGAAAACGTTTTCTGATGGCATTATGTATTTCAGTCCTTCTACTTTTGTCTATGCATGCCTAAAAAGTAACGGACCATGAGTGCAAACGTTCCATAGAAACATTTCAACATAATTGAATATATAGATGTAAATAATTTCATAGGTCGACCAGCTTGATAGGTGCATACTTCCTGTCTTTACATGATTGTGTAGCACGATAATTCACTGAGCATCAAGTTACTTTTAATCATGAACCAGACTAAAAGACAAACTGCATCCAAAATTTACTACAGTGGTAGAACAGATCTGCACCATCGCCTAGCACAGGGGTGGCCACACTTTTTGACCCGTGGGCCGAATTCGTGACTGTCTGGCCAATGGAGGGCCGAATACAGTGTGATTTATGTAATTTATGCAAAAATAGGTTGTTAAAATGCATTGTAGTACAATAACAATCAACTCACACTATTTGTTTACACTTTTATAGCACTGCTTCCACCTAAGTGCTGGTGTGGCAGATAAGTCAACAAAAGACAGGCAGCAGCCAATGTTATTGCACTGCTATACACAGTCGCTAATGTGATGCTTGAAAAAAATGTGCAAGGTATTTGGTGGGCCAGATCAAAGTGGTCAGCGGGCTGTAGTTTGGCCATCCCTGTCCTAGCAGGTTAGAACAGAAAAAAATGTCTTACTTTAAGTAGGACAGGCTCTGCTTCTGCTGATTTAATATCATCATTGGCAAGTTTCTGAAGTAGTTTCTGATCTTCTAGTGATAAAATCTCTTCAGAATCATCAGAACACAAGTCTTGCTGAAATGATAGAGAAAGTTGTTTGCAAAGAAGCGATTTTACATTTCTTCAACAGTAGTCTTACAGTTATTGCATTGAGGACAACTAAAGACAGTAAAATATACCATACCTGAGATTCTTTCATGCTGTTCAATACAGTACTTAAATCAGTTAAATGCACTTTTTCTTTTGCCTGGGTTATTTCATTCACAACAAAATCTTCAATTCGAAGCTTTATAATTCCTCCTAATCCTTTTTGAGTAGTAAGGTACTCAGTCATACCCACATCAAATTCTTTAAGATCAGACATAGCTCAGACGCTGATTTTGCATGAGAACACTCAGCTAAAAAACATAGGATTTAGTGTTAAGGTGTATTTCTTTTCCCAATCAAATTTTCACCTGTGAGGAATGAAAGAAGAGCTGAAGTATTTTTATTAAAACACTGCAACAGGTTTACAGATGTGTGTTTAGTCACTTAACCCAGGGGTTCACATATGCTTTTTGGCATGACCCTAAAAAATAGTTCAAAATTCTTGTGACCCAAACATTCCCTGAGCATATAATTTTGTGGAAAATAATTTATAGCTAAATATCAAATTAAGACTACTAGTGATAGTAGCAATTTTCTTGAGCAAAATTGTATGAAACTTAGCACACAAAACAGTAAATGATTTGCATTTACACAGTCTAATGAGAATGGCAAATTTAAAATGTAAATTTGAACTACTTTGTGACCCAGTGTGGAAGGTCTTGTGACCTTTGTGGAGCCCCGACTTACCTGATTAATTATTTTTTGAAAACGAAATAAAAAGTAGATTAGTTAACAAAATTTAAATGGCAGTTGGTCATTTAAGTCAAGTCTCTTGTGGAGTTGCATTACATTTGAAGCCTTAGTGTCTTCGGATGAAACAGCATTACGTTTACAGTTTGTTAATTTTTTCTGCCATTGTTTCACTGGAAAATTTCTATAATTGAATGAACACAACTTACTTAAAAATGCAAGTCTACCACATAAGAAGTAAAGCAATTGCAACAGCTGTTTACAACCAATGGACAGATCTGTGAATTGCATTCTATTCTATGTTGAAACAATCTAGCAGATTAACTGAATTGTGTGAGGAAGCATAAACCACATGTTTATGACAGACAGTTTGAAAAACAAACAAACACAAAACTAAACATTTTTGTGTCAATTGCTGTATTTTTACAAAATATACAGCAATTGTCACAAAAATGTTTAGTTTTGTGTTTGTTACACTATATTTACAAAATACAGGAACACCACAAGCTGTGTAGTGTATTTAGATTATCATCCATAAGTCCTCTGTACAATCCACAGTATAGTAGTGTCCAGTGGCTGTAGCCTTGAGTATTGATAATAATGTCAGCATGTCATTTTGTTTGTCAACATGTGTTTTGCCAAGTACATCATGATCATACACCTAATAAAAAGTCGGTATCTCCAGCCAATTACTGCAGGTATCAAACTGTAAAACCTTTGCAAGACTTGCTTTCACTGGCATAGTTTTTTGTTATTAACTTATCAACAACTTATCATCATATTCTTTAAGGATAAGGATTGCAATGCAATATTCAATCTTCAGATAACACTGATCTCAGGAAACAGCATTTTAACAGTGGTCCAACCCTATTGTTTATACTGATAAATATTAGTAGGAGCCAACAGAACTGCTACAGTAGCTGGGAAGATGCTTAAATATGTTCAGACATAATGAGGTTGTTATCTGTCAGTGTCTCATGCCTGTAAGGGCCTTGTCAACCATTTACTTAACCTTCTCTTAACCCGGAACTCCCTCATGGGGATGTGAAACAGTGCAAATGACGCTTGGTCTGAACACCATGATTTATCACCACTACAAAAGGGAATACAAGCAGCCTGGAATGATCTCGTCTGCAGAGATTCACGCAATATCCTGTTGAACACTAAAAGCCCTTGGAACTGCTGTTGGATATGTGCTGCACAAGAGAGCCACACTGTTGCCTAGTCAAAAGCGTTTCCAATTGCCAATGTTGGAAACCTGCTCAGCCCTGATGAGCTCCGTATTGCAACTGCCCTCCAAACCAGTGACAAAATTTTTGAAAGCACAGAATGCCACTGTGGAAAAATTGTTGATGAACTAGAGCTCCATGGCTTCTCCTGTACTAAAAACACAGGCTGCTCCCCATACATTCAGTCATCAACTCCATTCCCAAAAGGCCATTGATCCACAATAATCTCAACTCTGCTTTGGAGTATGTCAGCATGAAAAGGGACAAGGAGGCCAGCTGGATTGACTTTGGACCCCTGGTACAGAGGCCTAAGCCTAGTATTGGATGCAACATTCGTGGACACTTTTGCTTAGGGCCACTACAACAAAGACAGTGCCAGGCAGGCTTTGCAGGAACAAGGGCTGAAGCTGCAAAATGCCAAAAATACCATGACCTCCAAAGCAATTACCACTGTCAAAGAGTTGCAATGGAGACAACTGGTGTGTATGCCAAGTCCACTGCCCCTTTTTTGAGCTGAGTTGATTTTATTTGGCAATAATTAATATTCAGCAAGAAAAAACACAAAATAGTGCAAGGATGCCAGGGCATTGAAGGAACTGGAAGGTTATCGAGTCGATGCCCCTCAACAGTTGAATTAGCTTTGTTACTGTCTAGTTTCAACCCGTGGGGTTGCATATACGTGGGAAAGAGCTGCTAGATGATCAACGCAGTTGTGCAGGGAGTGCTGGGTCGCAACCAGTCTTTCTCTATGGGTGAGATGCTCAGATTCGCAAGGATCTGGGCATTGCAGAGAAAGTATTAACCCTGCTAAAATGAAACTCTGCCTGGTTTGTCAGACCCATTTCACATCAAGCAAGCTCTACAAATTGTTTGCAGAAGTTTTTTGTGTGTAGATGATGGTTGGTTTGGTACTCTTCAAATCAAGTCTGCAGAGATGTAGCGTTTGAATTTCAACTTTCAACTGCCTTGCAAAAACCTGTTAACATGTTTGGTGATCCCAGGAGTGACAGTGGCTCCACCAGCACTTGTCCCTGGTTGTGGTCAAAGGGAACGCTGCCAGCATATTTGCCTGTGTGCAGGTTGTTTGATCAGATTTTAGCCATCCTCAGTTAACCAGTGTTGCTGCCTGCCACTTGCTTTTTTCGATGAATAGCTATTGTCTTCTGACTGTTTGCATTTTCTGTAAGCTTTGTTGCTTTGTTTTGCGGTTTATGTGCAGTATTGTTTCACTCCCATTTTTAGCTATCCTGACTACCGCATGGCCTATGATGAAAACACAGCGTGAGCGTTATGACATATCTCAATTTGCTTGAAACTCTGGCCAAGACAATAAAAAATGTCTACATCATGTGCTATTAAGTATAACCTCACTTGCTGCCATTTTGAGTGACATTGTATAACAGTTCGATCATGGCAATGTGTTTTGGTTATTGCACATTTGGTCATCACTAGGGCCATTTTTATGACCTAAAAAATTTGATAATACTGTATGACTTTATTTTTCAGAAAAGAAAAATATGACTTTATATGACCAAACAAAAATGACTGAGCTAGAACCAGGGATATCTAGAAACTCCTAGATATCCGTAGATAGAATGCACAACTACTGTACAAAAAAGCATTACTGGCAGTAGTAGGCATGAGAGATGGTAGCCCCATGGTTTTTTGAAGCCCCACTAAAATAAATGGCTCAAAAGATGAACAAAGCCTATAGTTTGATTTGAAGCAAATTGAAAACATGCATGGACATTGATTTATCTCTTTGGGGCAGCAAGAACATGCATTTTTGCGCCATGCATTACATTTCATCCAATTAACTTGGTTCACCTACATCTTGCCATCATTTGCAGGGTGCCCAAGTGGGTTCAATTTACAGGATGCAGCTTAGACTTAGTGATATACTAGTTTCACTTGGTATTTTGAGATTGTTTCAATGGTTTTCTGATTGAATTAGGCTGAAAATATGCACAATATGACTTTACAACCTAACATGGAAAATATAACTTGATTTTGTCATAGACTTGGTAGGGGCGCAATTTTTGTTCTAAAATTCGTTTCATAGCTTCCTGAAGCACAAAAAAATATGACTTTAAATGGCCCTAGTCGTCACATTTGGTAAGTTCCTCAGGCTGATGTAATTGTGTGAGCCACCTCCTGCTAAACATTTGGTAGTTTCAGTATCTGTTGCTGTGATGCTGTTGGCTTTTTCCATTCACTTTTTTCTCACATTTGTACAATTTATTACATCATGTCAAGATTAGAGTTCAGTAGAGGTAGTTTTGATGGTGGTAAGTACTGAGATCATGGCCTGTGAATGATTATCACAGAGAATTTCAGGGCATGGTGAAAGTGGTACTGGGTTGTACTTGCATACTTAGTTATTATGAAGGCACACTCATAGTTCGATAGCATTGTCATATACTAATTCAAATTCTTTCAACTAGACAGGCAATTCTACCCAAGACCCATCCATTTGACAACTGATGAAATTGGACACAAGTACACAGTAGCCAAATTGGGTTATTTATTTGTTCAGCACATAAAACAGCATTGGAATAAGGTAATAGCTTAAAGTGATTAAGGCTATTTGAATAAGTTATGTTTAGCATTTTCTTTCTTGATTGCTGAATAAGCCTTTGTCTTAAACACCCATCAACACCAGTTGTGGATTATCCCTCCTTTGGAAGTATACTCATGTACTAAGCACTATCCCCAAATGGATTCATTTGTTGAGGAACAATATG
>JGI24158J21664_10013017_pt1 | contig 10997 bp, 4 predicted proteins | sample Ectturendosymbi3_FD_21664 | JGI IMG/M metagenome (IMG submission 21664)
TAGGTTTTGTAATTGGAGACTTTGCAAAAATAAAACTGACATTTGTCACGTTTCATGTTAGATGCATAGCGAAACCAAGCTAATGATCAGAGTTTGATGTGATGTCACTGATTCTGATATTTTTATAAGTTTCCGTTTCGATAAAATGATATTTAGCATTTTGCAAGTTTCTAGAGGCCACGAAAGTTGTTAGCTGCTTCTGTCTGACATTTTACCCTGTGTGGTATCAGTTATTTTTGTAGTAATCATTGGTTGTATACGGTAAGAAAGGTCATTTTCTTAAAACAATAAGAGCTTGACAGCTGCACGTGTGAGAAACCATGGTACAGCCATGATTTGTTTCGTGCAGAAATGTAACTGGCTTTGCTGTAACATTGGTTGTCAGGTAAATTTAAAGATGCAATTTTATCATTATAATAAATATCACGGCCAAAGCAAACGATACAACTGACATCTTGCAAACGTTTCGATAACTACTGTTATCATCCTCAGTGCATAGCAAATTTATCATGTTGGAAAGTTGCATTTGCAGGCAAATCTCTGCGAATTGTTTGCCAAAAACAAAAAGCAGAACTACTGTGGAAACACAGTTTTAATTTAGGATTGGCAGTTTTGCAAAAGACTGTCTTCAACCATTAGAAAACAGGATTCAAATCAAAACGTTGCAGAAGTATTGATTCAGTTACATATTGGCCAATAACTCAAAACGTAGGGCTTGTGTAGAAATAAAAAATAAGCTATACCAGGGTGGTCCAGCTACAGGCCCGNGGGCTCCATGTAGTCCGCGGACCGAATTTCTAAGGCCTGCGAGCTTTGTTGGTAATGTTTTGTATATGTGTTGCAACAGGTAATTNTAATTAGAGTAAGCGCAACGAAAATGTGCAATACTAACGACGTTAACCTAGACCGTACAGAGCCTTTGGAATATAGTCAGCAAAGATAGATTTCCCAAACTGAAAGATTTCTCAAGAAAAATATGTTTGGAAATATATACGTGTGACAATACATTTTCTACGATAGAGCACGTAAAATGTAAACACAGAAATGGAATGGCAGGCGGAACACTGGACGATAGTCTCCGACTTGCTACCACTAACACTAATATTGATAAACGAACGATAGTGCCAGAAAAGTCTCGATCACAGGCATCCCAATGATAGAGATTTATAAATTGCTGTTTGCTATTGTGTAATGAATTCATGACGCACTCTCTTATCTTATTTTTTTTAGTTTTAGATCTTGCGAACCCTTGTAGCAGACACATAATAATGGTCTGTACATGTTAAACGTTGATCTGATAAAAAGAAACAAAGTCCAAGCACCCAGCTGCAGGAACTAGAGCTGCTGACTCCCAGTCCAAAGGCTGTGATCAGTCAAGCATGAAAAACGTGACACATAAGCATTGCTTTGAACAGTCCGACAAAAGATGAGAAACATTCAAACAATGAAGTTATAAAAAAATCCCAAGAACGGACTGTGAATGGATTATGTTAACAAATGATTGATATGAAAAACCGACGAACATAAGATAAATGATGTTATGGCCAAAGCTGAAGAGGCCATGAAAAAATGATGTCATGGAAAAGTACTGGAAATCAGCCAAAAATGATGTCATTAAAAATCATGAAGCAAAGAACTGTCAATAACATGATGAAATGACTAATTAATCAATAAAAGATTAATTAGCCAAGAAATGACTACTTAGGGATTTTCCTAAAGATCTGGGTATAAAAAGGTCGATTTTGGCAAACCAGGGCAGTTCACTCTTCGACTCTGAATTGAGAACTCCTTCCTTGGTCTACGCCATGAAAGTGGTTTAGCCACTGAAGTAAATTTGAGGCTCTGCCTCATAGTATTCTGAGGCTCGGAAGGAATGCTGCGAGTGCTGTTACAAGTACTGTGGGTTACACAACTGCTTCGTCAACATATTGAGTCCTCAGACTAAAAGCAATGTCAATGACTTGTCTTTTGGTCAACACTAGTGGCTTTGTCCGCATAAAGTTCTGCCGCTCAGAACCATAATTTTGCTTGTCCAAATTGACCTCTGCCACACTATTTGGCTTTGTCAAAGACAATCTTTGTTGTCTTGTGTGACAAATTGGCACTGGTCCGAGAGTATCTCTACCACCCTGTGTAACAAATTTGGAGACATCAAAAACAATGTTTGATAGACACTCAGAAACATGTTTCGAATTATGGCCATTCTGGCTTAAATGGAATTGCCATTCGACTAACTTTGAATAGCATTTTGAGTTGGGAAATTGCTATCATCACAAAACTAACTACGTGACAACATTTGCGGAAATTAAACCTAACAACCCTCCTTAGGTTCTAAGAAACCCATGACACGACTAACAGTGTACATAACGTGTTCACCAGGCACGGCACTTCCTTTTCGGATGTTGCAAACCTAACGAACAGGTTCAGAGTTGAATAGTTAGTTGAAGAAAAACTTAAGGACTGTAAGATTGGTTACCAATTGAAATACTTGTGTCTGTGACTCTGTTTCGAGAAAGTTCGGATTGTTTCATGCTCCACATGAAATGGTAAGTTCTTGACACTTTATAGCGTGCATATCTCATGAAATAAAAGAACATTCTGTTAGTCGGCTTTATTGAGAATTCTTAGCTAGGCATTCAGAAACTTTAGGGAGATCAGGGGAGATTCAACTCGTGAATATCGTCCTTGTTACATCTAAGAACGAACCCATGCAGCGAATTTACGGATGTAACTAAATGCGGCTATCTAGGTTCTAAATGGCCTAGAAACCCGTGATACCCTGTTGTTTTTTACATCATCATTTCGACGTGGCCGGTAAGTTGTTACGTTTTTGGAAAATAGTCCGCTGGTTCAAAAGCAATTGGACCAGGCTGGCTGGGCTATACATTTAGCCTCATTTCTTGTAATGTCACGACAATGGTGACCAACCAATCCATAAGATGTTTAATCCGTGACTCCATCACTTTGCGACTTTGTGCCTGTGCTGAATGCATGGGTTCGCAAGTCATTTGATTTGCCTGAGTTTAACCAAACCCACAACCCATCAGTGTTTACATCCAAGTGCGAAACATTTGCTTTACAAATGCGTATCACATAGTTTAGCTGGACATTCTTTTCGTGTTAATGCAGGTTAACTTGGTATTTTTTGCCAATTCACCGTTGTGCAGTTTGATTTCTGTTTAAACTCAAATATATTTTTGTGTCATTATGCAAATATAACTCTTAGAATGGAACTTCTGACATTAATTTCATCTATTAAAATTTGACGTTAAACCTTTTAAAATTTGGTGTAAAAAGGATAAGCAAAGCGTGATTAGCGTTGCTTTCAAAACACCTCTAAAAAACAAGATTGGTTATCTTTATTTACAAAACTTCACTTCTGCATCGACCGGAAAAATATATTGGTTTCACACCAAGCTGTCCCACCAACACTTTGCAACAAAATTGCGCCCATGTATGCACATATAAGTGAAACATAGACTGCAGAAACGCCAAAGAATGCATTTAGCTTTGTGAGTCGATTGCTGTAGGCTAGCAATCGCCTTCAGCAATGCAGGCTTTGCGTTGGAGTCTAATGGTCAAGCAAAAAATCAAAACTATTTTTCATAAAGTTTAATGCGCGTGTAAATTGAAATAGGCCCGCAACCAGGGTGGGGGCAAATCGGGCAATCAAAGCCTCCCACGTAATTTTCGTACATCAGTTTAGATTTTCAAAAAATGTTATGTTGATCTATGTCTCATGTGTTGTAGCTGAGGTCTATGTTTCCGCGTGGTTCAGTTCCAGTAAGTACTTTCCACGATGGGTGTAAGCAAGGAATGGATCAGCAAATTTTTAATAGCAAATTGCTTTCACGTAAAATTACGCAACCTTAGTCCTTGTGGCAGTTTTGTGTAGAAGGTAGTTTATGTAGCCTGCGCAAAAAGAATGATTATTTAGATATTCGAGAAAAAATTGGCCAACAACCGTTTTCCATTCCAGCTTTTGAATGTGCAGCCTAAGTGTTGAATACTTTTAGCTTCAAAGGTGGGCAATGCGCATTAAGGGGCCGGCACCAGTTGTAAAAACTAACCCTCGAAACATCATCAATTCAAAGCTCTCGTGTTACTGTAATAGCTTTCGAAGAATCAATAAACTGAGCTCTGCTTTCATCTTTTTGCAATGATTAAAATTTGCACCTATCTGTATTCAAGTAACCAGTCCTCACAACGGTGACAAGCAGGCGAATCAATTTACCAAACTATTTTTATATCACATCAGTGTCACGTATCACTATGCACGTCCTCAACCCTGAAATCTTATTGATACAGAATCTCCAATATAATAAATTTTTTTCATTCCTATTTGAAAGTAAGTTTCTTTATCAGTAGCCTACATTCAATGCACATGTGTACTTTTTCGTATTATCTGAAAAACTGAAAAACGTTTCCATGAAAATATGCAAAATACACTAAAAACCATACATAATTTATTTAGGCTAAGTTTTGTGTTTAACCCTTGCAGTCCCGCGAAAGCCCCAAATCTTGCAGATCTTTGCAATCCTATAAGTCGCCAGACGATTGAGCTAGAGAGCTATCCAAAACCTTCCACGGATTCAGCAAGCCTTGAAGTAAAAATCGAAAAAAAAAACGTTTTTCGTTTTAGGTGGGGGGTTTCTGGAGGTGGCGTCACGAAGAGGGCATGTTTTGGAAATTTTGGCTACCTTGGCCGGCCCTGGGCCCCAACCCATTGATCCACTCTTTTGGCTCAAAGTTTATTTAAAACTAGATAAAAAACAGCATCTATAGAGCCCTGGATTGACTTTCTAGCATACCTGTAGCCAAAATTATGGGTCAAAAACCCAGTTTTTGGCCTAATTCAAAACTTTTCAGAAAAGGAATAATTTGCCCTTTCAGAGCAAATTTTGGCCAGCCATAACTCGGCAGCAGATTGAGCTAGAAAGTTGTTCAAACCCCTTAATGACTAGTGGCGTTGTGTAGTTTATAATTAAAAAAAAATTTTTAGTTTGGTTGGGGGACTTTGGGCCAATGGGATCATGACAGGGGCATGTTTTTTTATTAATTATATTACGTCATCATCCGATCCCACGCGCCAATATCTTGGCTTGCAGTATTTTTGGATTCTAGAGTAGAATACACGTTTTTAGAGCCCTTGATTGAGTTTCTAGCGTTTCTGGTTCAAAAGTTAGGCCAAAAAACAGCTTATTGGTAAGGGGCTTTTCTCAGTACTTTTGGGGGATTTCCCAAATTAATTTTACGTTTTTCTGGCCCTAATCTTGGAATCAGGAATGCTAAAAACCTGCTCGGACCCTTCAAAGTCCCGAATAGTAACCAAAAACAGCTAAACTAAAAAAAATTGAATGCCATTTAAATGGCTCCTGCGGGTCTTAAAGGGAGGTCGGGCAAAAATGCTAAAGTCAGCAAAAAATAACATAAACATCCTATCATTATATAAGCCTTAAAAAAACCCACACATCCTAAACTGAAACTTTTTTTAATTGCAAACTACATACCTTCACGAGTCTTTAAAGAGTTTGAACAGCTACAGTTCTCTAGCTCAATCTGACGGCGAGTAATTGCCTGCGGTGAAATGCCCCCAAGAGTGACTTTTGAGGGAGCACAATTTTGGTCAATTTTTGTTTTTTGAGCCATCATTTTCGCTCCCGGTATGCTAGAAAGTCAATCAAAGGCTCTGTAGACGCGGATTTTGACCTAGTTTTCAACTAATCTTTGAGTCCAAAAAATGGCCCATTGGGACGGCGCCCAGGCCAGGCAAAGATGGCCAAAATAACACAAAAACACTTCTACTTGTGTCGTTCCCCCCAGAAAAATTCAAACCCAAAACGAAAATTTTTTATTCGATTTTGACTATACGACTTGCTGAATCTGCGGAGGGTTTGAACAGCTCTCTAGCTCAATCGCCTGGCGAGTTATAGGATTGCAAAGCTCTGCAAGAAAAGTGGTGTGCGCGGGACTGAAAGGTTTCACTGAAAGGGTTCAACGATTAAGAAACTTTGACCCGCCTGTTTCGTTCGACCCGCTCAGTTTATCACAATTTGATTGTATTCACTCATGGTTTTATTCTTGTAACTTTAAGCACTGCGATATTCATCATAACAGGGGTTTATACCAGTAATCATAGGTTAACGCACATAACATAAGTTGCTGCGAACAACATGGGTTAACAACAGGTGTTAAACACGTATTCAATTCTTTTCATGGAGGAAGAGAGTAAGCTTCGCTATTANGATGGCCTGAAACAGTCTGCCTGAAAATTGGTTATAACCTGGGTTTGTCCAGGGCCAAANCGTTCTGAGATGTTTGTTGGCTACAAGCGTATCCTGATTCACGAATTTGCCAGACCCCACTCGTTCGTCAACTGTTTCTATTTAGTGTTGATCTAACCTATCAGACTACCTGTAGGTTAGATGCTACTCCGAAAGTGCCCAGAGGAAGACTGATTCAAGTGTGGCAATTCCGTTTCTGAGGTCAACACGATGTATCATACATAGATCAGGTGACTACCCCTCGAGTCGTACACGGTGCAATAGCGACACTAGTGATCACGTACGTTCTGCGCTCTTACAGCAAATCCGAATAGGAGTCGTGCATCAATGTTTATAAGTTTTAACAGTTTAGATCGGGAACATTGTCGAAAACTTCGTATGGGATATTATTACAAATGATTTCTATAATACTGCGGGTTATTCTCTTCCTGGGTGTGACTTACAATACATGTGGAGTATAAGTACACAATATAATGTCGTTATAAAACAAGTGTCCTGGATTGTTACATTGTTCCAACTTCGTACTCCTGGAATTCACTTCCTTCGCTGATGCGACTTTTAATCTTCGAATGTTTCTTCTTTATCTTTGTCATTCGATGAGATTATGGATAAACTACCGGATTACTTTCTAAACTTGCTTTTAAATTCTTTCTTTATTTATGTTTGTAGAGTCACGAGGCGTTTCATGTTGAGGATGCAAGGCGAACTCAACACGTTCCCCCCGAAAACCCCCACCGAAAACGAAAAAAATTTTTTTTCGATTTCGACTACAAGACTTGCTGAATCTGTAGAGGGCTTGAACAGCTCTCTAGCTCAATCGCCCGGCGGGTTATAGGATTGCAAAGCTCTGGATGAAACGTGGTTTTCGCGGGACTGAAAGGGTTAAGCAAAACCAACCATTTTTGACAATGGTAAATATCTGAATTTTCTCTGTAATAACATGCTTCTTACTGTTGATGCTACTTCTGGTGCTGCATGGTGTTGCTGATGGCTTTGTAGGAAAATCACAAAAAAAGTTTCATCCATAACAATCGTGTTAAGAAAATATCAAGCGAGCCAGATGCCGTCATCAAAAGAGCCACATCTGGCTCGCGAGCTATAGGTTCCCAATACCTGCTTTGTTGTGCGGATAAATGCATAACTGAAGGATGATGATGATATTCAGAGACAAGTGAAATCACTTCTGTGCAGCAAACAATCACAGAGGCACTTTTGATCAGTGTTCTCCTGCAGTAAAAGCACTCTATTTCGTGCCTATTGCATGCCAATGCATGCTTGCCAATTGTAGAGCAAATATACAAAGACCAATATGAAGTGCTTACGTGCTGTGTATAACAGTGCCTACCCAAATATGCATTAACGTACTTACCCAGAAATGTGTTTGCCCACACCAGGTTAGCCATTGTGTCAGGACCTTTGATGCCCTGCTCAGAAACAATTTGTATCGATTTTTTTGTATGATGCGCATCTTCATCCACCTTTTTTGTTTGTTTGCTTCAAATGTCTGATGCTTTTTGCAATTCTTCATTTTTCCTCAATTATTCAACGCTCTTGTATGATGGAGACCAAATGTAGTAGTTGTTGGTGATTGTTTTGGTTTTCGTATCTTATAAGTATTGCTTCTGTGTATGAATGCGCAATGTATGCAAAATGAATGCGCAATGTATACAATCCAAGCATACAAAAAGTAAGAAATGCTGTTAAAGTGTTTTGCTCCTCTCAATGTTGGTCATGTGCGAACACCAATTCTGTAATGCGCTACTGTAAGCCTGTGACTAACCATTTTTATGCTCTTGTGAATGACAATACAGTTGTGGTGATGATAAAGTGTTTTGCTCTTCTCCATGTTGATCATGTGCCAAACAGATTCTGTAATGGACTGCTGTGTGGCTAACCATTTTTCGTTGTTTTGTGTCTACAATCGCGTCTGTATGAACCACCCACCGGACCACGAGTCTGCAATAAACTATGATTAAAAATACATCGTTTTACACGGGCGGATCAGGACTGGATCGGACTGAGGATTTTCAAAAATTTTGCAAATTAGAACTGGATCGGATACAATTTTTTTCGAATTAGGATTGGACTGGGACTGAAAATTTTAACAGTCCGCTCATCTCTACTTTCTGTCCACAGCACGTCCGCTGGTTGTATTGATTAATATATGTTTTGAAATTTTTGTGCTAAAATTAAATGTCCTGCAGTTCACACGAATCGGTAAACTGGGTTCATGGTTGGTGTTCAGCGCATAGGTGAACACGGTTGAACTGTTCATGAATTAAGGACGGCCTCAAAACAAGTTCTGTCAGCGCATTTTCATGGTTTTTGTAATTTCTTCTAAGAAAGATGGAGGTTGTTTCCAGCGTAAGGTAAGTTCAGTTAATTTAGTTTAAATCAGGCATTGAGTTACTCGACTGTGTCTTGTGGTGTGCCGTCAGTCTTTTGTTTTTGTATTCATATTCAGCTGCCCATGCTGCAGCGATATGCTGTTGTGACCAATGTACTGTAGGCTTAATTTTCCTGATGGGTTTTGCTGGAATTTGCTAGTAGATTGAAATCAAATACTGATAACTGTGAAAACATTCCAAGAAAAAGATGTTCCAATTGTTTTTTGCAGTGAGTGAGTATCATGGATAATGCATTTTTGTCACCCATAATTAAGTCACTCGTCATCAGATCAAGACACATGGTAACTGGTTGCTATGTGTTTCTGATAGTTAACTTTTAGATTCTAGATGGTGGTTACGAATATGCCTAGCATGGTGCGGTTTGTATAAAGCGCTGAGTTTGTCTATGAAGCGGCACTGACATGGTAGCATTGCATAGCAGCCATTCGTTTAGTTTAGCTGCTGTGCCAATGGTTTTCGGTTCAGCTCTCACCTTGGTGAATTTTGTTTTGGTAATAGGGGTTGCATGTTTCAAATTATTTTAGGAAGTGACTACAGATACGCCTGGCCTGACGCAATTCAAATGAAAGGGCCAGTTTGTCATTTAAACGGCGTGGGTTTCGTGGTGTAATGGTGAAGCATCACGGCTGCTATGCCAATGGTTTTCGGTTCAACTCTCACATTGCCAACTTTATTTTTTTTGTTTAATTTTTTTCAGGGTTACATTTTACGTTTATGGGTTAGTGTTAACATTAGATTAGGCTAAGGTTAAGGTTAGCTTAGCATTAGGTTAGGACAGGTTAGCCTAGCATTGGGGTTAGGGTTAGGTAAGTCTGAGCTTAGGGTTAGGTTAGCATTAGGTTAAGGTTAGGTTAGGGCTACAGTTAAGGTTAGGGTTAGGTTTAGGGTTTATCTTATAAGTTTACTTCGTTTCTACCAAGCCTACTGCACTGACTCCCGTCGTGCATTACTGTTACGTCACAGGTGGATGCACTGCCGTAGATACATGATGAATGGCAGCAGGGTCATTCCGTGTCAGGTGTGCAAGAGCTATATATCTGATCGTGAGCAAAATCAATGAAATTTCATAAGCAGAGAGATCTCATCATTCTGATTTCAAAACATTTTGAATATTTTTAATCGGACCAGTATTCGCAAAGTTATGGCTGGTTGAAATTTGCAGTGTTCCCATTTAATTTTTGCGTATATTTTGTGCTCTCACATAAAAACCCTTGTATCTTCTTTATCTGTGACTATTTTTAGCTGGAAATTTGTGAGAATGTGTTAGAAGGTGTGTTGATTAAAAATCAATCATTGGCACTTTTCTTGTGACCTTTGAACTTACGTAAATCAAGGTCAAATTAGACATAATTTTTGTGTGCACTCATGTATGACCATATTTCAATTGCTTATAACTCGAAAAGGTCAACTGGTATGAAGTTGATTCTTGTTTTATTTGAAAGCTACAGAGTAGAAGATTTTTTTGGTTTCAGAAAACCTTTGCTTATTTACCTATTTGATATGCTTTTTATTATTTTAAGTAGCTAAGGGGATTTTGACTCATAATTAATATAAGCGTTAGAGCAAGCTGCAATAATAATTTCTATCCTCAAACTTTTATTAATTTGTTTGAAATGATACACGTTTCTGATAATATGTTGAAGATGAAACAGTTTTCAGAAGTTTGATCATACTAATTCCATGTATAATAAACGGACAAAATTTGTATTTTATGAGCGTTGTTAGTAAGTTTTTAATTTTTTCTGAAGTGGTGTCCTATCCATCAAATTCTTCCCAAAATGTAAAAAATAAAATGTCATATAAAATCACAACTGCCAAATGCTAACGAACAAGATCATGCCTTCAAAAAATTAAGAGATTAACACTTTCAGAACCGGTCTACGATATATTTGTACTTCGATTTCGGCCTAAAAAACAGCAGTTTTCAGTCGCCTTACCAACGCCCTAGCTCCTCCGCCGATTGCACTAGAGAGCTGTTCAAGGGCTCAAACGAATCGGCCAGTCTGGTAGATTGCACTCGAAAAAATTTTTTTGGTCGGGGGGTACGGATTTTTTGTGACTGACGTCATACCTGAAGTAGTTTTGGAGTTGTTTTGGGTCATGTTGCCTGGCCTAGGGCCTAACCGCTAGGCCAAAGTGTTTCGCTGAAGTTTTCATAGGAAACTAGACTCGAGTCGAGTCTTTTGAGCCTTTGATCGACTTTCTAGGATTTCTGGTTCAAAAGTTATGATCTAAAATAAACAAATTTATTAATTATCTAATTAGCTAATTAGTCAAATATTTTTACTAACTTACATCATAATTT
>JGI24158J21664_10013019_pt1 | contig 10995 bp, 8 predicted proteins | sample Ectturendosymbi3_FD_21664 | JGI IMG/M metagenome (IMG submission 21664)
GTTTTGAGCAAAATTTTCGGATCAGGATCGGATTCGGATACCATTGAAATTTTTCGGAGCGGATCGGATTATCAAATTTCAATATCCGCACAACACTGATGTCAGTTGTGTTTGTGATTGACGTCTTCATTAGTTTAACCTTTTTTAACAAAAAAATCCTGGAAAACTGGTTTTGTTGCGTGCGCAGCAGCGCCATTAGATTTCACGGCGCGCAATATTATTATTTTTCTGGCAACATTATGATGCCCTTCACAAACGTAGCTCTCACATACAGTAACTTAATTTGTATCAAGTAACGAAACAGATACTATATTTGTTCAGCTCTGGCAGCCGAACAGCTCTTCTTATGATTTTTTATACTTTGATTTGATTCATAAAAAACTCCACTCAGGTGCGAAAACTTTACTTCCTGCCTCTACTTTTTGTCGAGGTTCTTAGTTACTGAGGTTCCTGCATTTGGAATGACACTGAAATCACAGATAAATAAACCGTCGTTTGAAATCTGCTGTACTCACGGGTTCAGGCTCACGGGAAAGCAACACGAAGCATGAATAGTTCCACTCTGTTTCCCGAATATACGAATGTATTTGCGGCTGCCAAAATAGCACAAAACACATAGTTAGCATGTTTCGAGAAAAATAAGAAAACTCACTAAAACCCAGTTAAAAATAATTACGAATTTGTTTGGTTTGGGGCAAAAAGGGAAAGAGCTTCCCTAAGACTTTAGCGATATTCGTGGACAGAAAAAATGTTCATGCAATCGACAAAATGAAAAGTATTCTTCATTTCAATGACGCATTTCAACTTTTTAATGACTTCACCACACCATGGGGTGGAAATCTGCGTTTCCAAGGGTAACGGCAGCTTAGTAAAGTGGCATTGCGTCCGTATATTGGAAGATAACCACAGCATTGAAAACAAAATGTTAGGGCGTGAAAAACCAAGCGGTCTCGAAACCAAATGCACTGTCATCTTCATTGCCTCACAGATTAGATGATGACGTGCACTTTCGAAGCTGCAGCCTCCAGTCGTATAGCAAGCCGCAGAGTAGCTGACTGTAAGACGTCAATCATTCAAAATATCTTTCCATCCCACAGGAAAAAGCAGTTTGTCTCAAAAAAATGTCGCTTAATCACACAAACGAAGGCAGTGTAAACATCAACAATGTCTTCTGCTGGCGTGAGGTTGGAGTAGTTCACCAAGCATTGTTTAAAACAACTCAGGGGGCAGCAAAGTACAGCACGCGTGCCACACTTGGCACACCAAGCAATTTCCAATGGCAAACAGAAGCTCCAAGGTTTACACATCAGTTTTGTTATGATTTATACACAATGTATGTTGACCTTGACTTGTATAAAAATACATATGGTTGTTGGGGCGCTAAATCAGTTGAAACCTTGCGTGGGCACACAGTTTGCAAAAGGTTGAATATTAGAGTTAAAAATTAGCTGTGAGGGCACCGGGTTGGTGTAATTGGGCGATGTAGTTTGTTGATGACTCCTTTCAAATTTGTTTCATTTTGAAATAATTTGTTTACCGTCAATGCTCAAGTACAATGCAGCGCTTGTTCTATCGCTGCTCTATTTTGAATCGCAACGCCACAGGAAGCTGGAGTTTGATTGAAATGACGCAACAAAGTGTTATTTGCAACTTGAAAAATGACAATTACAACAATGGTTGGACATACTGTCAGGCCAGATTTTTCGTAGTACTGTCGAGTTGTGAAGAGCTGAATCGGTGTTCATGTGTAGAATGAAAGCTTTTCAAATTTGAAAACCGCATTGCACTTATTATAACCATGAATATTTCCGTGGAAATTGTGCGACTTAGGGTTCTGATTGAGAGAATCAAAACCTGGTGTTGACGAGTTTGAATGAGATATAAATCTCAATAATACTAGTTCGCTTGGGTAGACCAGTTGCTGTTTTACTGCTTGGTATCTGCAATATTTTTATGAAACAAACACTTCAGGGGTGCGTCGCGCAATGGTGGAAACTATTTTTGGCGATAACCGCGTTTTGCCGAACTGGACAATACCACAGGCGAGTCTACAGCAGACAGTAATTTCGAACCGATGACACCAATTTAGCGACTTTAGATAAGTTACGTTCTAAGCTTTACGTGTTGTGTGTCTGACGACATATTTCAAAGATGTCATAAAGGGAGAGTTAATTACAAAAGCTTAATCCAAAAACGCTCCGATTTTATGGCAAAATTATAAGAATTGACACTACCGCGAGGCAACAATTATTTTATCAATATTGTTGTTGTTGTTTCCTCTCCGCAAGCGCATGCGCAGTAGTTTATTTCGCGGCCGGTGAGTTCATCTTTGATTGAATTTGAAAGAAATTTGATTGAATTTGCAGCTTGAGTTAAATTCAGCGGAATTTCAAACACTCACAGTTCGGTTTAGCTGCAAAGAAAATAAAAGTTTGCAAATTGGAGGTTATTTTGTTCTTTAGCTATTCTTTGATTGCCATTAAAATCAAACATAAGCGCAGCTTCTGTAATAATGCAGCTTGCAACATGCGAAACATTAAATATGATCAGTTTTAAAATATTTGTGGTCTTCGGGTCATGGTCAGTTTTGTAATAATCTGAAACTGGCAGATGGCAGCAAAAAACAACCTAGAACTTTTCGAAAAATTAACAAAACCAAAACTGATGTTCTTTCCAATTTTCCAAATGACGTACACAAATCTCCCTCCCGACGGCACAGCGTGTCATCAATGCATTTCCTGTTGGGAGGAGGGGAATTGTTGAAATGAATGCGTCAATATTAATTAAGGTAAAGAAGTTAAGCAGCAGGTCGCCAAAAACTAAATGTCAACGGTTTTCTATCTGGATGATCGTTTTTATGCATCAACGCGTTCTCTTCTCCGCTCAGCGCACGACTTCCTTCTTTGAAGCAAGAAAAGAATGCGATTGTTGTTCAAACTTTCACCACTGCCAAACAGTTTTTTCAGGTTGCGACACGAATCAGAAACATTGCACATCAGTCAAGAAATATTACAAAACCGATTGCCCCAAATCCGCCGGTATAATCTTTTGCAAAAATCTTTCTGGGTAACGCTCGCTGCTTGCTAACAACCATTGTAGGATGCTTAAACAATAGAAACAACACCTTTTGCACTACAAACAAGAAAGCATATGGCGTGAGTCAAGACGGATTTTTACTTTTCCTTGGTAAAAAGTAACTGTAAAATCATGAAAAGCGAGACTGATGCAAAAAGATCGACTGCTCTTTCGTTCCGGTCATCAGAGCGTGTGTGAGAGACAGAAAAAAATAAGTTGTGAATAACATAACACGAAGAACTTACAAGGCAGTATCTTCTTCTTCAATCGTTTACAAGAACAAAAACCGTTTTTTTCAACGTTGCTTCTGTTTTTTATGGGCATTAAACAAAAGTTTGCAATTTCTTGAATAAAATATTTGAAAATGAAACTGTCGACAGGTTTGCTATGTGTAACTGTAGAGACATCATGCATTAGAATTGAAAAGAGTTGGACTTAACGCGGCAGTGCAAGATGTTGAACAGCACAGATCTAAATTGCGACGAATTTTGTTGAGTACCTCCCGATCGTTTGTGGCGGGTTGACAAATACGGTCTGAGGCGCACTGATCAAAACAACTTTTTTAAGGTGTTCGCTTTCAATGCCTAACCTAAAATTCTGCGCTCTTTTTGTTGATAGACGTGGCTCTCAACATTTCAGGCCGAAAAATGACTGCATTTCTGTACAGCGTGTATATATTTACTTTTCACATGCTCCTGTAGATAGGCTTCATTTCAATACTGCGTTCGGGCGACATCTGATGTTCAGCAGTTTCATTGTCGCTGCCTGATATAAGGCGCTGGTGATGTTTGTCGTGATTTATATTTTCGGCTGGCTGAGAAACCTTGACAGATGTCAAAGTGGAGTGCACTGTCATTGCGTGAGCAATCGTCGATTCAGTCGCCTGGACAAAGCAAAACTAGTCTTAGAGATTTATTCATCACAAGCAGGATTACGCGAAAACGTCAGATTGAAGGAGATCATGAATTGATAAGTCGTGTCTGTTGAAAATACTCACAGACATGAGTTTCCGCCGCGACCATAACGCTGCTGCAACGCTTTTAACTTATTACTAAAAAACAAGCTTTTGTCTTGAACAAGCAGTTTAATGGACGAATTCGCCACCAATTGTTCTTGGCAAGTCTTTTTCAAAATTTTTTGTTTCAGCAAAAAACATCAAAAAATTTGGTGGTAGTTTGTAAAGAACCGTCAACCTATTACTGGGTGTATTTACATAAACGTATAACTGCTAAAATCATACACCTTTTACAGTTACACAGATAAGTGACCACACGTGAGTTATTCATGATGTCTGCATTCAGATTTTGCTCTTTCGAATTACGTGTTCATCTAATGCGTCGTTGATCATCATAACATACATCGGTTTGCTGATCAGTTTCAAAACAATTTTCTTTTTTACATAATTAAACAACGCTTTGCAAACTTTCAGAAATGCCAGGAAATTTCTGAATTGTTCAAATGCCCGACTAGGGGCAAGCAGGAGGTTCATTATGAGGTGACGCAAGAGTTCCCAGCAGAGTTTAAGAAGAGGAATATGCGCGAAAATGAAAACGCATTAACAATTCGAGAACGTTGCAGGCAACTTTAAGATTCTCATCTCGAAACTAAAAGATACATTCAATCGATGCATAAATACCTTATAAATAATACTAGAAAGAGCTCCAAGACTTTCTAGTGTTTTTAAGCGTTAACTCTCTTATATGCATCTTAGAACAGCAACGAGCACGTACCGTTCAACCAACAACAAATTACAAAGCTCGAGACTGAAAATGGCTACAAAAATACAACGCTCATGTGATAAATAATGCTGTTTTCCTCAATTTAAGGTTTTCTTGCCAAAAACAAATAAAACTACAAGTATAGCAGAAGATTTAAAGTTATCCCACACTCATAGAATATTTTATGATTTTATATTTACCCTTCCAGTTGCAGCGCCAGTGAATCTGCTGCTTGATGGCGCTCGTGTGCGTGAATTTTTCACGTAGGCAAAACCAGCCAAGCGTGAAGATGGTGTGTTTTTTCTCACTGACCACGTGGCAGTGTTCAGACGTTGACAAAACCTGGAACCTGTCGATGGAACAAGTTCATGGAACTTAATCTGTAGCGACATAAAGCTTTTGATAAAAAATTGATAAACGTCATAGTCAATTCGCAACGTCTCTGAACCGTGACGCCGGAAAATTTTAAACACTGGAGCTTGAGCGATGACCTTCACGCCGATGACCTTCACGTTGACAAAAGTTCATTTTTTTCGGAAGAGAGATTCGGAAATAATTTATCATAACGTTGGAAAAAACTTTCGTTTGCACTTTGACTGCAGTGAGTCAAGAACAGTTAGGTAAAAGGCTTTGCAGTTTAAGTAAAGTTTGTCCAGCAAACGAAATGCTACCACGGGTTATTTTTTCTTTGACCGTTTTTCGTTTAGTTTCTGCGGAACAAAAAAGTGTGTGGCGTCATACGCATTTAGGAATTTTTTTTACGCCAATGACGTAGCATAACCCCGCGTTCTTACGTACTTTGGTTAAACCAGCTATGTCCCACCCGAAGCCCAGTCGAAGGTTTTCTGCGGCCCTGTTTAGGTTTTTGACGTAATGTAAGTAGCCTACGTCTACTGACAACCTGTCCTTATTTTGATAACTTTAAATTTGACATTGTTGATGCAGGTAGTCCTCATTGCCGCTTTATCACGTCTGTACCGCGTGCTGGGAGAATTCCATGTGTCCACAGACACCTTGGTGCAAAACGTTTTATTAGTTTTTTGATGTCTACCCTTGATCCATTGGCACTAAACCTACTTAAGAAATCAAACATTCGGAGTGGCTGAAGGTTCCAAACAGTCGTTACCATTGCAATTAGGATTCGAACACTTTCAATTCTTTCGGTTAAACGAAATTTTGTTTGCTAAGATCAAAGTAAATCACTTAATGTGCCGTCCCCATTCAAATGTCATTCAATGTACGGTCCTGGCGACGATAGTCACATAATTTTTGGCTCAGTAAGAAAGTTGGGTTGGACATAGCTGGGTTAAACGCATGCGATGGAGGATAACTTGGTTAAAATATAGTCTGATGAAAAAGGCTATCTCTTCGGTAATTCGGTGATTATTTGAATTGATTTCTTGTTACATATTTAAGAACAGGTCACATAATGACTGCATAATAACAAAAAGCAACGCTATTTTTTCTTAGTTACTGTCACTACAATCTTAATTGCTTACCAAGGAACGTGTAGAAGATTGGATTCAGCATACTGTTGGAGAAAGCCATCAACGAAGCCACGTGACTCAGGTTGGTACACGACGTCGGATCGTTGTATGGCAGCCCGGCAAACTTCCAAAGCAACACAGCGTGAAACGGCAACCAGCACACGATGAAGGAAATCACGAGTGAAACCTGAATAAATGAAGTCGTCAACTAGCATCTCGCTCATCAACAAAAAACTTGTTTTAATCTGTCGAGTGCGGTTGCATTCTTACAAAAACTATTTTTTCACTTGGTTCTTGCTACGAACTTAATTTTCTTCTTCGCCGTTTGAGAGAGTTGTTACTGTCCGCTTCTAGGCCGCACTACATCTCAGGGCAGGTGTTGAGCAGCCATTCGATCATCGTCCAGAACCGTCAGGCCGTGCAGTCCATGAGGAGGTCATTGGATTGGACATTGGAGGCCAACATGGTCGACGGTTTGTTCTTCTGCGCCATACTCACAGGCCGCAGAGAGGGACATACCACATTTGTACAAGTAACGTCCGACACCGGTGCGGAGGCGCTTAAACTGAACCACGCTGTTCTCGGAAGGGTCATTCCAGGAGGGTGGGTGCCGGTGTCGGGGATGAAAGTACGGAGTCTTGTAAGGTTCCCAACAACTTCGCCTTCCACCCCACGATCCAGCATACAGCAGCTGAACACCGAGGGCTCACCACAAATACGATCACTGTCATCGAGCAGCTAGCCTGTAAGAACAAGGCATTCATCATCGTCCTACAGGAGACCCACTGCGCGCAAGCTAGTGATGCACAACTTCTCATTGGCTGTGTCACGGTCACGTTTGTTCATGAGCGGTTGGAATGGTCACTGGTCGATCAGTCTTCAGAGCAATCAGAGACTGAGTGGTTGTGTGTAGACCTCGAAGGATGTCAGATCATTAAAGTCTGCAAACCTCCACGCTTGCAACTCACACCTATGGTCATCCCGACGTTCCCACACCCCAGTTTGAATGTTGGTGACTTCATCTGCCAGCTGGTCAACTAGGGTTATAGCAAAACATCTCCTGACGGTAAGAGTCTGGACTCCTGGGCAACATCCAATGACCTCGGGCTGCTGTATGACCCAAAGCAAGCAGCCAGTTTCTCCTCTCACTGATGGAACGTCGGTACCAACCCCGACCAGGCCTTTGCGAAATTCGGCCAGGACAGCCGACTGCCTGACAGACGTGTTCTAGGAACGTTCCCGCGATCACGACACCGACCCTCCCTCGTAACACCACCGAGGCTCAAAGTTCCTGCTCACAGCGATCCGGAAAAGCGTTGGAACTTTCGCAAGGCAGATTGGAAGCGTTTTTGCCTTCTCACAGGTGAATCTGTTGGGAGATTGCCACCTACCGATACAACAACCATCGAGAAAGCATACCAGGAATTTTGCGAGAGCTTGCTATCTGCGACTACACAATGTATCCCGCTTAGCCGTCGCAAGAACTATGTGGCATGTTCATGCGATGATACATTGTTTTTTTCGGTCGCATTATTGCTGTTGGTAAATAAAGAAAAAAAGATATTTTGCTGCACTGCAAATGCGCTTTTTGAACTCCATCAGAAACGGGACAAGATCAGTATTTTATCGAAATATCAGAGCAAGAAAACACGAAATAAAAACTTAGGTTTTGGCACAAATGCCCATGTTCTTCTGTCTAAACTAACGTAATGAAATTAATGTATTTTGTTACGGGAAAGACCCCGTTACAGAATAACGTCAGGAAAAATGGTGAACAATGCAAATGGATGTAGCGTACTGTGTTACAGATTGCAATGCGAGATTAAACGTATAAGCGAGTTGCCTTGTGTGGATGAGTTGCATACGCAATAGGTGCAGCAGATCACCATTCTGCGACCCTCAACGGACTGCTGTTCAGGTGGCCTTCGTTTTTGTTAAACAAACCATAGGATTTGTTTGCTTCCCCAAAACTTGCCAATCGCTTCAAAATGCTGTCGTCGCCGCTCACCAGAAGTTTACATTAAACTGAGTTGAAGATTTGCAAACAAAAAGAAACCTAGTGTTGTCTCCGCGCCGTGGAACTTTTTCATGATTTTACAAAACTACCAAGTAGGCTAAGATAGAACGAGGTGTTTGTATGCGAAAATCCAGTATTTTGCACCTGGTTTTGCGGTTCGTACGCTACCAACCTTAGGCTACTCCATTGATTCAACATAAGGCTGCTCCGTAATAGAAATACAAAGAGGTAGAAAATGAAAGGTGAGAGAAACAGCAACTGCCTTCCAGGGATGCTATGAAACAAAATGATACACATAATGCAAAAAAACGAATTTCTACAAAGGCGCCACCACGGCCAACTTAAGATATCTTAAAGTAGGCCGTAGCTCCACTTCCACTAATGCGAAGTTATCCTTTTGATCACGTTGCCAGCTTTAAAAATGTCTGTAGAAACATTGTCCCCTACTTTTCATTTGCCGGCAGTTTGTGCGCAAAGTTTGTTTGGCCTTTGATGTCGTAACACCCCTCCAATGTTGCTGCATGGCAACACCCCTCCAATGTTGCTGCATGGTATAAGAACATTTATACTGAGGCAACAGTACGAAAACCAAAGAAAAAAATTTGAAATAGTTTCGAATAACGTCCAAGAAGAAATCGAAATTAAAAACCATGTGGGGAGCTGATTCACCCCCTGACCCTCTTGCCAGCACGCATGGATATCGCCTTCATGTGAGCGGAGCTCAAGTCTGGTGATGTTTACTTTGGAAAATTAAACAAAAGTGTTGGCAGTCCCCAAGTAAAACTTTCAAGATCGGTTTAAATGACAGGAAGCATCTTGGATTGTGTGATTTGCTCGTCGCAATAAAAGGAGATGCAACTCCACACTTCAAAGGGGTTGGAGATGATTCAACTGTAAACCGTAACTGTCTTGCCATCAACGTATTTGAGTGATTATCTTATCACTTTAATCATCTTTGTTGTTTCACAATCAGCTTGCTTTTACCCTTACTCAAACTTTTATTTATTCTGCAACTTTTCATATTTTCTAATAACGGTGCTGTCTGCAACCATTTTCACAAACATATACAGCAGCAAAACGCGAGAGAACTCACCACGATGCAAGTGACGCGCTGTGTTTGTGACATCTTTCCCGATCTCGGTTTATCGCCTGATCCAGTCGATGACGTCGACGATAACCTCAGCGACCGAAAAATTGAGTTCTTTCCTGGGCGAGGTGGAACGTCAATGCTTCTTTTTCTCCCAGCGTTGCGGTCGGCGGACCTGAACGTCATCAGCAAATGACGTCATCCAGTAGGTGTTTCCATACAACAGGGGTGGGGAACCTGCGGCCCGCGGGCTAAATGCGTCCCGCGAGAACATTTAACATGACCCACATCAGAATTTTTGTTACCCAAGTTAGAACACAACACCGCGACAAAACGAAACTCCATGATGAGCAGACACGTAGACAATAAGTCAAGAGCAGTCTTTCTCGCTCCTTGACATAGTTTTCTCTCCTTGTTTTACTGTGAAAGATGAAGGTAGAATTTTAAAATAAAATTATTTAATTTTTGCGGCCCGCCAGCGATATTCCACAATTCATGCGACCCGTGATAGTAAATAAGCTCCCCATCCCTGCCATACAACGTCATTTCTTTCAGAACAGACCTGATCTGGGGATGAAGGACTCGCCAGAGAATAAGGCTGTAGCAAACACTCATCACTATCACCGGGCACACGAAAGCGACTACGAAGTTGAGGAAAGCCCAGGTCTTGAAGGAACGAATGTCGTCATGCTGACATGATTTATGAAATGCCCCGGATGTCTGGAAAAAAAGCAAACAGAGCTTTTACTCTTGTTTCACGATTGCCTTTGTTCTGTCTGAATATGTCGCAATGCTCACCTTGTTCATGATGTAATCTGCAAAATACAAACAATTTTAAGTTTTCTTTGTCGTAGTTGGCTATTCTGCGTGTTTAACAGTTTTTAAACCAGGAGAGAAATTTGAACAGGAAAAACTTTATTTCGAATCAGCCTCCCACCCACGCACATTAGTCAAACTCCTTGAAAGTTTCTTTCTACTTGAAAGTATAAATAAGCTTTTTGTCAATGAATACATTTTGCCGTTGAGTTTGCATGCTGAAGAATCAGAATAACAAATGTTTGTTTCACATGGCATCTGTCAAAAACGTTGCATTGAGATTACAACGTAATTTGCGTTAGGAACGAATTGCAACAAATGATACATCTGGACAGGATAAAAAGAGTTACGCAACTTCACCAAAACAGTTTGTAATTTTAACAGAAGCAACTAATAAGACAACCTGCCTCACTGAATGACGCGTTGTTCTTCATTACTCAAAGTCACTGCGCTTTGCAAAAACGCATGAAAGCCTAACTAAACAAATACGTTGCAACATATTCAAAGCACGTAAATGCTGTACAGCTGATCAGGAACGCCGGAGAGCGGGGAAATGGCGGGGGCGTTATTCCCTTACCCTTTCAATAGGGGGCGACGAGGGCAGACGTTTTCATTGCAATATCATATGTAATTCAATTGTTTATCAATACCGACTTGAAACAAACTTGTTGCAGCTATTCGTGCACCGAGGAAGTTCAGAAGGGTTTTCTGTAATTTCTGTTATTGTTTTTGATGTCAACATTGTTGCCAGCGGCGGGTCCAGACCAGGCGTTTGAGGGGGGGCAGTCAAACAGG
>JGI24158J21664_10013020_pt1 | contig 10994 bp, 10 predicted proteins | sample Ectturendosymbi3_FD_21664 | JGI IMG/M metagenome (IMG submission 21664)
CACTATAAAAATGGTGTTTGGTCAGATTTTAGAATGTCAAGCCCCCCCTGCAGAAACGTAACCCTCCCCCTATACTGAAGACTTTCTGGCGACGGTTTTGCTTCTGTGTAAGAATAGTTTGTTAGCAATCGTAATGTTTGGCTGACTTGGTGATTTGTGCAAAATCTGTCACCAAGTACATTGTTTATGTTAAGATTGCAAATACGACTCGGTTGGCGTCATTTCCTAACTGCCAGAAATGACTGATAACGACTTGGCGTCTCCTTCAACAAAGTGAATTGAACATCACGTGCTTTGCGTTCTTGAATATTTTGACAATGTTGCAAAACCGTGCAGTCGGACCTGTGCGGAATTACACTTTCTACAACAGCATGTATTCATCCGAGCCAACTTTACGTTCAGCTGATCGAGTGCTCGGACTTGCTGGGTCGCAACCGTCGTGTCTTGCAAAGCGGAACCCCCCACCCCTACAGCTTGGCTGTGCTCGATGGCGTCCTCTACTGGACGGACTGGCAGACGCGAAACATCAACCAGATGTCGCTGAGCAACACAAGCAATGTTCGCACGACGCGAGAGAACCTTCCAAGGATGATGGGGATAAAAGCGGTTGATATGAGGCGTACAGGGAAAAACAAGTATGTCTGCCTTGTGTTTTGTTCAGTTGGAGTTGATCCGATTAAAACTTCTTTTTTTCGACTTTTCTGTAACCTCTGTTGCGGGAAAGTGAAGTAACCATTTTTTATCTTAAAGAACAGGATTGATTGGAACTTGTTCTCATGGCAACGCCATCTCACCATAAAATTTTGATTTTATTAACCAATTAATCATCTTCAAGGATCTCTTAACTTCTCCCAGATTGTTTGAAGCAACATCCAACATCAAAACACGTTTTTGTTGTTGACTAGTTTGAAAGCTTCAACGTTGTTGCCAATCCCCTCAATGTTAATGTTACTGTGTTTAAATTCAAAAGATGCGGCGATTCCAACGGCGGCTGCAGCCATCTTTGTTTGCGGAGTCCGACCTCACAGACCGGGCACATCTGCGCTTGTCCGACCGGAATCCAGCTCCAGCCCGACGGCAGAATCTGCTCCGATCTCCCGAGCGAATACCTCCTCTTCACAACCCGACATTCCGTCCGGCGGGTGTCGCTCGAAGCCGACAGGAACGTCTACGCTGAGCTTCCTGTTGGAAAGCTTGAAAACATTATTGCCGTTGATTTCCATTACAACCGCCAGGTCACTGTTAAAGACTGTTTGTTAGTTTCATTATTCTATTCTTTTTGACTGAACATGAACTGTCACATTTGTGGTAGTTCGTTTTTCACTAAAATCTTGCTAGTGCTTTAACAAATACAACAAATATGGGTTTACGTTTGCATCATAACGTTTCAATTACGAATTATGATTTTTGCGTTTTTTTTCGCGAAAGTTTGAATTATTCGACACGCTTCACTGACCGTTTGAAATTTTTCTTTGGTCTAATGTCTACTTGAATCAAATTGCAGCTTCTTTTTTTCACTGACGTGTACCTTGACGTCATCAAGCGATCGAACTTAGACGGTAGTGACGTCAGAACCATTGTGACGCGAAGTTTGAAGACAATGGACGGCATCGCGGTTGACTGGGTTGCTAACAACATTTACTGGACTGACGCAGGTCCCAACGTCATCTCGGTGGCGAGGCTTGACGGAAGTAGCAGGTTGGGGGAAGCACCTTCCTACCAAATGTTTCTGATCAATGTTTCAATTTAACAGCGATGGGTTACTTGTGAAGCTTTGTTTTTGTATTTTTGTCTTTGATCTTCAGCCCCTATCTCAATTCGGAAACGTGTTTGAAATGGCTTGGCCGACAGACAGTTAAAAGCTTTAAATTTTCTGTGATCTTTCGAGGCGTCACTCGACTGGGCTCTGCCCTAATCTTTTTGCAATGGTTCAAACTTGTGCATATCTCTCTACATTCAAGTAACTACACTCCACTTGTGAGACAAGCAAGAAATGTATCGGCAAATTTTTTAAATAGGAAATCGATTTCACGCAATGCTGCGACGCATCATGAGCCCTAAAATCTTATTCAATGACTGTGATTGGTAGAAGTCGTTTATGATCCAGTGCTTTTCTCATTTTTGAAAAGCGGTTTAATGCAAACACACGCATATTTTATTTGTCCCAAAAGTGAAACTGTTTCATTTTCAGGAAAGTCATAATCGATCAAGGGCTTGACGAGCCCCGAGCTATCTGCGTTCACCCAGCGAGGGGGTCAATCTTCTGGACGGACTGGGGGGGCAAGGCCCGCATTGAAAAGTCGTTCATGGACGGATCGTCGCGAAAGGTGCGTTGTGTTTGTGAGATCGAAGTCGGGACCGCGCGGAAAAATCGCATTTTTTGTGGAATTGCTGAAAATTTGAAAAGTTGTTTAACAAATAAATTCTCGTTGTTTTACTGCAAAGTTTTGTTGTTTCAGGTCCTGGTGAAAAAGAACTTGCAATGGCCGAACGGACTGACCATCGATTACAAACACTCCAAGATTTTCTGGGTCGACGCTCACCACGATATAAACAGAATAGAGACATGCGATCTAACCGGAAGGAAAAGGAGAATCGTCATTTCCTCTGTGCCTCACGGCTTTGCCATAACCTATGTTAGTTCTTTGAGCTGGCGGTTGTTACCTTTTCACACAGTAATGATAGTTATAGCTGAGCACTTACTTTAGAGGAATTTTGATATTCCAACTCTTAGTGCACTTCGTGTCTTCTTGGTCAGGTGGGTTGGAACCAGGGGGTGTGTTGGAACCAGGGGGTGTGAAACCAGGGGGTGTGGAACCGGATCGAAATTCATATTTCAGGTTCCGACATCGACCCCGGGCATCCAAAATTTTTGGCTCCAGCTCCAACATCCAAAATGTGTTAAATATTTCATTGCGTAAAACAATGTCAACTCTCGCCCACAAGTCGCTCATTGCGTGTATCACATTTTGCTGATGTTATTAATATGTGTTATCGTGAAGAGCACATGGCCCTCACGAGACCTGCAACATGCTTCAAACATGTTGAAATCCGTCATGTCATGGAATTTTGCGTCCGCAGCTCTCTGACACCATCTACTGGACGGATTGGCAGACAAAGAGCATTCATTCGTCGGATTATCCGTTCAACTACCGGAAACAGAAGACTCTTGTCACCGATATCAGTGGCTTGATGGACATCAAGGTGAGTTGAGTATCTAGCTCGCTGAAGCAAATGCATTGTCTTCTGTAACAACCGAACATGAAAGTCAGGTGATCCCAACTTATGTAATCGCAATCTGGAGAATGCAGCAGCTCACAGCCGAAGTGGTGGCTGGAAACAGCAGGAATATTTATTGAGCTTGCAAAAAAACGTTCATCACTGTCCACTCCCTTCTACTGTTCCATCATATGCGTCATTTCCGAGATGCTACGTAATGTGCGTTTTTCGCGTTTACTTATGACTTCCATTGATGACGAAACAATGATTCTCTCAGGCTGTTTCTGCCAGCCGGCAACAAGGCACGAACCTTTGTGACGCAACAACAGGCTACGGAGGCTGCACCCACCTCTGTCTGATGCGAGGGGCTCGCGAGTATCACTGCGCATGCCCCGACCCTGTCGATTCCCCCCCAACAACCAGCTCTGCTCATCTTGAACCCCAAGCTCCAACTTCCGGTCATCTGAGCGCACTGGACCGCAACTGCAGCTTATATCCTGTTCCTCCCTCATCCGTGACTTGGTCTGTGCGATCCACGTCAGTTGTGACGTCATCGGGTATGCTGGCGTCGAGTCATACTGAGCCATATTGTAAGTTGAAGTTGATTTTTCGGAATGTATACATCGTTGTTTCTATGAATCACAAAGAAAAACTCTGAGTACTCTATTAAAAAAATGAAGTGTTTAGCTCAGGCGTTTGGATTGGTGCCAGTAGAAAAAGCTCCAACTCGAATTAAAAATGTTTTGAATTTATTATGTTTTGAACAGCTGGTTTCCCAAATAAGTTAAAATTTATCACAATTATTTTGATCCGAAAAAGATGATTGGATTGACATCTCTTTGTGACGAAACTGAATCTATTGCTGTATTTTAAATGCAAAGTTTCATTCTGTTTTCGTTTATGAAGTTGCTTGCTTTTCATATGCGGGAAAAGAGATTTATATAATCATAAGCAGNAAAAGAGATTCAAGAAAACGAAACTATTTTTGACATGTCATCTTTGAATTGCGTGCNTTTCAAACCTGCTGTTGTGTTATTCAGCAAACATGAAGCCCTTCGTTTTGGTCGGAGCCTTCTTGGGGGCAGCACTGGTGGTCTTTGTCCTATTTGCCGGTTGCGGGTTCTTCACGTGGAGGTACTTGTTGAGGATTTCGTTNTGAAATAAATTGTTGTTGAAATTTCTGCTGCAAAAATAGTATTTTGGGGACGAGAATGATTTTTTTATTCTCCCCAACAGGAAGCTGAAGAANAGACGCGACGACGTGAATGGACCCTCGGTAAGCTTCCGCAACCCCACCTACCACCAGCAAGGCACCCCTCTGCTCGGCTCCCCAAACTCCCCGTCGACCCCGCTCAGTACCCTGTGGCACGATCAAGACCCCCTCGCTGCGTCATATGAGGGGAAGTCCCAAATAACCGAATCGATCACGGTTTCTGACGTTTCGCTGCCTACGTCAGAGTGCAGTGATACGAAACTGCGCGGCGCCAAGGACGTGACGTCAAGCGACGAGACGGACCAAGGCGTAAATGCGAACGACCATCTGGATTCACCCCCCGACGTCGCACGTCATCAGGATGACGTCGTCAGCAATTGCAGTGATGAGATCAGGAAGCTGCTCGCCTGCGACGAGGAAGCCGGAAATGACGTCGTTGAGAAGAAACGAGTCAATCGTTGTTCGAGGGAGTTGCAAGCGAAGACGAGTGTCGCGACTATGTCCACTGCACTGGGCGCCGACGATGATGATGATGATGATGATGTCGATGACGATGGGGGGGAGGAGGAATTGGCGTTTGATCCGCACGAGGAAGACACGTGATCAGTTAACGACCCTCCTCCTCACAAGTTCGCAACCGACCTTTGGTCGCCACTGTCGAACATCCTGCGTCGCATTAGCGCCTCGCAGCGATACAAACCAAGGCCCGTTATTGCCGTAAGGTGGCAGCAGGTGCGGTTACTACCGAACGGCTGCAGGAAAGGTGGGAAGATTACTGAAATCTAAAACAACGCTGAAAAGCTACAACACAGAGAGAACCGGTTTCTCATCAGCTGCTGTTTTATCAGTTGATTACGTGTTGACTGAACCCTTGATGGCTTCATATTGCATTTTCCAGTGTTACCTTTGCATCTACCTAACTCACTCGTATGCATATCCATACAGCATTGATCAACATGAATCGTGGTGACGATTGCAAACATTTTTATTTATCATTTTTAAACAGATTTAATATCTTCTATGCGCGTTTGGCGGATCCTTGTACATTGTGTTAGTTATTGTTCTTATATTTGTTACTCTCTTCACTGTCGTGGCGTCACTTTATTGTGACGAAATATCTTCTGATACCGACTTATTCTCTTGATGATAAACTACGTGAAAAAAAGTTTGTTTTTGGTGATTTTTTTATAAACGGGAAACAGCCTGCTTGGTTGATGGACCATTTGAAAATTGTGAACAAATATTTCATTGAAACAGCTGTGTTCATGAATGCAATTGATGCTACTGGTTGCCCAAGCAACCAATCCCACTGGCGGAAAAAAATTCTCGTTTGAAAATCTAGTTATTTTTGCATTCAATCACTGAAAGTTGAAGCTTCTTGGTCAGTGCAGCGAATGGATTCTAACTGAATGAAAGTAGTTTTCCAGACTTATCAGATTTCAACCAGTTTATCAATCTAGTTAAAGTGGCATTAAGTGAGCCTGGTTGCTGGCACCATAATTTTACTTGAGATAAAGAAGAATATTTGATTAGATATGCGATGTTCTGGGTTTTAGAAAATCTCCTGTTTCAAAATGAAATGCATCAAGTTGCATGACATAGGTTTTGCAACAACTTCTCTTGAATGTTGCCTAGCAACCACCTGTAATCGATAATTTCAAGTAATTATTAATTAAAGCATTTCAACCTTCATATGGATCTTCATCCCGAACTCAGATTGCTGTTTAAATGTATTGTTGCTGATCAGCATATAGATGATGCTTTTGCATTGTCAACGAAGATTTAACTGACGAGCAGCTAAACATGATCCATCTCCTGCATTCGCACTCCACTGAATGACACAGTTTGAAAGTTTCTTGTCAACAAACTACCAGTGTATGCTTCCGCGACGTCATAATAAACATTTAAGAATAACCTCAGGTGCAAGGTAACTATTGTTATGGCGCTATGCCTTTGTTGCAAAGTTCAACAGCGATTGATCGTCAACATCCGTTTCTGAAACAGAACAGAATGATAACGATGCATTCTACCAGCGCAGTCTAAAGTGAACGAACAGACTTAAACAATTAGACAAGCACAAAATAGCGGTAATTTGCAGTAAATCAAATTAAAAAAGCAGCTGGAGCATACGACTACTACCCAAGTCCAACTTCGATGCTGATTTCCGAACTGAAACTGCGCACAACTTCTCCAACAAACAAAGAATACGTATTAAACAATCTGTGTCCCACAGCTCAGATTTTCGGTCGTTAATTTTGTTAGAAGCTCGTTGCATCGCATGGGCGTGGCAGAATACGGCGATACGTTTAAGAGCTGGAAAACGGCACTAGTTGGGAAAAAGGCCGAGCAGCATTTTCACGGCCTGTTTTGCACGAGGAGTAGAAACAAAATCAAGTGATGCAGTCATCACTGCCCCAGAACTCTACTGATTGACACAAGGAACCACGAATCATGGAGCCCGGGAAGGCGACAGTGTGATTGCGGATAGCGTGAAATATGTGATCTCATTTCAAAGGCGACAGCATGTGTCAAATGCTGTCAAATAAAGTTATGCTTTGAGACTGCACTAAATGTTAAAAATCTCTTTGATCCTTAAAAAAGCATACATTGAATTCAGTGACAGGGTTAAACCAGGCCTGTTGGGTCGCAACTGAGATTTCAGGCTCTGGCTCCAGCTCCAGGCATCTAAAGCTTTTCTGGTCTGGATCCAGCATCTGAACGAGTTGGCTCCAAAATGATTTGGTGCATTGAAAACTGAAAACCGTTGTTTTATTTGTACAATTGTATTTTTACACCAGCATAGTTGAGATGTCGCGAAATGATGGATTGGATGGATAGTGGGACATGTGCAAAGAAGTTTGAGAAGCCTTGATCTTCACACAAACGAGGAAAATTATGTGCACATGCCGCAACCATGGGCGTCGGAAGGGGGGGGCAAGGTGGCCAAGGCCCCCCCTGGAGTTTGAAATTATTAGCAAAAAAGGTTGCTTTTTCAATTTCGATGGATAAAAACCAAACTTTACCACTTTGGCCCCCCCTGGAAAAAATTTTGGGAAAATCCCCTAGTGGTCCCCTCTGGAAAAAATCCTTCCGACGCCCATGACCCCTACCCATGGTCGCCTGCAATAAGTTAACTCGCTTGACCCACAAATCAGGGTGTTGCGATCGGAAAGCCCGAGCGGCAAATGCGCAAAGCTTCACACTGTGTCAGCAAGCAACAGTAGAAACCATGCGCCGCAATCACTCTATTATTGCTTGTTCGCGCCACATANATGTGGTGTTGTTCTTAGCGCGCATCCCGTTCGCGGTGAATCGCACATTTAACGCAACGACAACGGAGAAGTTGCAACAAGGGCTGTGGAACCGAAAACCAAATATCATGCTTCGGCTCCATCATCTAAAAGTTTTTGGCTCCAGCTCCAGTCATCCAAAATTGCTTGGGCTCCACAGCCCTGGTTTAAAAAATTAAGTAGCAGTACCATAGAGTGGTCTGTGTCGCTGCGCGCTTTTAGCAGCTATATCTTCAGACTTTTGTACCAAATTGGAATCGAAACAGTGACGCTCGCGGTGTTTAACTGTGTTTTTCATAATGTGGAATTGAGCTTGAACCTTGCCTGCATGATGTCAGCATCAATGTTTTTTTCCAAACTACAATCGCTTGATGAACCAGTGGACTACAAATATGCATCGATTAAAACGAGTGCAATGGCTGGATTCCTGGCCATGGAACCCATCTGTGGCCCAGTGATGAGGTTGCATTTAAGAAGCTCTGCAGTTTTTGGGAAACTGAAATCCCCTTCAGCCATCATTATTATCAGGTAGGTCCGCTGTGATCCGAACAAGGCCGGATCCAGCCAGTAAGGTTAGGGAGGGGGGACGATTTCAGTAAAATTTGGTAGTCAAGTCTCATTACGGGTTTGCTACTGTAAGAGAGATGAAGTATACTTCACAATACTGCTGTGACGAAACAATGGACGGCAAAATGTCCTTATATCGCTAAAGCTGGTTTCCGAATTGTACAAAAAATCTTGGTGAATAAAGTCACTTTCGTAGGTTTCAGAGGGGGCGATCGCCCTTCCCCTGGATCTGCTCCTGGTTCCGAAGTAATGATGCTTCAGCACCTCTGGATCATATAGCCTTTTTGAGGGTAGATTTGACTCTTGGGCCATGCAAAACAATCAGTCAAGATATGGGTGATCGATGAGCGAATTGCAATTTGCTGATAAATGGTCGGCTTGGCGACTATCGCCCATTCCCGGGATCGCTTTCGAAGTTTCTCAAAAAATCATTCCATTCTCTCGTAGAGTTTCTGCCACACACACACAATGCTGAATTGGACGATACTTCAGATAATAAGCGAAGAGAAAGACATTTATTGGCAGAAAGTGATTGCAAAAGCTTTAATGGTGAAATTCTCGTTGTAAACCTGTCGTGAATGCCGCGACTAGTTAATCCTTGTCTCCAAAAAAATGAATTCTTCAAAAGTTGTATTTTAAGATTTCAACGTTTGTTTGCTATTGTTGCAACCACTCGGCAGCGCGGCGTTGAATGCGCGATGCACCACGAACGCGAAATGCGTTAAGAATAGCACTTATATGTAAATGGTGTGAACAAGCAATAATAGACTTACCTCAGTTAGTGAGCTCTAGTAATGGTTGTGAACCTGTTGAAGAATTGATTGTACCGGATGGCAACGAGAGAGATCCCGATAAAGTGAACATGCCACGTAATCAGTACTGGCACAGGGATGCTAGTGTTGAACGGTTGAATGCGATGACCAACGGGAGCGAAGAGTGACCTCGGGTGATCTCGACTGTTGCTTGCTGCCACAATGTGAAAGAATTGTTATCGGCAGTCATTATTTAGTCTTGTTGCAGCCATTCGATGGAGCGGTGTTGAATGCGCGATTCACCACGAACGGGAAGTGCACAAAGAATAGCGCCTGTTACTGTAAGAGCGTTCGATAGCATTTGTGCCGTAGATTGGTGTGCTGGAATGGCCAGAGCGTTGTTTCAGCAATGACTAAATAGTGCTCGAAACGCCTGAGTTTGCGCTGATTTTGAGTTCGGTCAAGTTTCGGGAAATCAGAGAGTAGGAGTTACAATTTGTATTTACCGCAGGAACGAGCGAAATTGTTCTTAATCGCTCCATCGCTCTCTTGTTTGGTTCCTACAGTTAAATGTCTGCGTTGAACAGGTATGCTTTGATTTTCGTGGAAGGCAATTTGTTGAGTGTGTTCATTTTATGGATGATAGTTTGGCGGCGACGACACTGATGCACTGCATCGCGCAGCTAACTTCTTGAAGCTGGGTCCGAGAGCATTTTGCGTGCGTCGTCTGCCAGTGTTTTTCAACGTTTTTTGTTTGTTCATTTTTCTCTTTTTTAGTGAAAGGAGCGCGTTAACGATTTGCCTGCTGAAAACTTCACAGTGTTACTTGCCGTAACAGCGCCTATGTTGTGTGAGGGGTGCGAACAAGTGATATAAGAATGATCTCGTTGGGTGATCTCTATTGTTGCTTTCTGTCACTGTGTGAAGTTTTGCGCGCTGCCGTTCGGGTTTTCCGACCGCAACACCGTGTTTTAATTTCTTACAAATGAAAGACACCTACCAATGGTCGCATGACCTGCTGTCCGATTGTTGTCATTATTCTCCGGATGCAAACACGAGTTCAAAGGAGTGTTTTGCTGTCAGGTGGCGTCGTAGTGTGAGAGATAAATCAACCTTGTGCTGACGTGATTCGGAAGCGTCGGTGCACGTTTTACAACTACGGCGGAAACTTTCCTTAAAGCACTTTGTTGTTATTGCAAAGTGTTAACATGCAGTTAGAGGTCGGTGAAGATGCTTCTCAAGTGATGTCTCAACCGCAGCAGTTAGATATCAGTGTTGCTTCGAACTACTAGAACGTTGTCATTCTGTAAAGATGTGCAGTAAAAGTCAGCAAAAAATGTCGTCGTGAAATTTTGCAAAGAAAACATAGAAACCAAATGATACAGTGCATTGGTATTTTTTCGTTGGTCTACAAAAGCTTGGATAATTTTCCGAAGTTCATTATTTTCAGTTGTGCGTTTAGGTGAACTGGCATTGTTGATTTTTGTTATCAACTTTTGTTGTTTGCTTCAAATAGGAGGAAAATATATTATGAATTGACACAAAGTGTTAAAAATGCATTTCTGCCTGCACTGATTCTACAGTATCCTACCAGACAAAACTTTATGACATAAATTAACAAAGATACGTCACTATTCGCACTTTCAGTAGGTCAATTGTTCAAAGTCCCAATGGTTTTGTTCCAAGCATTTTATAAAGCTGGTTGGCAATCAAAGCTTTTGTTTTGAGGATCTTAAATACGACTACGTAGATTCCAAACAGCATTTTTATCTGCAGTATCATGTTGCTGCAACAGACATGAAAGCAGTTTGCAAAAACCAAATGACACTTCAAGCAATGGCGTACCTCGGGTTTCTCGCGCCTGGGGACAAACTCAGTTATAAGCGCACCCAGCCCGTTCGTGACAGCATAAAATAAAAGAAACACTGCAATCTGATGCTTTATTGCAATTAT
>JGI24158J21664_10013021_pt1 | contig 10994 bp, 10 predicted proteins | sample Ectturendosymbi3_FD_21664 | JGI IMG/M metagenome (IMG submission 21664)
CTTTGATTTCAAACCACTTCACCTTTTCATTTACAGACAACTGCTACAGGAGGTCCCTGTCCAGTAGGCCATTATTGTCCTGAAAATAGCACTCGACCAATCGAGTGTCCAGGAGGGTCCTACGCAAAAACAAAGGCTAACGATGAATGCGACGTCTGCCCTGCGGGCTCGTATTGTCCAATCGGAGCCTACAACTTGACCAATTGCCCTGTTGGGAGCTTCTGTCCCTCGAATTCTTCAGCGCCAATACCATGTGATCAAGGGACGTTTAATAATGAAACAGGTGTGGACAGCAGTACGTTCGGGTTTTTCCCATTTTGGTGCAAGTGACAGTCGCCGAAGCAAAACAAGTTGTCAAAAAACTGTTGGTTCATTTATTTTTAAAGTCGCATATTTCCAATTAATTTTCTGCGACTGTAAAAAGCTGAGAACAATTACGTAAGACTCGCATCTTTTCATGACATCACAACGCATGATTGTTTGTTCAGGCTCCCCTAGCAGTGATTACTGCCAACCTTGCCCCCCTGGACATTTCTGCCCCAATCAGGAGATGGAGTTGCCAGAAGGGCCCTGCTCCCCGGGCTGGTGAGTTGCAGTGGTGTTGCCAGAAAGTAGAAAATGTAGTTAAAACTTTTACAAACCTTGAAAGAGCATGTTTGAGAAATCAGTATTTAAGAAGTTTATTTTAATGCCCGCTTGTGAAAATTACAGATTTGTAACAACTTTGTATTCTTCTACATTTGTTCCTGGTAATAGTTTTTTGAAAACTATGTTTCAAAACTTAGCATCACACTTACGAAGAAAAGTATGAGATTCAACGAGTGAAGAGTGAATTTGTTGATGATTTTATCAGATAGTGAAAATACCGAGCAAAGTAACAAATAAGAACGACATATTTGCAGACGTTTCGATAATTCCTGCTCCATCATCAGTATATATAACAAATTGAACTGCAGTGATCTTGCTGCAAGTTCTTATGGTCAGCCAAGAGAAAAGCGTTGTGAAAAATGAAAAACGCGAAAAGCTGTTACGGCAGTGACGTAGTGGCGAGAAGCACACGTAGTCACGTGCCTCAGCGGACACGCACCGATGGTGATGGCGCGTGATGTCATGGAGAATGCATGAAGCTATGTTAGAAGTTGAAAATACATCGATTTTATTTTCATAAACAATCTCTTTTACGTCTTGTGTGATTATGCACGCGCCATGTTGTTTTATTTCCTGATCCAAACGTTGATCAGATTAAAATGCAAACTACTCAGTTTTTTCGAGAATTTTTTGACAGGAATCTTCTTAAAACAATGAATCCTGAGACCAAGTGGTCGTAAGTGAATTCTCGGCAGACTAAGATTTTTTCAGATTCCACTGCGCGTGAACTCCAACACAACACTTTGATAGATGCGTAATGTTCGTACCAACTCCATTGATAGCTGGCTCCTCCCATGCTTTGATCGCACGCGACCGCAGTGATTATGGAAACCACTTTACTTCACACTGGTTGATGCTGATGTTCTTCAGGTTCTGCAAACTCGGATCTTGGATGAAGGAACCGGTTCCGACCGGATTGAACGTATCCGGATCCTGCGCGTGTCCAAGCGGCGGAGACATAGGTGGCCCCTGCCAGCCAGGGTTTTACTGCCCAGAGGGTTCGGCGACCCCCACCCCTTGCACACCTGGTATCTGCGTTTGTTTGACTGAGTTTATAAGTTGTTGAGTTGTAACCGTTGCTTCGAATTTTCCACAAATAAATTTTCAAATCAACATGCTTCGTTCAAATCCAGCACATCTTCACAAATCAACGCTGTCATTGTTGTTGTTTCATGAACAACGCTAATGAATTGACAAAAAAAACCTGCAATGCCTCATTCCGAAAACTTTGTTGCAGATTTTTTGTTATGCTTCTTTTGCTGTTTTTCCATTTGCATTTTGTGATTACGTTGACCGGGAATTTTTCCTACCAGGTTATTATTGTGACTCCCCCGAACTTGCTGACGTCAGTGGCCCCTGTGCCGCCGGGTATTACTGCAGGGGTCAAAGTTCAAAAGTCAATCCGATTGGGGAAGATTTTGGGGACGTTTGTCCCGCTGGACACTACTGCCCTCTCAACAGCAGTACCCCTACCCCATGCCCGCGAGGTTTGTTTGTGAAGTCATAATACTTAGCATTCTGCAATTCCAAAACAAGCCAACTGGAAACAGATAAATGCAGAACTTTTTCTCGATTGTTACGTTTGAAAGGACGCCGGCGATTCGATGACGTGATGACGCAAACAGTGAATGGTTGAAACGTTGGCGTCATTTGCAATGACGTCTATTCAGATAAAAGCTTATGATTGTTACTGTGAGTTACGGAGCATGGCACCGGTTCTGACCAGCCCGGCGCTGCGCACCGACGGTCAGTGGTGGCTGCTCTTGTGTTGATAGTCATGGAACTTTTTCACTGATTTTTTTGTGACAACAAACTTGAAATCCGCCGTTGAAGTTGTCAACAGGATGTGCATCCGACAAACTATTGCAAAGTTGGTTTCCATATTTCTGTAATTGCCTAATACTGATGTTTTCTGTCTATTTGCAATTCTAAATATCATTTTTTGCGTAGATTTTCCACAACAGAGAAACAGGCTTATTTGCTTTTTGCTTACCATGATGTGCGTGCTTTTAATGTGATGTATGAAACTGTATTTTCAAGGTTACTTTTCGCCAAGCACAAACAACACAGCTTTAGAGGATTGCCAGTCATGCACACCTGGAATGTATTGCCCGGATTCCGGTAAAGATGCTCCAGCAGAATATTGTGAGGTGACTGTTTGAATAAAGAATTTTTTCAATCACTTTCCACGTAGTTCGAAGGGAAATAAATGTAACTTTATTCTTTGATGTTGCACATACTTTATGATGCTCTAAAGCTCTTGATTTCACCAAGTTCTGGTCTAAGCAATGACTTGTTTATAATTCCCATGCAGTTTGCCGTTCTATTTTATGCGCTTGGAGAAGTTCCAGGCAAAAGTAACATGTCCCTGTGTTTCGTCACAAAATACTGTTCAAAACGTAGTTGCTGTTTGCTGATGACCTCATTGTCGTAGTTGCTGTTTACTGATGACCTCATTGTCGTAGTTGCTGTTTACTGATGCCCTCATTGTCGTAGTTGCTGTTTACTGATGACCTCATTGTCGTAGTTGCTGTTTACTGATGACCTCATGGTCGTAGTTGCTGTTTACTGATGACCTCATTGTCGTAGTTGCTGTTTACTGATGACCTCATTGTCGTAGTTGCTTCACAACCGCGGATACGTTTTTAGCAAAATTCCCAGAATTTAACTCAATTCTAAGTACTCGCAACTCAGTTACACTCAGAAACAAAACACCTTGTGCAAGCAACCCATCGCAGTACAACNCCCCACAAACAACGTCTGGCACCACATCTGGTAAAATCACTGGACACATGAAACATTGACATGGAAAATGCTACAACTTGGCCTCAGATGCAAGCTTTTNAGGATACCCATTTATTTGCATAGAATCTGAAATCAAGTTTATGNTGCATTGTTAATGACGATAACACTTTGAAACCCAGTCTTGTTGAGGACAAAGAGTTGCTCCAACCTGTCTATGATTTGCAATCTCCATAATTCGCAGCAATTGTTATCTCACCGCTAGTTCATATTTTCAGGCTGGTTACTATTGTCCTCCTGGCTCAACTGCTTCTGATTCAAAAACATGTCCAGTGGGAACCAGATGTCCTGTTGGAAGCTCCAACTTCCAGCCTTGTCCGTCAGGGACATATCAACCGAATAAACAAAAGTCGGAATGTCTTCCATGTCCAGCAGGTTTGTTTTAACACATCCGGGTATTTTGTTAAATCAGTTTTTCGCATCCCTACTTATTTTCCATCACAAAGTGGTTGAAATACCACATTTTGTTGTTTCATTCCATTCCTTTAAATTTTACGTCTAAGATCAATTCATACACGCATTCTATTCACTTCTGTTCTATTTTTGTTGAAATACTATTTTGGCCCATTTTACTTTTATTGGCATTTTTCAGCGGAATCGTAATTTTTTCAAGGGGCATTCACTACTTTCTGCATGGTGAAGGTGGATGGCCGTCGATGTGAAGTTTTTTGAAATTTACGAAAGTCAACCTTGTGAGGTGTTGCTCTTTTATTACAACAGCTCTTGCTGCACAGAACATATTCCATTGCAGGGAAATACTGCGACTCGTTGGAAGCTATTTCTGATGGGTTTCAAGGTGTTGTCACCCCCAGTAACTGCCCCCCTGGCTTTTATTGTCCTCAAGGGACGAATTACAGCTCCGAATTTCCGTGTCCTATTGGAAAGTACCTTCCTACAGGAGGCAAAGGAAGCGAAACTGATTGTTTTCCATGCAACCCTGGTATGGTTGGTGCAAAAACAGATTTAAAAAAACCTAAACCTGCGCATTTTTTTTATTTAAACACTTTTCTTCCTTTCATTTCAAATTAATCGCCCTGCATATTTTTGAGCAGACATGTTGCGCTTGCACTGCAATCAGTGTTTGAGAAGAGTTCATGTAGTATGGCATCTAACATACAATCCCGCATATGCTTTGCTGCAGTTAAAATTTGGACATTGGATGAAGTCAATAGTTCATCGTCAGCATTCCGTTATTAAATTAATTGTTTGAAAAATGTGTTTATAGCATTAATCGTTTGATTCTTTCACAGGTTGGTATTGTGACCGAACAAACCAGACATTCCCAACTGGCCTCTGTTTGCCAGGTTACTATTGTCCCGGAGAATCGACCAATGCTTCCGCTGTTATTTGCCCCACAGGTGAGTTTTTGCAAAGTTTTCAAATGTTTTTGTTCTTTTGTTGAGCTTTTTTGCGACTACACCAACGAAATCCCTCATTTTTTACCATGATTAGTTTTTTTCACCAGCAACGTGATCGATTGTTTCTGCTTTGAAGTTGACCCAAAATATTTACTTCCATTGATTCGTTTTTTAACACGCAGGCAAGTACTGTCCATCCAACTCGTCGCAGCCGACGCCTTGTCCATCCGGGACTTTTTCGGATAAACTCGGCTTGGGTCACGTGACCGAATGTCGTGGGTGCAGCCCGGGTCAATATTGCGGGTCAGCCGGCTTGTCAGCGCCATCTGGTGGATGTCTTCCAGGTAGGGAGTTCCCATCACGTGCTCGTCTAAACTTGAACTTCGTTCAGATTTGAGGCGATGCTATCGGCAAAGTTGCAGTTAAAATTTTCCTTCCTTTGCACAATTGTTACACAGCGTCAGACCGACATGTTTTCACCGAATGTTGTTTCACAATCAGGTTACTATTGTTCTGGTAACTCTACTCTGGCCAATCCTATCAGTGAAGCTTTTGGTGACGAATGCCCTGCAGGAAGTTACTGCCCGGAAAACAGCAGCCACCCTGTGTTGTGTGGGAAAGGTATTCAACTGTTCATCTGATGTTTGTCCACGATCTTTGATTCTGAGTGCTCAACTTTAAAGCATTGAAATCAATGTAAGCCTTGTTGAAGTATGCCTTGGAATGATGCTATAAGACTTCCATACTACTTTCTAGGAACTTTTAATCCTGGAAAAGGGAAATCTGACCCATCGTCATGCCTCGATTGCCCTCCACGTTACTTCTGCAATGGGACTGGGCAAACCAATGTTTCAGGTCAGCAGCTCCTCTGATGTGAACCATTGTGTGCATTTTTATTTATTTTTTTTTATTATTTTTTTTTTTTTTGACAATTCTTGTAGTGTAATGTGCTTAGGCAGATTAATGTTTTTATCATTCTGATCATTAACTTATCAGCTTGCTGGCTCTGGCTGGGGTGCTGGAGCAACAACGTTGCGAACAACCACCCTAGCCCTGGTCCATTCCACTGCAGAGTACTGCACTCCTGTTTGGTGCCGCAGTGCTCATACCCGCCTCATTGACCCCACCATCAACGACGCCTTGCAAATTGTGAATGGATGCCTGCGTCCTACACCAGCGGACAACCTTCCAATCCTCGCAGGCATCCAACCTGCTGAGCTTCGTTGCAGAGGAGCCACAATATCTCTAGGACGCAGTGCCATGGAGCCTGGACATCTGCTCCACTCAGCACTTGCCTCTCCACTGAGTGCAAACTCATGGCGCCTCAAACCGAGACACCCATTTGTACCTGCCACACAACAACTCATCAGTTCATCTGATAACAACAACAACATACATGCGGCGCAGTGGGCGGATTGCCAGTGGAATGCGGAATGGGTGGACAACCCCACAAGACTCCGTATTGCCATCTTTGACACCGGCACCCATCCTCCCAGAATAATCCTCCCATGAAGAGCCTGAGTCTGGCTTAACCCGCACCGGTATCGGACGTTTCCGTCCCTGCTTGTACAAATGGGGTATGGCTTCCTCTGCGACCTGTGAGTGTGGCGCAGAAGAACAAGCCGTCGACCATGTTGTCCTCCAATGTCCAATCCATCATCGATCTCCTCATGGACCGCACGGCCTGACGGTTCTGGACGATGAAACAATCGAATGGCTGCTCAACGTCTGCCCCGATATCTATTAGTGTCCGTCGCATGTTTTTTTACTGGTCCATGGGCTGAAATGGTTCAAAATGCTGGTTCATAATCTTGAATTTGGTGCTTTTAACTCATTCAGGTGGGATATAACTGAGATTTCATTCTCAGCGAGTAACAAAGTTTTCGGGAGGTCCTCCGGATTCAATGGCCTGGCGGCTGCAAACATGAAAATTTTATTTTTCCCGGTAATTGAAGAGTTTGAGAAGAAATGCAATACCCGGCGTGCCGCANAACNCAAATTGTCCTTCGGTGGAACAAGCAACTACATTCCCTGCACAAGCGTGTGCTTCGATCATAACTTCCACGGCAAGCGCTTTTCGTCTGCCGCCACCGGGTGCGGATTTCATTGAAAACGAAATTTTAATATTTGATGAAACCTTTGATGATTCCGCTACCGCATGCCCGGAACCAGCTTGCGGCCAGCACCAGAATGCGTCCCCGTTCCTCAAACATCGACAATGTTATTGAATCAATATGTTTTTTCGTCATGATATCTTTTCAGTGCTTTCAAAATGTTCTCTTTTCGGTAAACTCTTGTTAAACCGTGATTTTGCTCCTTGCACTCAATTGAATGTCTGCCAACCAAAGGCTTTGGGACTACACCTCGGAGATTCTGTTTTTCGTTGTTTCTAATATTTGAAAATTGTCAAATCAATGAATCCTTCGTGTATGTTTCATGTGGTTATGCATCACATCACAGCAAATGCCACCCCTTCACGAAGTAAAAATATTTGACTAGCAAGTTGATCGTTGTGCGACATACGATGCACATTGAGCTGCTTTGACATTCCTCCTGACCCAGCATGTTCCTCCTGACCCAGCATGTTCCTCCTGACCCAGCATGTTCCTCCTGACCCAGCATTCCTCCTGACCCAGCATGTTCCTCCTGACCCGGCATTCCTCCTGACCCAGCATGTTCCTCCTGGCTCAGCATGTTCCTCCTGACCCAGCATGTTGATGATGTTTCCAGACGTGTCATTACTTTGCAAGTCACAAATGTATATTTCTTCTATTTTCTGAAACAAACGTTTTCGACATAACCTCTCACTTCATATCAAACCTCATGACAGCTGCTGCTCTAATGTCTGTAGCGCAGTGATGTTCAGCTGCAAAAAATGAATTTTGTTTGGTTGACATTTTAATCAACAATGTTTATGTTCAGGGCTTTGTTGGGAAGAATACTATTGCGACGGAGGGGCAAGCACTCCCACTCAACATGATTGTCCCCCCGGTCACAGCTGTGAAGCTGGGTCGTCCTCCCCACAGCCCTGTGTGAATGGGACCTACTCCAATGTGAGCAACGCTCTCCAGTGTTTGGCCTGCCCTGCTGGTTGGTTCTGCTATGACCAGCAAATCAACCCCAGCCCTTGTCCACCTGGGCATTTCTGTCCAGAGGGAACTGGACTGGATTGGTTCGATTGTCCTGCAGGTACGTGTTTTACAAAGGTCATAATTTTGGTGCTCATGTGTTCGGAATTGTTTTATATCGAATAGTTATCGACATGAAGCGCTCCCAGCAAATTGCCGCATCTGGCCGTGTGCGGTTTGAGTGGATTTATTTTGACAGATTTTCTATTTTTAAAAAGATACGTTCGGTTCATTCTCTTGAAAGACCGGTTTGGTTTTCGCACAAAAACAGGTCGTGCCACCAGAGATATAAATAGATTGTAAGGGAAATGCTCTTGCAGTGTTGCAAAACCGTTTTCTGCAGTGCTGCAAAACCGTTTCCTGCGGTATCAGATACCTCCAGTAGATGTCGTCTTTCATGATATACAGTAGTTCACAGGTCGCGTGTGGTGCGGAAGCAAAGTTCCTCTTTGACCGGATGAGACATCAACTGCTGCGAAAATAACTCAAATAATTTTATCTGAAATATTTTCTTTCCAGGAACATTTAATCCGGAATATGGCCTCAGCCAACTGTCGCAATGCACTCAGTGCCTTCCTGGATATTTTTGTGCATCTCCTGGTTTATCGAATGTGACAGACCCCTGCGCCCCGGGGTTCAACTGTATCTCAGGGGTCGACATTTCTCATCCGAATAACAACACCAACGTGGTGAGTAGTTGCAAAGTCCCGGTCTAAGGTTTGCTGAACGTTATGTTAAGTTTTCTTTGAATTTTCGGTACTTACCCCTTGGTTCAAAATCACTGAAATATGAAATTACATCTGAGTGACACTGAGGAGTTAATATTAAAGCTGCTAGTTGATGCCCAGTATTTACGTTGCTCCCATTCGACTACCGGGAATACAGAAATGAAGACGCTACTTCTTTGATAAACTCTTTGAGAAATGTTCGTTTGTTTCAGGCTGATGGCGACCACAAATGTTAAGTAGTGACTTTTGTTAAAGATATGAATTTTGTTCATGGCGCATTTAAAGTTTGCCTAAGATCTTTTGCGATAAAAGTTTGCTTACTTTCGTCCAAGAATCTTGGCATTCTTTTTTTAACCACAGAGTATTTTAATGTGGTTCTTGCATTTTTACATATATCATTGATGATGATAATAACCGGCTATTTGTGGTGATGAGCCATTGAAAGGCATTTTGTCGAAATGAAAACATTGCAACTACGCAAACGAAAAATCTATAATTTCAGTTTTTGTTGATTCTGTGAAACACTAGAGATGTGCCATAATTTTTTTAAATAAATGCTTCACGCAGTGTGTTTTCCACCATGCGATGGAAACTGGTGCAAAGCCGTGTCTTCACCGTTTTTCGAAGTTAACTTTGGTTAAAAAACGGTGTTGGATACATTGCTTTGTTCAGACTATGCAAACAGAAACTGTTTGTGCTTGTAATGTTAATAAATGCGTTTTTGATAAAGGGTGCCGGTGGCCCTTGTGAACCTGGTTTCCAGTGTCCAAGAGGTTTGGCCCAGCCTTGTCCAACTGGCACATATTCCGACCGGCCTGGAGCTGAAATGTGCGATTCGTGCAGAGAAGGTAACACTGAACGCCCATCTTNTAACTTCTACCACTTCTATTGTTTTGCGTNTTATCTGTTTGGAATAAGTTTGTGGATCACACCCTCCCTCAATACACCGCTGTGGGGACATTGCAGTGATNGATATGTTGATTTTTGAAAAAATATCAATAAAAATTTGAAACGCCAATGACGGTTTCGTCGAAGCAAAGCTTCCATATTCTGACTCTCTGCCATGACAAGACATTTCCTGCGGGGTTTTTGCTTCCCGGAACTTGACCTTTAGTCTGAATTTCTTGACCATTTTCGCATTTCCTTCAATCATCCCTCACTTTGAATAGGTTCACTTTTTGTTATTCAAGGTTACTACTGCAATGGAGGCACGGTGGTCCCCGAACCCTGTAAAGCTGGCCACTATTGTCCACTTGGAACCAAATATGCCACTGAGTTTCCATGTCCCCCTGGAACGTTCAACAACAAAACAGGTATCTTTGACGATTTTTCGTTTCATGCCAACTTTATCAGCGGAAGACGCAAAGTTTAAGTATTCAACAGAAAGTCTCATTAGAAATATGTTCAGTTTCTTGGGCAGAGTCGTCCATTCATAGATGCTTTTCGTTCTGTCTGACGTCATCACCGCGCTGGTCAATTATTCTATTTTTCACATATGTAAGTTTTTTGAAAGACGCTATTCCGTTGTTCCAACAAAACTTTCGGCTCAAGCCAATTTGGTGACGTCGTCTCCAACCCTCCGTGATGTGTCGCTCTCGTCTACACCAAGTACTAAATAATCAATCAATCTTTGAGGAATTTGCTTGACACCCATAGCGGGCATGGGCAAGGAAAGGTCTGATATGAAATTTTCCGAATCATATCCATGAAAAATCTTGTCTAAGTTCTCAATATTTTATAATCCGATGCAACTGTGACTCACAAAATTCACCCCCTTCGACATTCTTACGTTTTTCTGTTTTCTGTGACATCACAATTGGAAGTGTTTCTGGTGACCTTCGTCAACACGGCCCAATGCACGAACCAATAAAATGATTGGAACCAATAAAAGAGGGCCAAGCCACGCCCTTCCGAAACAACTCTACACTTATGCGCTTGGTTGATTTTCCAGCTCAGCCAGGCATCGGTAGCTGCGAGTCCTGCACTCCTGGCATGTACTGCGAGGGAACTGGGAACGCTGCTGAGACTGGCCCCTGCGACCCTGGGTACTATTGCTCGGGGGGTTCACCTTCGAAAGCACCTGCCCCAGGAGCATGGAGGTGAGGGGTATTTCATGGCTGACGTCATCGTGTCGTTTTTCTTTGTGACGCGTTTGCTAGACCCATTTCAAGAGGGATTGATTCTGAATTAATTTCCTTTCTATCAACATTTCTTTTAAGATAAACTTACAAACTTACCGTCCAAAATGTCTGCAAAACCCACAACACTACCAGATATTATTTTGAGTGTATTTCTCAACACAGGCGTGTTTTTCTGATTGACAATTATTT
>JGI24158J21664_10013022_pt1 | contig 10994 bp, 2 predicted proteins | sample Ectturendosymbi3_FD_21664 | JGI IMG/M metagenome (IMG submission 21664)
TTTCAATAAATGTAATCATCATTGTGGTATCATTTAAAATCCTGGATTTGTGCCCAATCGCTTTGTTTCAACAATTGTGAAACACCCTGTACATCTGCCACACTAAAGCCACGACCGCACTGGTTTAGTACGGAGCCAGGTGTTTGTATTAGGCTACTAATTTCCATTCTGTCTTGATCGTTCGGTCTGCATCTTGATTAAAACTGAAAAGTTCTCGTTTTCCGAAATGTTGCGAAGGTAACTTTATGTGTGACCATTTGCGAAAAAGTTGTACCACGGTTGAATAAGCACGATGACGTCATCGAATGAAATTTCATGGAAATTGCACCCCCGAAATGAAGAACTGTTTGCGCCCCTGGTACACGCAGTTAATACTGAAGAGGAGCAAACACTGAAATATCGTACCAGAAACTACTGCATTCGGTCATCGTCAAACAGAAACGTTACATAGTTGGAGACAAATGGAGATTTGCAAAAAAACACCGCACACTTATAGGGGATAAATGCACATCCTTGAACAAAACATACACATCGTTCCCAATCTAGGGTTGAAATGACCTTATGAAGTAGGTAACTTGATACACATTTCTTGGGATATGATGCAAAATTCGTTAGGCCTTGGTGTAAGCAGTGCGAAGACGTTTAATATGTGTTTATTTACACCACAATTGGCAAGTATGCACTGGATCACGTGTGAGTATTTTTATACATTCTGTGAGCGATACACAACCGCGGACCGATTCCCGGAAACGCCAAGAACTTGCAGTTGTTTTTCTCCCTACATTCTACTTAAAAATTAAAATCATAGAAAAAGGTGATTTGATCCTGAAGAAAAAGCCCATTTCAGGCCTTTGACGTTACGTATTTGTGTAAATATTAACTTTCCGTCTACGTGGCAATCTGTAGCCATCCACTGCTTTGTGATTGGTGAAGCTTTCCGATTTAACAAATGTTGATTGTGTGCTCGCCGCACTTCAAAATTGCTGAGTAATAAGTGCCAACGTCGTCGCCCGTGACTTGCTATTGTGCAGCGTCTGTTCTTCTGTCACATTAACGTGATTTGGCCAGAATTTCAAGTTTCTGAGATGAATTTCTTGAAAAATAGGTTTAGTTATCTTGTCTCAGAACCTTTGTTTCATGCATAAAAAGTTCAAGTAGCGTTGAAAAAACAGGGAAAACTTATAGTTTAATGGATAACTTAAACTTTTTATGCATAGCACAGCAAGGGTAGTTCAAAATAGGGCGTTGGCTGTATGCGCCATGGCGTTTAGACAGCAAGCAAAATGTTTGTTGGTGCAGATATGGTAACCTGTACATTTGTGTGTGAAGATGTCTTTAGTTGAAGATGGCTACTGTTACTTTTATTTTGGGACGCAGCATTTGCAGCACGCTAGTGAAGACCATATTGTCTAATTTGCAAAGGTTTACGTGCCGATATTTTTATCTCTAGCAGGCATATAAAGTTTCAAACAGTTATAATTATTTTACAAACCTTTATCTGTTGTCGAAATATGGCAATTCCAGTGTTGGGCTATTGGGACATCCGTGGTTTGGCCGAACCGATTCGCTTGATGCTCGAATATGCAGGCGTTAAATTCGAAGACAAAAGATACGTTTGTGGTGATGGTCCAACGTACGATCGTAGTGAATGGTTAAATGTCAAACCGAAAATGGATTTGGACTTTCCCAATCTTCCCTATTTTCTTGACGGTGATGTGAAGTTAGTTGAGAGCTTCGCTATTATGAAATACATCGCTCGCAAGCACAATGTTCTGGTACCGGTTAAAGATCAACATCTTTGCGATATGATGGAAGGCGTAGTTTCGGATTTTCGTAAATCATTTACAAATCTCTGCTACTCTTCTCAGTATGAGGCACTCGTGGAAAAGTACTTTGAAGATATGGCAACGAAACTGGAGAAATTTGAGAACTACCTGCTGAAGCACGAATGGCTTGGAGGTGATGACCTCACCTACGTGGACTTTGCATTCGCTGAAATACTGAATCAAATGGTAATGATGCGGCCATCACTTCTTGATAAACACAAAAAAGTTGGAGATTATCTCAAGAAATTCGACAGCTTGAAACCAATTGCAGCTTACCGAAGCTCTGATCGCTTTCGAAGGTTTCCATGCAACAACAAGATGGCCAAATGGGGCGGTCAGCATGAGAAGTAAAGGAAAAGGCTTACCAGTTGCAAAGCAAAACCATTTCACATGTTAGTCCATCGGAGTCGTTTGGTTTGGTTTCATCTTGTCTCCAACTATTTTTATAGTAATTTGTTCCTTAAAGGTCATTTTTGGTGCATACTACTAACGCAATTCATTGATGTCTGCAGAACCTTAGTAGCAGCATTCAGCAGCATTCAGAACCTTAGTAGCAGTGCTTGATAGATAGCCAATGACAAATACAACAGACTGTGTTACAATCCTGCGGTCCATGAGACGAGAGTCGCCAATCTTGCATCGGGTAGTGTTTCCTGACCTTGTACACCAGAGCTTTTTGACATACACACACATGGGCTTCTTTTAGCTTGGTTTTGGAAACTGCGTCATCTCACATGTCGCGTTTTTTTCTCATACTGATAATAAAGGCTTAAGTAAATGTGCTTAAAGGTTTAGAGACACATTTTATAGCCTAAGAGTCTTCGCTTGCACTTGCAAAGTATGTACGGCTAAATGTTCGAGAACTCAATAAGTAAAATAGTTTATGTCAACAAGGCTAACTTCGGTATGCTTCCCTTATTCAAGATATGTTTGTACCTGTAGCAGGGGTGGGAAATTAGTTTGGCTCGGGGGCCAGTTCGATACATCCCGGTCTCGCGGAGGGCCACACCTTCTAAAAGAGCAAGTCGCGGTTCAAGTTCTTCTCAGCATTAATATTTGCAATACTGTGATAGTTGGAGGAAATTTCAGATTTGAAGGTTTGTCCTGAATGTGTCCGCAGGCCACTGAAAACGCTGTAGCGGGCCACATGTGGCCCGCGGGCCGCTAATTGCCCACCCCTGACCTATAGGATTACATGCATACTGATCACCAGCCTGCAAGCTGAATTTAGTCCGGCACAACTTCGCTGATACCAAAACTACGTTGGCTACAACTGTTACTACTGCACCAAAAATTGTTTCACCGCAATAACAACTGGAAACGTTATAGATTTAGTCCTTAAGTGGAAAATCAAAATAGATCGAAAAGCTGATGACGGCAATTGGCATTGGGCTCGTAACTCCTCTCCAGCCTCCAAATTACGCGGGGATTGGTGGAAACCAGGAAGGTGTCATCGATTCAGCTGTTCTTTCACCTTAATCTCACAACGTTGAATCACAAAGCGGGATCTTTAGTCAGTTTGCTTTAACCAACGTCCCGAACAGTCGGCACAACGTTTGCAATTTTATAAAACACATTGTAGCCGCGTGGTTCGCTCTCTAAAACTTTTGAAATCATAAAAATTGCAGTTTTTGTGAACACTTTAGGTTCATACAAATACCTTTTAAAGGTGGAGCACTTNATGCTAAACTTGCCCAAAATCTTGGGAAGGTCTNTANATGTGCTTGCTTATGTTTCTTATTTTAGAATATAANCCATCTGTATGCAGAAAAGCTTGCTAGACAAGATGAAACTTAAAAAATGTGCGTATCCAGTGGTGTAGTGCCAAAACAAGAAGTGATGGAACAATGCGAAAAGTTTGTTGTTGAAAAACTAAAAAATAATGAAAACAGAGACTTCGGTGCCACAACAAAATAGTTGAGGAATTCCGTATCCCCTGAAAACCGCAGAGAAGACGGCGTGTCCTAAATTTCACAATTGTTGGGACTGCAATAAGAACTATGCTATGGTGCAAACAAAGCAGGCCTACAAACATACAAGAATGCGCTCAACTAGAACATGTTAACAGAGGTGGGAAATTGCGGGCCGGAACCGGCCCGCCAAATTGTAGTAACTGCATGGCCGGCCCGTCTAGTGTCACATTTCATGAATCAGCCCTCGCAACTCTTTGTATTATATATTTTTTGTACTTACGAGAAACCGCTCTGTGCTATAAAAGTACTGTATATCGTATTTTCGATTTTCGTTATGAACTGTTAAAATTAGGAGTTAATCTACATAAAATTCCATAAATGCCCCGGATTTATCAACATCATAAACAGCAATGGAAACGGAATAGCTACTGGAAAATTGGTACGGCTCGCCATCAATGGCGTAGCCAGCCCAAAAATTAGGGGGGCAAAATGTTTGATTTTAGGTGAATGACACTCTTTTGTTTAGAAAAACGCCTCCGAAAGCACGAAATGACTATTTTCTAAAATATTTTTTGGGGAATGGCCCCCCTGGCTACGCCTATGCTCGCCATACTTTGCAGAGTTGGTTTTTGGCCCGCGACTAGAGAAAGGCTGCCGACCCCTGATGTAAAACAAACAAATGGACCAAAATGTTTTAGCCCAGCATTTTTTGAACACGGCTTGAAAACAGATACGGGAACGCGCTAAACAGCATTGAACCCAGCTAGTAACGTTAGGTTGGTTTCAGTAATGTCTAGTGGTAGTGTAGGGAACCGAATGTGGTGTCTTAGGTGGTTGTGAGGAACGCGTTTATTTTCAAGGAGAGCCCTGCTAGTTGAGGGGCCAGCTAAGTTGTTGCAGGAGCATTAGTCAGTCTCCCATCGAAGCGATCTGACGTCTTGAGGTTGCCAAGGCGAAACAAAGGTTCTCGACTCAGCACCGTGTTCGTTAATAATTATCTAGTAGACTCTAATTGCCTCCTTTGATTAAACTCGGATATACAACAAACTCTGCAATACCCTTGAATGTGAAGTCAGAACAATGTAACGTTAAACGGTTCTGTGTAGAATAACGGTGAACATTACAACGTTACGCGTTAAAATGAGCGACCAGAAACCGGGACCAATTGCCGTGACGTATGTTAACAGGTTGTCGTGTCAAATGTTATATTGTTCGCAAACAAGTAGACTACATTGCATTTGATTACGAATAGAATATTGCCCGAAACCACGCAGTAAGACTGCACAAACCCAGAACCGTCGCCTGAAAGTCTTCAAAAGGGGGTTTTACGTTTTTGCAGGGGTGATTGACATTCTAAACTTCGACACAAATTCCACTGGTTTATAGTGTTTCATATTTGAGTTTGGGGGGCTTGGAGCTTTATTTGAGGAGTCTTGAAGCTTTGTTTGAGAGGTGTAAGCCCACCAAACCCCCGTGACGATGGCACGCACAAACCATTGTTGGGAACATTTCTAGTCCCAAACACGATGTTAAAGAAATAACATCGATGGAGACTTTTTGAAAGAAGAAAGCACCCCTTAGTCTCCCCTGAAATACCTACAAAGAACACTTGCAGAAAATTGTTGCAAGAAATTGCTGCACTGCAGTCAACGAGAACGTGACTGTAAGTTAACATTAACAAACAAGAAAGTTTGTTTACAGAAAACCCTGCAAGAAGAAATGTTATGAGACACTTCAAAAACGTGACTCGAAGACTGATTTTTACAGGAAAAGCTCATGACTCTTAAGCTTACAGAAAGGAAATTGTCAACAAAAGAACCTCCAAGGAGAAGATAAAGTACTCTGATATAAACATGACTTACCTTGAACAGGAAAATAGAAGCTAAAAATAGACTTTAGAAAACATCTAGAACCTAAGTCATAAAAGATTATAGAAGAACTTGCGACAACACATGACAGGAAAAGTCATAACTTGTCGCACTCAAACGAAGAGCAATAGAGGAAAAAAGAAGTTCAACTATGAAAAGACGTTAAACCACACCCATTCAATTGGTTATTCAGTCAACTCTTACCTTCAAATGTTCCATGGCAAGAATACACAAAAGAAGAAAATTCTAAAATGTTAAGCAATGTTTTTGGTTACTCACTCTCTGCGAAAGATACTCTCTTTGCGCATTGAGTATTGACACTATGCGCTGCGACAGATACGTTCTTTAAGCTTTAATTTTTGACATTGTGCGACACGAAAGATACTTTCTTTGTGCAACAATTAATTTCATATAGTTCCTTGATAAAATACGGTACACAAAGCTAATTTTAAGTGAGAAGATACCTTATTCATGGGGTGGCTAATTAATTGGGGGAAGTTAGCAAATTGTGAGAACCTTCCCGGACTGACTAGTCGAACCCACTAAATTACTAAGCAGTCAAAAGACATTCGGACACCATAAATAAACCAAAACTTCTAAAGGTTTAGACCTCAGTTCTGAAATGTTAACACCATTTAAGCACAAATGTAGCAACTATAGGCTAAAACGAATGTCCCCCTTCGAGAGAAGATTGGATAGGTTCGCGAGAGCTGACACTTAAAGCATAAATTGGCATATACATGTTGCATTTTTCGAGGGTTTTTGCGTTTTGTTAATTTTTTTGTCATTTTTACCTAGCACACAGTAATACACATGAAAAAAACACTCGAATCTGCTATGCAGCTGAGAAAAATCGTCTCTGTGTTACGACAGCAAAACCTCTGCACTGTGGCAGAAAAACAGAAAGTCGCTATTGTTCAGGACGTTGCCTCCGGTTGGCTTATCAATTTTTAACAAGTTTTATAAACCGGCTTAAGCACGACTAACGACTAAGCGAGCGACCTGCCCCAGTAGATCTTGTTGGCGCATATCGCAACCTCGGAATTGAACCGTTGCAAACCTTGCTCGGACTTTTCTTTTGTGTCCACTGCAAGGATGCACTTATGCGCAATGACAGAAATTTTGGAGTTAAACTCTGACCTGCATCAGTGAGACAATGAATTCAGGCTTAAGATTTATTGGGCCAATAATGAAATTTTCCAGTGGGTGGCCAAAAAGATTTTTCCATACGGGGCAACAGTGCTGAAATTTAGAGAAAAATATTTTTTTTTCTACTAAGAGAAAAATATTTTTCTACTAAAAATTAGAAAGGGGTTCTAAAAGTAGTAGCCTATTTACTAAAATTAAAAAGTATAATTTTTCTACTAAAACTGCTAAAAAGTAGAAAAAAGTAGAATTTTTTTACTATAAAGTAGAAAGAAATTGCAAAATACCAAATTTCAAAATCCATGGGTTCAAAGCCCCTAACTCCCCTTTCCAACGCCCATGGCTCAGCGATTGGTTACTTTGGTCTAATCAACGTATTTCGGTCGAGCGAGACAAAACAACCAATCTAGCTCGAAGACCATACGACTGCTGTTGGGTGAGAGAAATACTATTCAAATCCTTCGCTGATTCTTTATCAGAATATTTCTTTCGGGTGACACATCTACCACTCAAACCCGTTTTCTAAACCCCGATTAGCTTTGAAGATAACAAAACACATTCTGAAAGCAAATTCAACTACATTTATAGCGAGGGCTGAAAGTTCTAGAAGAGCTCTAAAATTTGATTAGGTTTTTCCGGCTTTCGGAAGCACTAGAGTTTGATACTTCTTTTCCGTTTTCCGAAGTGATGTCAGAGATCTCCAGAAGGTTCGAGGTATAATCAATTGGTTTATTCTTTATGTGCGGGGCGTTGAACATAATTCATGTGTAGGCCCATATACAGATTTTTAAGGTTTGGGAGGCAAAAATGTTTTAGGGGGCAAAATTTTTTTTTACTATATGTTTAAGTCAAATTTTTCTGTGCACAACCAAGTTTTGGGGTGCGGTGGGCCCGTCGATAAGTCTCCCCTTGTTCAATCTTGTTACGGCGAATTAACGTGCACCTTGGTTGGGTTGATGTCCAATNTTTGACCTTCTGTGGATTCGCTTTCGGCAGAATCGTCCGAGTCGATACGTGATGACGTAGGGCATNTCAAGTTGTCTTCGGTCTTGTCATCAGCGTTTACCGCGGAGTAGGTCTAGCAGCGGTAAATCCGGTGTAACACTGCATAAGTTGCGGACAGTAAAGTCGCAACGAAAAAAACTGCAACCGCCGATCAGAGGTGGGCAACTGCTACTTTATTGATAGCGGCGCTCCCGCTATTTGTCAAATGTAATAGCGGCGCTACCACGCCCGTTACTAAATAAAAGTAGGAGCGAGCTATCGCTACCGTTATTCGCTACAGCTCCTTTTGCTGCACTTTAAAAATTTGTTTGGTGTTGTTTCACTGACGTAGGGTCAATTTTCATAAACCTCTCACTAAAATGTTTTTTTGAAAAGAGAATAGTTATTTGTTGGATGCTCTGTTAAAAAAAAGGGATCTGAAAATAACGGTAAACAGTTATGTTAGAGGGAAAGTTATTTCACAGTGTATGCACATATAAATGAAACATAGACTGTAGACACGCCCATAGAATGCATTTACCTTTGTGAGCCGAGTGCAGTTGGCTAGCAATCGCCTTCAGCAATGCAGGTTTCACACTGGAGTCTAATATACAGTAAAACTCAAGAGAACGGTCAAGCAATAAAATATCCAAACTCTTTTTCATAAAATTTAATGCGAGTGTGAATTGAATTAGGTCCGCAAGCAGGGTGGGAGGGAAACCGGGCAATCAAAGCCTCCCACGAATATTTCGTGTGTCATTTTAGATTTCCAAAAAAGTATTATGATGATGTATTTTTCATGTGAAAACCCCTTGAACAAATGATTGAATATTTGTAGTGTAGCTCAGGTCTATGTTTCTGCATGGTTCAGTTTATTCGCAATAGTAGTTTTGTGTAGAACGTTGTTTAGGTAGCCCACGTGCAAAGAATATTTAATTAGATATTCAAGAACAAATTGGCCAACCATCTTTTTCCATTCCAGCTTTTGAAAGTGCAGCCCAAGTGTTGAATACAACAACAATTGAAAGCTCTCGGGTTACTGTAACAGCTTTCGAGGAATCCGCCGACTGGGCTCTGCTGTCTTCTTTTTGCGATGATTAAAACTTGCACATGTCCGTATACAAATGGCCAGTCCTCACAAAGGCGACAAAGCAAATTATTTTTATAGGACATCAATTTCACGTAACACTACGCATCCTCCGTACTGAAATCCCATTGAGACAGAATTTCCTATCATGAATTTCTTTTATTCCTTTATGAAAGTTAAAATTTGCATATCAGTACATTCAGCGCCGGATTTAGATGGTGGGAGGCCCCATTTGCGGATATATAATCATTAGGTAGGGGATGGCCGATGAAGTCACTAGTATTTCCACGGATCATTAATACTTATGACGTAATCTTGTGGCGTCACGTTTGTTAACTCAAGTGTAACAAAACTTTATGATGTGACATGATAATTGACAATGATTAGCGATTTGTGAAACTGTTGCAAAACCGGTCACCAGAAGTGTTTTCTTTTTTGAAATTTTGCTTGAAAAAAGTTTCTCGGCGATCCAACGTTTTCATCATCTCTAAGCGTCAGTCCACGCTTAGCAATAAATTTTACGACAGAAACCAAACGTTGCAGAAGCGATTTCCAATATTGTTCGCATTGACTGACCTCACTGGCTAGCTCTGTATCAATTTTTCGTAGTGATTAATTACATCCCGGGCAGTGACGTGCAGAGAGGGTGGCGAACGGGGCGCCGGCCCCGGGCATCTAAGACAGGGGAGCTTCCAAAGGGTGAAATTACCAACGTTTAAATGCTGTAACTACGTGATTTTTTCTATTGTAATTCTACTAATACATCCTGCATGGATTTAATTTTTCGAGACGTGTCTTGTAGTCAACACTAATTTTTGTGTAGTCAAATGCAAGTAATTCTCACATTCTTCAATACCAAGGACCTACACTCTAAGTGTGCGGCGCACACCCAACTAAAAAGATAGTGACGTGACTCGATGCAGATCGTGCGATCAAGGGAAAATCACAAAAAGGATTGAAAGACAATCAGGGTTGATAAAAACCCGTTTTTTTTTGAAAAAAACAACCCACCTGTGATATTTATTTTTTATTAAATTCGAACTTTGTTAGTTTTTTGAAAAGAAACAGGTTTTTGTTTAAAAAAAAACAACAGAAAAACCCCATTCTGAATTGTTTTTATTGCATCAGGCAATATCATCATTTTCAGAATTGCACAATAATAACTTGTTATTCCTATTATGGCATTCCAATTTGAGAGTAAAGAAATGTAGGCTACCCCATCTTTGTATTCGCAGTGTTGTTGGTCAGTTCACTCCAAAGTGGTAAGGATTGGCAAGAGCGCGAACAGTAAACAGAGAAAAGCCACTCCCACACAAGCTCTCCATTTTAACGTCAAGTTTATGTACATGCCCTGCTAGTTCAGCATCTATGTAGTGTATTTTCTCAACATACTGTATGGTTTAGTGTGGTCCAACATCAGAATCAGCTTGGATGCAGAGAAGGCAGAAAAATTGATGAAAATATACCGACTTTACAGAGCTGAAAAAGAATACGAGTAGAATTTACTTAAACTGTACAAATTGTTCTTCTCTTTTTTTGAAGTCCTTCACATTTCGTTGCTGTTATTTTTGTTTCATTAAAAATGTGCAGTTAACTGTACAAGTTTGCTGCTTATTTTAAGTTTTACTTCATAGCACATTTTTCAAAGGAAAAGTAAAGAGTGGGATTTTTGGTGGGTTTCATGTTTTTTTTTAAATGGGCTTTTTAAAAAACTTGGTGCTTTTTTGGTTGGGTCCAATAACATCAACACTGAAGATAATTATGGACGTTTAATTGAATTTCTGAGCCAAATTTCAAAACTGTCCTATTTGATTTTATGATACATCACTAGATTCCCGTTTCGTTTTTTGTACTAATACAGTCGCACACCTGTGCTTACAATACTTGATTCGTTTCGAGCTTCGTCATTAATTGGCATTTCAGGCGGATTGATCATAACGGCTCACACAAGCCCGTATCTTTTGTTTCCCCTTAGTAATTGTTCATCTAACAGCCACATAATAAAAAACGAATGTTTTCTTGCGTACTTCATGCGCATTCTCAATTATTGTGTAGTTTACAAGTTTCACACTGTCAACCCTGGGTGTCCACCATCCCAGCCGCATACCTTCTGATCGATTGCTACACGATGAGACACCCGCGCAGCCTTGTATTTTTGCAGTTATGAACT
>JGI24158J21664_10013024_pt1 | contig 10993 bp, 6 predicted proteins | sample Ectturendosymbi3_FD_21664 | JGI IMG/M metagenome (IMG submission 21664)
TAGACTATGTGTTGTGTCAAATATTTCAATTGTGGCGATTTCGGTTGGTTTGCCTGTGGCAGTTAATAATCCTGTTCCCGCCAACCAAGCAGGATTTCAACAATTCCGTGCAATTCAATACTTTTGCGTTGAAGGCAGCAACAAACGCAGAGATAGTGGGATCTCCAGTATTGGTTTAGAATTTTTTACTAACCGTACTTTCAGAGGGTCATTTTTGGATTTTGGCAAATAGATTTAACGCTTTCTATTTTTTCCTCGCAACAATGGGAGAAGGTTCCTCACAAGTGGATTAGTATAGGGCCTCGCATCAGTTAAATCCGGCCCTGGTCGGAACATCTTATTGCGGCAAAGCAAGCCCAGATCTCTCACAGAACCAGTGCCATGGTGATCAGGACCAGTGCTAGGAACTGCGGGGCCTAATTAGAAAATTGATGGCGGGGCCCCCACTCCATACATAGTAAAAGATCGTATATATTTTTATTTTGTGTGGTATGTGCGTCTTTGAAACCAAAAAAATAAATACTTGATATACTCACATTTTGAAAGACTATGAACGCCTTATTAATTATTTTTTAAAATACCAAACATAACAATTACAGTTATAATGCTCATAGACACGTCTTTTAGAAAAATATTTTTCAGGCTTTTTTATTTGCAAAGTCTCTGAATATATTTTCAAGGTCATTGCTTTTAACAATGGATATTTGCTGCAGACAACATTGCCAAATTGTTTAGTCTCTCTTGTGAAATTTTTGATCTTAAGTATGTTTTGACTAGTTTTAAAACATTTTTTCACTTATGCAACTGTTACAGGCATTGTTAAGTAAATCCTCAAAGCAATAAAAACGTTAAAAAATGCTGTAAATCGATGTCTGCCAGCAGGTATTCAAACAGAGTGTGAGGCATAAAGATCCTGGAAGGAAGAAAGTTTTCAAAGCTTCAAGTTTATATTTTCAAAGGTTCAAAGTTTATCAGCCAATAGTTAGCATCAACGACGTCATTCATTCTTTTAGTAACTACGTCTCCATCAGAACTCTGTTTTATTGTGATAACTGTTAAAGTTGATTCAAGTTCTGCTGTATGTTTTGATTCAAGTTCTGCTGTATGTTCCCCTATTGTTTTTTACATACTTTGAAAGTTATTTAGAAATCCAAATGATTTCACATGGCCTCTACGTTGTTCAAATGTACGCTATATGGACTGAATTGCTTGGTTTAGCACTAAGTTGGAGCACTGATTAGTTGTTGAATCTACTTGTTGATAATGCACTGGTTGTGTTCTTGCTAAAAAGTTTGCAGTAAAATCTATAAAAAGCTTCCTCTGACAGTGAAACTCTAAAAAACACAATCTTTTTTCATTTCTTGGAAAGCTGTTCACTGGAATATTTAGAGGATCTTTATTGTTGAATAATCTCTTACATTTTTATTTATATGTGCTTATCAACTAATTGGTTCATCATACATTTGAATTATAACTACACTCGCGGATGATCTATCTTTGTTTGGGTTTAATTTTTTAGGTGATACGTAAGCTTTCTGCTATTTGGCACCATCGTTTGATGCATTGATCATCTTCAATTTGGATTGGATTTAGATTTGAAAAACATAAATCCGTTCATCTCTATTAGCATCTACCGGGATAGAAGCAAAACAACGCTATGATAAAAACACAACGCACGTTTTAAGTTGTGGCCTAGTATACTTTTCTGAGAATAACTCTGCCGCTGCTGGCACGGGGCCCTTTGCGGCGCGGGGCCCAATTTGATGAAATCGGTCAAATAGGCTTAAAACCGGCCCTGATGATAATTTACGGGTTGCAATAAATTTGAATGTGCCAAAATTTGCATTATTTTAATGAGGACCGGTCCGAACAATGATGTCAGACTGAAATCGGTGCGCTGTGCGAAGAAGGTTGCCGACCCCTGCTGTGCATGACATGAAGCTGCTTTTCCCAAGCAGTACTTCCTTATTGCATTCGAATTTATTAGTCTATGATACAACCTTGCAAGTGTTTGGTTTCTCACATAATGTTTAACTTTTGCACGTTACGCCAACATAATTGGGTATAGTATAACATAACCTTTAACAATTCTCTTTCCACGTAAGTTTCTCGTCTACGATAGATTAAGGTACTTGTAGCTCGAAGCTCTTTCAATATGATTGCCGGTTGCGTTTATTTTAAAGAAATCTGTATTAACAAGCTAAATCTGCATTAACATGTTTGAATTTTGGTTGCTTTAGTCACCAGTCGTCGTAAGTTCACAAATGAACGTTGAGGCCCAATTAATTGGTGGTCTACGTTGGGCTTCAGTTGGAGTCTGTGATGAAACAAAGTGTCTGAATTAGGGCAGGAAATGTGAATGGATTGAACATAATGACGTTTAAGAACTTTTTAGTCCTTGACACTTTTCTCATCAAAATAAGTGAAAATACAAAGTTGGGCAAAATTGCTACATGCAACACCAGTTTTCCTGAACGGCGTAAGTGTACGAAGTTTGCCGACGAAGTCAAATATCGAAGGATTTTTTCCAGGGGGGTCACCAGGGGATTTGTCCAAAAATTTTTTAGGGGCGGGCTAGAAGTGGTGAAATTTGTTTTTTCCCACTCGAAACTAAGAAAGCAGTTTTTCTTGCTGAAATTTTCAAAATCCAGGGGAAACGGCTCCCCTGCCCCCCCCTTCCGACGCCCATATCTTGGTGTATTTCTTGATGCCTCACTGAAGTACGATGAACAAAATCGCCTTAACAACATTATCAAACAATGACTCTCAGAGGCAAGCGATCTCAAAAGCGTTGTTTTTCAGTGTTCTGTGATTAAAAACACTGTTTCGTACCTACCGTATACCAATGCAAGCCTTCCAATTGCGGTGCAAGTACATTCAGTCTAGTATTAAACGTCTCGAAGCTCTCTACAACCATGTATCGAACTTTGTGTTAAATCCATAGGAATGTAAGTGTTCGCCCGCATCAAGTTACTTATTTGGTCGGGACAATTCGTGCCTTGATTAGAAAAAATTTGTATGCTTTTATTATAACATCAAACGCCACATCGTATGCTCCAAAAATGTTACAAAGTAGTAGCATATCGTTTTTTTTCACAGATTTGCGTTTTTCGAGGCCGTTCGGAAGATTTGGTGGGGTTTGTTCATATTTCAATGTCCGGCATTATGAAGGCATCAACCGATGTGACGATGAACGTTTCAACCTACGCTGGGTGTTACCCGGTAAGACCGCTGCCCCACAGTGATGTGTTTAGCATTTGAGCTTGTCATTCAAACCAATCTTTTTTGCTTCCTGCGTAGGCGAAATAAATATTCTGTGACTGTGCAAGGATTTCTTTCGATAGACAGACTTTTGCTTCTTTGATTGAAGTTTGGTTGTTTCCAGAATGCGTGTAAGGGCATCTGTGAAAGCTTCTTACTATTAAAGCAATAACTGGCCACAATCAATTAGGAGCATGTATACCTGCGTTAGCAGTTACTTTTACTTATTTATATGGTATCTTAGAACAGATCTCCAAAGCGCAAAAGTGTACTGCAAATACATTTTTGATATGAAAATGCATAAAGCTGGTTGTTGGTTAGGAAGACACACAACAATTTTCTCATTCGATTCCCAAAGCCGGGTTTGAAAATTTTGTATCCCAGTTGCGCATGCTTAAATTAGTCGAACATTTCTGCTTCTCGATCGGCGGTGGGCATTTTTTGATGCGTGTGTATCTTTTTGGGGATATTCTGTCTATGGAAAGAAATCCTTTCTGAGCAAAAGGATATTCATGATTTCTCCTGTTGATTGATACTTCCAGTCAATACGACAGTGTACCCCACACTCTACGTAGAAGCAATTTTGGTTTACTTCCAAGCAATTTTCTCAACTAATGTTGCTCAAGCACATTAGAGCTCAGCCTGGGGGTAAATTGAGCAATTATCTGGACATCAAAATTTGCAAAAACCTGAGGTCGGGGTGAAGGTATTAGTTGTTTGCAGCTGTGGCGTAAATTGTTGACATTTCGCTTCCACACAAATTTAATAATTATTGCGGCCCTAATTTTACAATGACTTGTAACGATCATGACGTGAGCTAAGAACCACGAAAAAATTGAAGGTTGAAAACAGCTGAAAATGTGAAAATACAGAATTTTGTTTTATACCTCTCCAAAATGAATATTTTGAGCTTTCAATAAAAATTGAATTTCAACTCGTCTAAGTTTTTTCTACGTTCCTGTCGTCTTTCAAAAATCTGTATTTGCACATAAGTGGACAAAGTTAAAAACTATCCGGTAACCACCATGACTTTTTGCAGGTTTTCCCAAGGTCTTCATTTATTGCTGGCTGCCCAGTCGGTTGCGTCACACCTCACTGCGTCAAGCCTTGGACCGAAACAACAGATGGGAGTGGCTTTCGTTCGAGGGAAATTGTGTGCAGCGATCACCTAACTTTGGATAGCATTGCTGATGACAATGCGGAAATGGTCAAGAAAGGTGTTGTCAGCGAGCGCTCAAGCAACCGCGTAATTGACTCCGACGGGTGTGAGAAGCCGCGAACGGCGAGAAACTTCAGAAAATACGGCAAAGTTGTTACTGCTTGCCAAACACTCAAACGATTGGGACAATCTCGCAAACCGCCTAATCGGCCGGCTGCACCGGTCACTGTAAGCCTACATAGCGAACCAAAATTACCAGGATCTTCCTCTTCCTCATCTTCGGTTGAGATGGACTTCGGCAGCAGCGCAAATAGCACCGCAAGCGAATCTGAACCAATGTCAGTCACTCTACCGAACGATTTTAACGTTGGACGACCTTCGAATGGACATTTAGCGCTGCGGAGTTTGTCTCTCATTGCGGCTAAAGTTTGTCCGAACCTTAAGCGAGCACGCAGAAGTTTTACCGTTGGGGAGTCGTGGAGATGGGGTTCGTCTGCGCAGTCGCCGGTGCCGAAGTTTCGTCGGTCGGAGGAAATCATCCCAACGAATTTTCGAACAAACTTTTACCAAACGAGCAATGGTGAGCAGCTGAAGAGTGACTCGTTTCTCGTCAGCAGCAACGGCGCTGTTTCATCCTCAGCCATCGACGCTTTAAAAAAAAGTGAGAACAACGCTGGCCAACACGGCTCAGACCTTTCACGTGCGACAGTGCCACACGTGGCACGCCGGCCACTTTGTCCTCCGCAAAGAAGTCTATCTGTACCTGCGGAGAAGTCGGATAGTTTATCCGTCGGCTATCCGAGTGCTGTTGATAATAAAAATTCTCTAAAACCGTGCGCAAAAACCGTTACGGTTTCGAAAGCTTCTCATCCCGAGACCCATCATCTTGCAACAGACACTCTCAGGAAAATGCCTGACGTGATTTCCAAAAAAAGTAAGACAAATGGAAATAAAGGAAACGGGAAAAGTTTTAATAAATGGCTAAACTTGTCTGGAAAAGTCACTAGTCGCCACAAAGCGCCCATGGTCAAATCTTCTCTGTCTTTTCCTCCAGTTGAGAATATGCAACCCGACTCGGAGCCAGACAATGTTTATGAAGTGCTTTCGAGATTGAAAAAGATGTCGATGCAGAAAGTCGGTGAAAAAAGCGGTAAAAATCAAGCGCCAACTGACAAGTTATCTCAAGACGAGAACTTTTCGGATTTCAAGGCCAAATCTGCGCCGCACACCTCTGTTTCTGAAATTTCATCATGCGACACAGCCGTGGCAAACAGATGTTGCAGCACAAAAAAGACCCAAGCATGCGATTTCACCAGAACGGAAGGCAGCTGCAATGTCACCAGCATTTTGAAGGGCACTGCTCCAAAGCAAACTCGAGTTCCACGTTCACCGCAACGTGATCTGGATAACTGCAAATTAACTGAAAAGCCGAATTCCAGAAACTTTCCAGTGGCAAAAACTGCTGCCAAAAATACGCAGTTAATCCGATCGGAAAACAGTGACGAGGAATACATATCATGTACAGAACAAGTTCGTTCAACGTCTTCATCCACTACGTCGTCGTACTCAAGCCTATGAGGTGATATGAACGAGTCTTTTTGGAAAGACATTTGTCCCTTTTATCCATTCCAGTCAGTTGAAATACAAAGTTGTGTGTTGAGAGACGCAGTTTCATATTTTTACTTGTTTTAGGTCAGTGGCGCCAACTGCGCTTGCTTGCGCCGTGGAGTCACGCGGTACTTCCGTAGTGAATGCTGCATCGTTAGCGAGTTAACGAAAACACCGCGCGTGTGTCGTTTTCTTATCCCCGCTCATGCAGGAGGCTAGAGAAACGGCGAGTATCGTTTTTCACGTTTTCGGTATGACAAGATCGGGAACCGAACCCTGCTTACCCGCTTTAGTGGGGCGTGCTCAAGGGACTATGCCATTAGCCGGTGTTGAGAATTGCATTTACTCCACAATATTTAATTATGTTTTGCATGCACGAAAGAGAGAAATTTATTTTATAACACGTTCCTTCCTGCACGATCTACAAGAGAAATGCTGTTGACATTTATTTACAGAACTATTTTAGAAGTTATGAAAGCGGGGAGAAAAGATTAGGCTTATTCATACATTTATGTGAATCAAATCATGAAATAACAGAAATTTCATGAAAAGGACAACGAACAAAACACTAAAGGGCAGAAAAATTAATTGCATTGCTATTAAATAATAAAATGATGAAAATAAACAAAGACCTAAGGAATTTTTCAAATTGGTGCGTGAGCTGAATATTTGAGACACAAAGGGTTAGCGAAAGTCTATGGGTGAAGTACTCGGTCAGCCCTATTGTTGGCATAAGTCTTTACTGAACAAAAGACGTCTCAAGTGAAGAGGATAAATGATGTGAAAAAATGCAATAATTGAACATTACACTGAAGTTAGCAACAACACAGAGGGTGAAAAGGCTTAGGATGGTGAGCACTGAGCACTTGGAAGGGAGAAGGGCACTACAGAAAGAAAATGCACAATATACAAACTTGGCCTATAGATAAAGGGAACAAACATATGCATACTGACAAGAGACTAGGAAATTTTAGTATTGTTTTCCAAATGAAAAGGATGAAGAAGATTTTCACATGTTCAGCAATTTCAGAGTAAGTGTTTGATCTGGGCTGTAGGAAACAACAGATTTTCTATTACAATACCTCAGGCTTTAATTTACTCTTAACTTTAGGCAAGAACAGTAACGCAGTAAGCTGAAAGAAAAAACAAAACGATTTGAACCAGGGCTGTGGAGCCCGAACCCAAATTTCAAACTCCGGCCCTGGCTCCAGCTCCAGACATCTGAAAATTTTGGCTCCAGCTCCAACATCTAAAAATTTTTGGCTCCGGCTTTGAAATGATTTGGTCCGGTGAAAAATGAAAAATATGGTATTATTTATGCAACTGTATTATTACACTAGCACAGATGAGATGTTGCGAAATGATATATATGACTGATAGTGGGACATATGGAAAAAAGTTTGAGAACCCCTGATTTACTCACAGCACGCACCAGTGCTGTGGAATCGGATACTAAATTTCAGGTTCCGGCTTCGCCTCCGGCATCTAAAAGTATTCGGCTTCGGCTCCAACTCCAGTCATCCAAAATTGTTTGTGTTCCAGCTCCAGAACCCTGATTTTAACTACACACTCGACTGAATAGATGGGACGAGGAACGTATACACTATAGACCAGGGCTACTCAAATGGCGGATCGCTGTCCAAATCCGGACCTTTGGATGGCGAGGCCCTGACTTCGTCAGCCGCTCAAAGTTGTGTTCTGCAGAAAAGTTTCATACCAAAATCTAGCGTTTTTATCCGTGCTTCTGAGCCATTAACTCGTTGTCAACTGTATAATTGTCGATCAAGTTGTTGTTTCGCTATCTTGCAGAGCACACATGAGTTGCTCTTTTCATTCTGGTTCAAAACAATTGTTTCCTCATAATTGTTTAAAATCGCTTGTCATTGCAATGCCTATCCTGGTAAAAACAATAGAAGCAAGGCAAAAAATGGTGATGAAGCCATTTCCTTGCCTTAATTGAATTTCATTGTTTGTTAATAATAACAATAATGAAATTCAAAGTTGTTGCTTTAGTGAAGCGTTTGCGCATCAATATTGGCACATAGGCCGCTCCAACAATTCATGAAGTGGCTGGAAACTTGGATTTTTGTCTGACGTTACGTCGCACCTCAACGACTTGAATGTTTAACTACGAGGAGTAAAACATATAATTTTTATTTGATTCGTGCTTTTCAGAAAAAGTTAGAAATTTGTAAACATGTTATTCAAACTGAGCTTAATCATTTTCCGAGACTTTTTATGCAAAATAAGGGCAAAAATGATACCATGTATGTTCAGTTTATTGAGAAGTTGATTATCAACTTTGCGGTACGATTTGGCAGCCTTTCTCTTCGAAAACAGTTGTAGTTTCTTGGAAACGCTTTTTCGTGACAGACATTCTAGAATTATCAACTGAGGAAAAAGACATGGAAATGGTTGGACACAGCGGAGTTTTGAACGGGCCTCCTTTTGAAGCATGGACCTGACCCGAAACTACAAGCCCAAACCCGGCCTGATCCCAACATTTATTTTTGAAGCCCAATATAGTCCCTGAAAAGCCAAATATAACGCGTGAGTGAAGATACGCGCAACTGAGGGATTCTGGTGGTTTAGCAAAGTAAACATGACTAAATATTTCGCAAGCAATCATTTTTGTATTGGAGATTTGTTCAACTCCACTGCTTTGACACTAACTGGCGACATAAGTGTCCATTGCTGCGAAACAATTATGTATGCAGGCCCGAAATAGCCTGAAACATTTTGACAATCTTAAGCCCGAACCCGGCCCGAGAAATCCGGCCCGACTTACAACTCTGGGACACTGCCAAAATTCAACTGGAGCTATTCAATATTCCCTCAAGGGTGGGCAACTGCGCAATACCACGAGACCATTTGCACAGTGAAATCTCATTCTCGCGCACTTGCAACAATCCAAAACATTGGAAAAGTACAAAAACAAAAATAAGCTATTTGAATTATATGGGTGCTTTGTTTGTATTTTGATAAGATTTTATACTTATTCTAATAATTGAAAAAGTTTGTAATTCATTCAGAATTCCGTTAACTAAATTATTCATGTTTACTGAAATAAACTTGTGCTCGGTTTAAAATTTTCTTAGATGGAACACTGGAACTAATTCAATTCCAAGAGAACGTCTCTGTAAAAAATATTTTGTGATTGCACATCTGGCAATTAACCTTTTGGTAAAAGGAAGGATCTCCAAAAACTTTCCCACTCTTCGCAAATTAGCAGTGTAAGTTCTCATTGTTTTGGTCTACCTACTTGCGTTAGTCTGCGTTTTCAAATATGATCTTCGTAAAGAACAAGCTTTACATCTGCATGACAAATGAAATCCTTCACCATAGCCTTTGACTTGCTGTCACTACCTTAGAACCAAAATGCTAGCAAGATGTAGAAATGCCATTTCTCCATAGGCGTACGAGAAGGCATTTTACTAGGGGGGCGGAAAAAATTTGCCCTGAAAATAGCAACTTGCCCTGACAATAAACAATTTGCCGTGAAACTAACTTTTTTTGTTTCAGGGCAAATTGAAAAACAGATTTTGTTTTGAAAAAAACAGAGTTTTCTGAAAAAAAACCTGAAAAACAGAGTTGCCCTGAAATTTTTCTACTTTATTGAAATATTTTTTATCGTTCAGGATTTTTGAGCAACTTGCGCTTGCCCTGAAAACAGGATTTACCCAGAAAATTTTCAATTCGGGAGGGGATGCCGTCCTTCCCGCCTCGTACGCCTATGCATTTCTCCCATCATATTATATTCTCATTTCTTGTTTTTTGTTAGAAGAATCGAAGACATGCTACATTTGTATGATTTCATGGGAGTGACCGGACCTCAACAAGTTTTTACTTTTGTATCTGGACATTTGCTTGAAATAATGGAGTGCCCTGCTATACACTATACCGACAAAACACGTTCTGCGCGGGAAACAAGTAGAGAACAAGGGAACAATGGACATGGTTGACCTATAGGCTTTAAAAAATGACAAAAATCACGAGTGCGAGTTTTGTTTAGTGCTTTAAAATCACGGAGATAACAAATGTGACTTGAAAAACTGTGAAATAACGTCTGTGGCAGAAATAATCAAATTGTTTTATTGAATGACAGTTCTATTGCTGTGGGATATCTGCGGTTATCGTTTCCTTGAGAATCAATAACAGCTTTCCCTAAATGGCAAAACCAGGTAATGGTTTTGTTAAATAGCAATCAAAAGGTACACAAAACCCAAGGTCAGCCGGAACGAAGTTAACTCTTAATCAAACGATGCATATTTCGGGTTCAATACAAAAATTAAGCAAGGGAAGCGAAACGAGCAACCCCAATCAGTTTGACAGTAAATGAAGTATTATGCGCGTAGGGAATATCCTTGTCGAAATTCTGTACTTGAAAAAAATTGCCTGTTGGTGATATTAAGCAATGCTGGTGTTTGGTTCCCAAAAAAATTGAAGTTTTTAGTCCCACCTTTAGGTGGTTCTGGGACGTTTTGTGCGAACCAAGGAAATGAATCATAAAAATTGTTAACATTTTGAAATTCATAAGGTAGGCCTCTGCAATGCTTGCATCCTGTCTCTGATCTTTGGCGAAGTAAAAGCTTCGAAAAGCGAACGCCTAGAATGTTGGTCCCTTCGATTTTTAGAATATCGGTTTCAGAATTTTAAAAAGTACACGTTATTTACAAAAGTCTATCAATACGATGAGTTATGTATTTTAAGACATGGAAAGTGGGTTTCGTTCGTTTTTTATTACTGGATGGACATCATTGCTTTAGCCAAGGGGTGGGCGATTAATTTGTCTCGTGGGGGGGGGAACTTTGAGAAGGTCGCGTTGAGCGGAGGGCCATACTTCCAGAGGAAATAGAAGCAAGTCGATAGTCATAGTAGCAAGTCTCGTTTCAGGTTAGCCTCAGCACTAACATTTACTGTGATAAATTGGAAGAAATATTAGATTTAAAGATTTTTCCTTAATGC
>JGI24158J21664_10013028_pt1 | contig 10991 bp, 8 predicted proteins | sample Ectturendosymbi3_FD_21664 | JGI IMG/M metagenome (IMG submission 21664)
GAAAAAGTTTAATATCTTCAAACAAGTCATTCAAAACGAACTTAGTCATTTTCCGAGGCATTTGGGGAAAATAAAAGCAAGAAGATTCCAGATATATTCAATTTATTTAAAAGTTGATCACCAACATTGTCGAACAGTTTGGCGACTTTCTTTTCGAAAAGATTTGCTGCTCTTTCCTCAAAACTTTTTTCAGTCACAGACATGCACATGTGTGCACCGAAGGTGAAGTGGAAATTTTATAGGTTCCGGAGCTCTGCTGGGCATCTTCGCTTATATTTTTAGGCAACGACCGATCATTCACTGCATTCACTGATGAAAGTGGCGGAGCGGAGCTCCGGCAGCTTGACACCACTGGTGTGGACGCAGCCAAAACTCAACTGGAATTAATTGAATCCCAATAGAATGTAGCAGTGAAAGAAATATTTTTGATGGCACACCTGAGAAGTTCTTGTCAAAGGAAGGTATCTCCAAAATTTTTTCCACTCCTCGCAAATAGTCAGTTAGTCAGTGGAAATTCTTACGGTGTTTGGGTCTACCTGCTGCTGCTGGAGGGGCGAATTGTCCCCTTTTTCAAGCTACAGTAAATGTAAAACTCTGGCCCCCACTTGCCTTATACTTCTGTTATAGTATTCTTTTGGTTTTCAGTATTTTTTTGCGTTTTTCGGAGTATTTGTTGGCGATTTAGGGTTTTCGTATAACTATCCACAGCCGGATTCACCGTCATTTCTCAGGTTTTTTCTTAGTGTTACCAGCAACCCCCCTACAGTGGGCAGTGGACCTTTTGCAGCTACGTTTTCCCTCTTGGCCTAAACATCCAGTTACGCCACTGACTGCTGACGGTCCGCACTGTCAAAAAAGAAGCTCACAAAGAACAAGTATCGCATCTGTATCACGAATAAAACCTTGACCATTACATTCTATTCACTGTCACTACCTTAGTCAGTGGAAATTCTTACGGTGTTTGGGTCTACCTGCTACTGCTGGAGGGGCGAATTGTCCCCTTCTTCAAGCTACAGTAAATGTAAAACTCGGGCCCCCACTTGCCATATACTTCAGTTTTAGTATTCTTTTGGTTTTCAGTAGTTTTTTGCGATTTGTGGAGTATTTGTTGGTGATTTAAGGTTTTAGTGCAGCTATCCATAGCCGGATTCACCGTCATTTCTCACGTTTTTTCTGGGTGTTGCTAGCAACCCCCCTACAGTGGGTAGTGAACCTTTTTCAGCTACATTCTCCCTCCTGGCCTAAACATCTAGTTGCGCCACTGAATAATGACAGCGGGCACTGCCAAAAAAGAAGCTCACAAAGAACAAGCTTCGCATCTGTATCACGAAACCTTCACCATTACATTCTATTCACTGTCACTACCATGGAACAAAAATTTAGGTAACTCCCAAGAAGCACAAAATGCCATTGTTCCCACCAGCAGAACAATAAATAACGCTGACAGCGCTTGTTAATATCTGTATCCATTTACCGGATTTTGTATATCCATATACAGTATAATCGTATTAAATTCTCATATTACGTTTTTTGTTAGAAAAATCCAAGACATGTCACATTTGCATTATTTCATGGGAATGACTGGACCTCGATAAATTGACATTTGTAACTGGACCCTTTCTTAAATAGTTGAGCAGCCCTGACCTAAAGGTTATAAAAAATTAGTATGGCTTCTCATACCACGGGCGTTTTATGTTATGTGATCACGTTAGCATTAGTTCTTGAGCAAAAAGACTAGACCGAACATCCAACTCATTAATTTTAAAGCGTGCATCGTTTCGACCTGTTTCGCGCCCGCACTGACAGAGCAGAGATTTTGCTTCGACTGTAGCCAATCTCCACCGCTCAACATCTTTAGTGGCTTAGCATCCTGCAATTTGTGGCATCCCCACAAATAGCATTGCAGAACGGGAACTGTTCATGCTCGGCCAAAAAAACCAGCATGCACGATGTGCAGTTGACCAATATGAAAAGGTGTTTGACGTGTTCTCGGTTAACACCTTTCATGCTTTCAGTCAAGCTCATCAACAACACATCTCACTCTCCAACAAGTGGAAATAAATGCTTTGAACTACAGTAAAACTTTGAAGCTGCAACTTGAAAGAGCGTATTAGGACTTGTGGGGCCTATACCCAAATATGTAATGTCGTTGTTTACTGGTCAATGCTGTTGGCATTAAACACATCATTTGAAACAATTTGAGATATTTTGTACATGCAGAAAAAGCGTTTACCTTAATAGGTTTGAAACTACTTTGCGTGATTCAAATTCAAATAATAAGCTAAACGACCGTCCTGAGCTGTTTTAACCAACACTGGCACTTCTTTTCACAAAACTGATGTCACTAACAACTTGCAAAATCGCGTCTACAATCTTTGGCAGAAAACCCACACCTACCAGTCGGAATTCAGACTTGCCTACCTACGAAACCATACTAATGGAAAACATGTGTTAGGACTTCACAAAATAAGTAAAAACTTACACATTTTCAAAATTATTTTATTCCTTTGGAATTAAACAAGAATGAACCACCTGAAACGAAACGAGTTTACTCTGACATTGCTTGTAATTCCAATTTGCAATTTTTTTCGCTGAATTCGAATCCGGTATGATAATATCCAGATCCAGCAAAACTCGACTCACCCAAATCCTCGTACTCAACTTCGCAAAACTCCCGTCGTCCTCCAAAGCAGAGCGTGTAAGACGGAAAGGTCGGGTCGTCATTCCCTTGCTCGATTGCAGTGAACGTGTCGCATTTGTAACGGAACGTCACGAACGCGTAGCTGTCTCTGTTTCCAGAAAAAAAAACAAGTCAAACGGACTCCGCGCGAGTCATTCGCCGAAGGAAACGGAAGACGCGAAGTTTCACTGAGATCCCAGCGAGCACATGCACTGAATATGAAAAACCACGAAACTAGCGTTCTGGAGTTCACTACAACCTACACTGCTATTGCTTGTTCGTGCCTCTTATATATATGGGTCTTGTTCTTCGCGCACATCCCGCTCGTGGTGAATCGCACATTCAACGCTACGAAGAGGTTGCAACAACATCCCCTCCTTTTTACAACGAACCGCACCGATCGCACGTTCTTTTTGTGAAGGTTTCACACGGCACGACCTCCACACCCTGGTCACAGCACCGTTTTGTTGCGATCGAAAAGTCCGAGCGGCATGTGCGCAAAGCTTCGCACTGTGGCAGTAAGCAACAATAGGGATCATACGCCGAAATCACTCTGTCAATGCTTATTCGTGCCACTTATATATTGGTGTTGTTCTTCGCGCACATCCCGTTCGCGGTGAATCGCACATTCAACGCAACGCCGACGGAGAGATTGCAACATTCGCAGTGAACTAGTACTGTAATACACAACCTGATCGGCTGGTTACTCGCCGCAAGTACATGGTTGCAGCAAATTACTTGGACTCACTTGTTCTTCCTGAAATAAAGACCAATATCTTCGATTTCGCCGAACTTTCGAAATTTCCTGTCCAAGTCGATCTTCTTCGTGTCGTCATCGATCCCGCCGACGTAAACGACACGTCGCTCTTCTATCGCCCGACTCTACAAGCAGAAAACATTGTTTTTTCATTTTTTCATTGCAGTGTTGACAACATTTCACAAACATTTGTCTTTCCGCAAGTCACCGCGATCACAATACGCAGAAGGCCACTTAACGTTTACGCAAACCCCCGGTTTAACTCTTGATCTAAATCCTGCAGAAGTGATGAATACAAGAGCTGCAATCCCTGAAGATTTGGACCAAGTAGCTACAGGGGCAGCGACCACTGGGATTTGGAGAAACTCAATGGAGATGCGCAGGATGTTTTTTAAGCCAGTTGTGGTTCTTAGCCTTTTTAATATCGTTACCCCTGAGAAAAATTCTAGATGGATTTCAATTACCCCCTTTTTTTTTAAAAAAAAAATGTAGCTTGCAATCAATTCATCACAAAAATGACGTCGTAGTTTGCATTCAAATGTCCACTAAAAATGTAATCAATGGGAAAGCTCACACTGTTTTTTGCTATCAAACGGTCCAACGTTGTCATTAACACTTGTAAAACCAAACTTCAGAAAAGCTTCTTTGTAGCTTCGTTTATTTAAAGGCATCGCAACAGTTTTCAGCTTACACTAGACTACAACCTACACTGCTAGCAACTACAAGACAACAGACAACGATCTATGGTACCTAAAAGACTCGGTAGTACGACGTCACAGAAGGCATGGTGTTGTAAGTGAAAGGAAACAGCATATGATTTCGCACCCTCCAGCATATGATTTCGCACCCTAGGAAAATCTACATTCTAGAAATTTGAAACTAATTTAGTGCAACATAACCAAAACCGACATGTCAAATTAGCCCTTTGGAGTAATTACCCACAGGTTAAGAATCGTTGGTTCAGCCACTGGTGCAGGAGGTGCAACGTGAAAATCCGGGCAAAATCTATGGAAATTTGGGCAAAATGTTTGAAAGCCTTCGCAAAACGGCTGTATGTGCTTTGATTTTACAAAAATGGCACCCAAAATTAAAGTGCAGACGCTGTTTTTGAAGGTCATGTTTTGTTATTTAAGTATTTTCGGGCAAGTTAGGGGAAATTTGGGCAATAATGGTGCTTCACGTGCTTTGATTTGAAAAAACGCACCCAACACGAAATGAAATGAAGTCGTTTCTTTTTGGAGGTCATTTTCTTTGGAGTATTTTTCGGGCAAGTTTGGGGAAATATGGGTAAAAATCCTTCGCACCCCCAAAAATTTGCCTGCTCCTACACCTATGGGTTCAACTGCTTATGAGAAAATGTATGAAGAGAGAAATAAACACCAGACGTTAACTGCGACGCGTGTGAAGAACAAGCACGTGAACCCAAACTGCTTGTCAAACCTTTTTAACTCTCCTAATGTCGTCCGTTCGTCTGCGTCGCTTGGGCGCTTCGCACTCAGAGTCGCTCGAATAAGAACGTCGTCGACGCGAGCTGCGAACCAAGTTGTCACGTGAGCAACACAAGGGACGTGGCGGTGAAATAACAACAGTGAACAGAAATTGTAATTTAACAGCTTCGACGCAGGCGCTCTGCCGTCTCTGTGGCAACCCACAAACGTGAAAATGCAACTAAAAAGCAAAAATCGAGCTCCTGTTCCAAGGTGCTAATCAACATTACAGATACGAAAAGAACGGGACATGCTGGGTCCGAACTTTTTTCTTTGAAAAAAATAGAGGACACCAGCAACTTGTTGAAACAATGCACGGCTGACAGGCTTGTTCGACAACTTCACAGACTGGTGCGACACTGGCCCGAAGCAAAAATAACATGTTGATGAACCATGAGTTGTCGTCAACGCGCTAAATAGGACGACAGATCATTCCAGAATGACTACAAATATGGCACAGTTTTTAGGCTTTGACATGAACCCACGGTCACCCTCGCGCTCCAATCTCTTTAACGCTGTTACTCCAAACTGTGCTAAGCGAAGGCCTTTCAAGGCGGTACGCGAATAGCCTGCTTTCTGTTTTCCTTCACAAAAATATATATATTCACAGCTACAGTTTCCACTTTTGGGTTCCGTTCATAAATTCCTGAATGTGTACTTCCCTTGTTGTTTTTTAAAATGGTGACTACAATTTTTCACAGCCATTTTGTTCATGTCGCATTTGTGTCAATTCTGGTTTTCCAAACATTTGATCGAATGATATTTGGTAGATTGAGTTTTCCTGGAGAAAGGTGGTACGTGGTGATAGTATGGGTCCCACAAATGGTACGTGATGAGAATAAGTTTGGGAACACTGCTGTAACTAACGGTTTCGCTTTTACAGAGGTAATGGCAAATTTATATACAGACGCATTTGTACTCTGGCAAATAATAAAGCAAACAGCGTTTTGTATTGTCTGTACTTTTCATAGAAAAACGAAGTCACAACACAGCCTATATTTTAAATGTCAAGACTGAAGGCATTGAATTTGCATGTTATTTTGCCTAGTTATGTAGGTATCTTATCTAGAATAATACTTGCCTAAACCTGCAAAATTTCAATGAAAATGCATGCGATTGCCAGCGCTCTAGCACGCCTAACAACAAAACAACGAACTTCACCGACACTTAAGCAGTGTCATCTCACCGTGACATGGAATATTCTGATTCCGAAGAGCTGTAATTCCTGCTTCTTCGTCGCGGCGATCGCCTTCTGCTTCGATTGTTGGTTTCGTATCTCCATGAACGTCTGAATATAGAAACAAATAACTTAGCGGTTGTCAAGCCTTTTGTTCATGCACCTGTCCGGAAACCTGCGTTAAGGTAGTCCACTCGAGAACATTCATCACTGTTGCATCAACCCGAGCTATGGATGCTCAATCTAACATCATCTTTTCTATTATCATATGTATCCTTGGGTTGATTGAGGTCGACATGTTAACTTTTCACGAAATTCACGCAAAAAAAGTGAGAAATATGGAAGCATCGCCTTCTTAAGCCCAGCAAAAAATGTAGCGATTGTCTGGACAGCAAGTTAAGGCGATTCAACAAACACAAGCTTCTTGTATCTCTGAACAGGTTGGCCTCCGCAGTTTTGGGTGCAGGTCTTACCTGCATTTAAGAACTGCGAATACAAATTAAAATGTATTACAATAGCCATTTTTCTGATGTCATCTTACTCAAAACAAAACTCAAAAGCTGCAGCTTGAGTTGTGTTTTTCAAAGTGAACATGCTGTTAGGGCAGGCTTGTACTCGCGTTAGTAGCGAAACGCAATTTACTAAACAACATGTCTTTCGGAATAAAAATACAAAACAATCGGTTTGAAAGAGAGATGGGGAACCCACTGTACTCACTATCACGGGCCCCATGAATTGAGCATATCTCTGGCGGGCCGAAAAATCAATTTATTTTATCCTGAAATTCTGCCTTTATCTAACTATGAGGATTGTCTTCTCTTGACTTACTATCGAAATACCTGCTTAACATGGAGCTTCGCTTTGACGCGATGTTGTACTCTAACTTGGGTAACGATAACTCTGATGAGGGTCATATCAAATGTTCGCGCGGGTCGCAGGTTCCCCAACCCTGGTTTGAAGCTACCATGCAATGACACGGTCCTTATGCAACATCATATCAAAATAATCCAGTCTGATCAGACTTTTCCTGGGGTGAAATTAATAGCATCCTTTTACTTGACTATCTTACTTGTAGAAACATTAACGCACTACGCAGCAACGATACCAATGAGACACTTCGTTTTTACTTCGTCCTGTTTCCTTGAGGTCACATGGAAGAATCACAAGACTACGCGAACTTCCAAGTGAAATCGTAGCCAACGATGAGTACGATTCATACAACCGGGTTTTTTGAAGGCGTTTTAGGGACCCGATTCGGGTCCCTAGAATCAGACAAAATCTGGTCCGTAGAATCAGAGAAATCGGGTCTCTACAGATCCAAACCGGGTTCCTAACATTTTCCTTCAAAAAAAACCCTGCATACAAAAAATTGAGCGGGGTTCGCATCCAAAAACTTCTGAGTACGAGTAGTTGTTGATACACCTCGAGTCAAGATGATTCGTAATGTCAACTGTAGCGAGTCTTGCACTTTGCATGCTCAAAACGTGTTCTAGAAAGTTCTTACAGGCGGAAATGCAAGCAATAAGTTTGCTGATAGACCAACTTCAGATACATTCGAGTCACACTAAAAAACTCCATTCGAGCAAAGTCAATGATTTAAATCGTAATCTCCCCCGTCGCACCTACGTTTAACTTTCAGAAAGATGCTGCTTACCGAGGACTTCGCGACGGTGAATTTGAATAATAACTGCTCACAGATGAGGAACGACCTCGTTCCGAGGGACAAGACGGAAGGTCGCGATCGACAGACCTGAAATGCAAAAGAACCACCCGGTAACGTTTGCCGAGAAAAAATGTGTTGAACATGGAGAACAGACCTTAAGACGTTGTTTCTAACCTTCTTCGATACGACGGTGACGCACGACCCGGATCATCAGAATATGACGATTCCGATAACGACGAAGAATACGACTGCTCCGAGGTTCGGCGATCGGGGACCAGGGAGCGGCGACCGGCGAGGAAGTAGTGCGGGATCTTTGAATATAGAATGCGGTCTTTGTTCGGCTGCTCCTGTTTCTTCTTCTTTCGCTTGCTGCGTTTTTTCTTTCGTTTCCTCCGCGCTTCTCGCTTTCGTTGCCTGTTTCGTGCATCGCGTTAATGTGAGCGAAGTGTCAGAAAAACAGCAAGAGAAGTTTAAGTGGAAGCAGAAATCCAGGAAAAAGAATGAATAACAAGTATTGTATCAGTTTGCAACAGGCCGACCAGCTAAACTACGGGCGGTGATTTGGTGGACAGTTTGGTAGGAAGTCAACAATAAAGCATTTACTTTTCCTTTTGCTCTAATTTCCACATCGTTTCAGGCGTGACCGTTTCATCTTCCCGAGGAGGTGGCTCGGTCACTGTGTCCACAACATGTTGTCTTCCGGCGCTGAAATGCAAACCGATGCATACGTCATATATTAATATGAAACAAGAGCTTCAAAGCCATAAGGTGAAATGAAATAGCAAGTTGCATCGTTCCCCAATTACATCGGGGCGATTATTTTATCGGTTCAAAACGTATAGCGGCAAGTAAAAATGTGGAATGTGTCCTTCGGCGGGTGGTCACAGTCAACACCCCCACCCATGGTGCGCCACTGCCTTCCCCGAGATCGTTTCAGGACATTCAACTTCTCGAATGACAAGGCGGACACCAAACCACTAAAATATTGAAGTCCGAAGTAAACCAAGTGAGATTTTGCAATTTTGGAGTAAAACAAAAAATGAAACTCTGCAGATTAAAATGCAAGGTTGTACGAGCATTTCCCATAGGCCTGTATGTAATTCAACACATATGTTTTCACGACCATTTTGTCCTCAGTCTTGGACTACCTCAAATCACGACAACTTGCAGCCTCCAAACTTACAAGCAAGCTCCGATCCACTCATCTTTTTGACGACCCGGTTTACAGCACATGCTAAAACGACTACATTATTCCTACACCTGGTTGTCTTTTTTTTTGAATGAATTGTCTTAGTGACTTCTTTTTTAACGAAATTTCCTGAAAAAAACAAAGACCAATTACTTCAATTAAAAAAAAACACATTATTTTTCCGTGATTTCTTAAGATTTGGAAAAATTTTTATATTCCACTCAGTTCCAAAATTTCAACACTCAAGAATAGCTGACGTCGATTCAGCTTGGCGACTTGAATGTAGAAAATTTATTTTACAAGAGTATGGCTAGACTGGAAATTGGCCAAGCTGTTAAAACTCAAATGCTCCGTATAAAAAGTAACGCAAATTCAGTGCACCTGTAGTAAGATGGAAGCCGCGAGTAATACAGCTCCTTTGTATTGACCAAGACGCCTTCTGGCGTTCGCTTCAATGCAGGGTAACTATCGAGTTCGGCAGATTGCGATGACGCAAATGAACCGCTTGATCCGTGAGTAACAGAACTTCTTCGCATCCTGGCAGAAACAAGATGCGCATTGTTGAAATGTGTGGCTGCATTTTTTGCAGGCCAGCGATGAACTGGTTAATGACACTGCAACACGAAGCAGCGAACTGATGGAGTTTCTGGCGTCGAGCGAGGGTTTGTGAAGGAGTCTTTCAACTTCTGAATCTTTCGAGTGATAAACGAGTCAGAATTAGTTGAAAAGTGTCGGCGTCGAGGAAAATCTTCAACGGCTGCTGATGACCACCAGCCTCATACATTATACACCACACGAAAAGAAACAGCCAATACTTTTACGTCAACAAACCCCGGGCAAGCTTTTCCTCCACGCAAATAATGCGGCACTTTGTTGTAGTGCAGTTCTTCAGCATCGCTGCTTGATCCTTCCACGCCAATTAAAGGGTCGCTGCTCGTGTCCTTCATACCACGCATGGCTGCACACGAGTCATCCACATTGGCTGCTTTACCTGTAGTTGTACCTGGAAATAGCAACGCGAGATTGTACTTCAACGCCGAACAACGTTTCTTGATCCGCAGCTCGGGCGAAAATGCGCGGATTTATGCAGTTGTAATGGACGAATAACTAACGGCAAGAGATTAACCGAATTTGATCGAAAAATTTAACAAAATAGGAGCTAAATCGCTTACTTTTTCTGAAGTTTGGCAGATCCAAACCAAGTCAGGTACCACACAAGAACTAGTACAACAGGCCAATCTTCGTCAAAAAGCAGAGACTAGCGAACGCTACCTGCACTGAGCACTTTGCCAGTGTAAAGATAAGCAGGTAGTTTGTTGAACAAGAGACCACCATCGTCTCTTTCGTCGATGCCGCCGGCCACCGGCGCTCCAAGCGTCTCTTCAACAACATCAACTGAAGTCTCGCACGGATCAACACTTGCACAGGAAGGAAGCACCTGTTGAACAAATTTGTCTAAAAGTTACTGGCGCTAACTCGTCGCATTTTTGTCACCTCCACCTTTTTTGCACCACACAGAGAAAACACCTGTCGCTTAACGTGAAAAATACCTATTTAACTGACCAGGACAAAAACGAAACACTAACAAACCATTTGACTACATCCGCGATTTACACCATACAAGATTATCCCCTGCTGAAAAGCAGTGATGATTTCACAAAAGAAAAAGTGAAATTGCATGTAGTCTTTGAAAAGTGCATTAAAATGACCTATTGTTTTTATCGTGCTTACATTTGTGGGAACGATTGTGCGGTTGAGGCAAAGTAACGTGAGGCAAGATCTTTAATTCTTGCAGTATTATCGAGAAACAACAATAGCATATCGCAAAACGAGTGAAGCGTTGCAAGCAAGGCTGAATAATGCGGACACACGTCACTTATGTCTCATTCTGTGTTGTTTTTAAGACAAAGCACAGTAATTTGACTGATGTTACTTATTTATACCTTCTGTTGTTGTTTTTCCTTATTTGAGAAACCCTGGCTAGAATCCTCATAACATGCAATGGAGTTTGTCCAACAAATCACCTAATTACGTAGAA
>JGI24158J21664_10013029_pt1 | contig 10991 bp, 7 predicted proteins | sample Ectturendosymbi3_FD_21664 | JGI IMG/M metagenome (IMG submission 21664)
ATAATATTTTCTTTTGCTGATTTCTAGTTGGTGATTTACCTTATTCCTTATTTTTTTGTATCTTTTATGTTCTTGCTCATTATCAAATTTACAACGAATTAGTGCTCTATACAACTTATTTTTGGTTTTGATTAATTTGTAAAGTAGAATCAAATTTATTTACAAAGCTTCTTATTATTACATAAAGAATCGTGTTCACATTGTGAGCCAGTGTACAGGTATATCATCAAGGTTTTCTAAGGTGTTTCAGGGACCCGGTTCGGGTCCCTAGAATTGAAAATCGGGTCCCTGCAGGTCCATACCAGGTACCTAACATTTTCCTTAAAAAAACCCTGATATCATACTTTCAAATCATGCATTTAGCTGCTAATTTTGCACCTAGTGACAGTATTACAATCATTATTTAACGTTTGTCCGTTCTTCTTATACTTGTTATTTTCGCAAAACTGTCCAGCTCTGTCTCCGATAACACGCTTGTGATGTCATAAACGTTAATATCCTTTTCAGGTTTCTGGTTGTCTGAACAGCTGCTTAGATGGAACTTGGGTACCTGCTACTACTTGTGATAAAAGGTTTGCAACTGGGTTTATGCTGCAACAATGCTTGCTATTGTGATCCAGTAAGAAGATTGTTTTCAATACTTTCTTAATTGACTTTCAGGTTAAATGTTGATCTTAGCTTCGTGTAGTTGTGCAGCCAGGTTTATGTTTTGATTTGTAGCGTACCCACTTCACTTCTTCCAACACTGGACGTTGCGTTTGACGCCTGGTCTCACTGTTTGAGAAAAGCTGGGGTCGAGCACATGTTGCATTCACATAAAACAACAAATATCGTGATTCTAATACCAAAATTTTAGATTTGTGAGTTGAGATCAAAACTAAAAATTATCCGCAATCGAACACAGCTCGTTCAAAATCATATTTATTCGTTGAAACTTTGATCATTCTGAGACCGAAAAAAATTGAGTCAATTCGGTCAAAATGTCTGAAAATATAGACTAGTGCTTATTGTTACGGCGAGTTTTAATACTATTATTATGGGACAAAGACCGAAATGTCTCAGCGAAAAAAAACAGTTCTTAATAAATCGATAACAATCTCAAAGACCCCTCCTCAGCGCGCGTGGACAGACAGTAAAGTGATCGCTGTGCGTTGCAGGATCAAGCTTCGTAGGACGGGCAGCGTGCTTGTCAGCGATCGAAGTGGCGACGCGCATCAAAACCAGGGCGAAACTATTCAAAACTGTCTGTCAGTGAATCCCTGGAGCTTTAAAGTCCACAAAGAAGGATTGAAGAGGCATCTGCACAGCAACCACAGGGTTGTACAAAGTGAGTTTGATGTCTTTTTACTTGAAATTGAAGCCAAAAACTGGACAAAATGTTTCGCGGAAGCATTACCTTCGCAGCAACTGATACAGAAACTTGGACAATATTCTTTGAAAAACAAGCTTTCCTACTGGTAATGTTGATATATATAGTATATACACCGGTGTTAAATTAGTTTCTTGTGTATACAAATGTTAACTTCGATTTTATCAGAAAGATAACCTTGGTTTGTGACACGAGCGTTATTGTCGTAAACATCGGGGAACAAAAGACCCTGTTCTTCAACGAAGCTTGCTGCCTAGTCTTTTCCGCTGTGTATGGAATGCCAGGCGATTGCAGATCTCAACCGTTGCCGATGTTGTTTGCACAGGCTGTGCTTTTTCCTCTTTTCTCCCCTGAGGCTAATGTTCCAAACAAGACACATGCAGGTCTTCCCACTCCAAGCCTGTGTTTCGTTTGTCGTATCTGCAAAACTTCGTGTTAACCTTTTCTAAGAACGCCTTCTATCAAGCAATTGTGTCACGAGAGATACGATCTCTCTTGTATGCAAGAGAGAAGCTTGCATCAGTGCTCAGGCCTGCTGCAGGCTTGTTTCTTTGTTTTCTTGTATCTTTTTTCTGCCATACCTGTGAATGAAGCACTTGTCTTCTGCGGGTCGCGTCTCGGAAATTGCAACCGGTTGTTGACTTTATCGCTGCGCGTGATCTTTTGATCTTTATCAGCTGAACGTGGTCGTTTGATCGCTCGCCGAAAGTAGCGCCGAACAATGAACCGAGCGATGTCACAATGCTCGCCTGCAACCGCCCTGTCGCTCATGCGCAGCGACGTAAGAGTCCGAAATCAGCCGCTTAATGGTTTTCAGAATTCATTCTCCTCGAAAACGTGGTCTCCCGCTTCAAGAAGCCCTGCGTGCTCGACTTGAAGATGGGGACGCAGGTGCATGGCGACTACGACGACGAGAAGAAGAAGCGTCAGCACAAGAAGAAATGCGCGACCACAACCACGATGCAGCTGGGAGTGAGACTCGCCGGGATGCAGGTGGGCACTGAGTTGGTCATCATCCCTTTGTGATGCATTGGGTGGGAGTGCGTTGCCGATGTCAAGCGAAATTTCTGACCTATTATTGTTTGTCAGTTATTTTGCTTCTCAGAGTAAAGGGATAAAGTTTGGTGATTACTTTTTTTGATGTGTGTTGTGTAAATTAAAACGTTTTGGTTAGATGTCAGATATCCACAACAAGCTGCAGTATAGGAATAACTATAACCACTGAAAAATATTGGACTTAGTCTTAGACCTCAATTATTTTTCTTCTTCTAACCCAAACCCTAACCCGGCATCTTTACCTATACACCAAACCCTAAGCCCTACTCACCAGTTTTCTCAGCGTATTTGATATGCAGAATGTCACTCTGTGCATGGCGTGAAGTCAGAAATGTCGCAAGCCAGAAAGTTCGCTTGACACTGGGCATCTGGTCGTTGTGGCCGCTGCGTCACCGTCGCGGGGAATCCCGTTGTGAGACTCGTGACGCTGTTCACGTTCCTGTGCTGGTTTTGTGGACAGACAGTTCACAGAGCGGCTCGTGTGGCGCAAACAAAGGGTTATGGATGTGCTTCGTTGGTATGTCCGCCCAACAAAGGATTGACGCCGGTGGTGCGGCGGACTGACTCCGCTGCAAATTTTATCAGACGACGTTCACTTGTTTGTTTAAAGCATTTTTTTCACATATGGGTTCGTTGTTAATGGAGGGGAAACCCCTGCAGTGTTTTAACGACAACATGCGAGATTCGCTAAGGGCTGCATCTCTGCTCTTCATAGATCTCATGACTTTATGGCAAAATTTTAACAGCAAAGTGCAACCGGGTCCTGCCGCGACAAACCCAGCAGCTGATTGTTACGTATCGGAGTAACTCGTCAACCGCTAATTGTTTTCAATTCACCGCCGACGTCACCGTTTGTTGACTTATTGTGATTCAGCGCACAATGTGCTGCTACGTCAGTCGCACACAGACACAGTAGCAGCTGTGCGCTTATGTCTTGCTACTGTGCCTTATATGTTGGTGTGTGGGGGGCGGTGGCGACAAACACCTGATAACATTTATTGGAAAGTAACCGTGGTGCTTGGTTACAGCTGTGTACTTAGCAGTTAATTGCTTCTGACTACAGGAATTCTAACGAAAATTTGCAGTGGTACTTTGTTATTCGGTAGTACAGCACACCTACTGACGTCTTCATACTGCTCGTAACTGATGGTGCTGTGAAAGCAACTCAAGCCGACCGGTGTCTGGCAACAGTTCTCGTCTTGTCGAGGATGACAAAATTTTGAGAAAATGTCTTCAGAGAAACCTTGTTGTGTTAACGAACTTTCCGAGCAGAAACAAATATTTTTCGTTACTGTTCAGACTTTCCAGACTCGCTTTTTCTTATACTTGTTGCTGATCAGTGGAATGTGCTGACAAAATGCCAATAACTTCAAACACCGCAAACATAAAGAAATGATTTTCAACAACGCAGTCTGCAGCTCGTTTTGCCCAAATATATATGTGGACACGAAAGTTCAAACACTATTTTGTAAAAAAAACATTTTAAATGTTGTAAACAGGCCTTCAATTACCACTATCCAATTTGCCGCTTTTTTGTCTAAAAGTACTGTAACTGCATCCATCATGCGTACGTTTTTGATAAGTATGGCAGACTTACTCAATATCAAATCATTAGAACCTGCTGTTTGGTTTATTATTGCAAAAAGTGCGGTGATACCTGAGTTTCACAAAGTTACTGCCAATCTAACACCACGTGCAGCTCATACACGCGATTCTAACAGTGCACTGATCAGGATTTTTTGCTGTGCGTATCAGTGATTCTTATCGAGTGAACAGCTGTTGCTGTGCAATGCAATAGGGCCTTGTTCCAACTCCTTTGCGGCCCAAGAATTTGTTGAAGGTTTACCTTGTAATGCTGTTAACGTGCTGAGAAATGTGCGACACAAGCCACAAATGACAGTTTTCCCAATCTTAAGGACAGACCTGAACTTTTGGTGACATCTTGTGTTGAAACAGCGCGTAACCCTGGAACACTTTTTTTGCCAAATCTGTTGAAATAAAACGTTTAAAATAAACAAGTAATTTGAGTTGCGACTACCCAGAATTTCTTGAGGAAATATCCAGTGTTTAATAAGAGACACGTTTGGTATAAAGTGACCATTGCCAGTAACTTAGATACGTCAATAAGAAAAAGCCCGAGTCGGGCTTATTATGAGCCAGTGGTTTTCGGGGCAAACAGAGACACGTGGATGCAAAGTCACAGGTTGCAGAGTACATCGGAACCCGACCCGGTCCACGATGGCCTTCAGCCGCAGTAAAGTTAATAAAACCACTTCGACAAATATGTACACAAGCTGTTGAGCAATGGACTTGGTAGTTGGAGCGTCGACTCCAGGCTTAACCCTGGGTCGAGGTTGCTTGCACGAAGATATACGCCAGTGGCCTTTTTCGTCGTTTACAAAAGATCTATTGAAATTGTATTTTTGTTGATATGCTTTTTATGACATCAATCTTGGGTGACAAAGGTTTGTGTATCGTGAGCTGTGCTTTGATCGTGAACCGCCAGAAAATGTTATTATTATTTAATGCGCTCAGTTCTGCGTTGGTGACAAATAAATGACGAAGAGATGATGATAGTTTCTCCGATTGATGTTTAGACTAGAGCTCCGTGGTGGGTAACTCCCAGAAAGGGAGCTGACGACATAAGGGTTACTGCAGTTTGTCATAAAGGTCAGGCCTTCTGACCATACAAATTCAGCAGGCATGCAAGGCATTGGAAAATGCCTGGTGAGTGCTTATCCTGAATTCAGGGCACACAGCAGGGTGAGCCCTGGGGCAAGCAAAATTGAGGGGGTATTTTCCCCCTTTTCATCAAAGAGTTCTAGATGTCCCTGTTTCGGTGCCAAATAAACAAAAAGCATTGACCGCGTTTCTGACCCGACGTTTGCACTTTTTGTTTGAAGGTATTCGATCCAACCACGGCGCGTTTCCACTGCTGGGACAAATATTACGGCCGGACGTTGGACAGGACAGGCCTGCAAAGCGCCCTTAGGAGATTCTTTCAAGACGGGCCCGGCACTCGGTACAAGCTGCTGCTTGCGGTGCTTCAGCGGTTACGAGCGATCCGCGATCGGCTGGAACGGTTACGAAGCTTCCGCTTCTATTCCAGTTCCCTCTTGATCATGTACGACGCGGAAGGGGGCAAGAACCCCCCCGGACTCACTGAAACCCCCACATCCGTTTCGTGTCCGCTCCCATCGACTTCCGGCGAATCTTCACCCCGGGAAGAGTTTTCAGTCGATGACGTCATTCCAGAAAAACGAGTAAAACGCGAAGAAGAACGCAAATTTCTCGTGCGTGACAAGGAGGGCGGGCTGTTTGAGGGTGACCTCCAGCCTACTTCGGGCAACAACGCACTAAGAAAGGAACATGCAGAGAGTGACGAGCCATCTTGCTGCTTCGACATCAGGATGATTGACTTCGCAAAGTCCACCCATCGAAAGATGGACAGCTTGTTCGTTCACGACGGTCCCGATCATGGGTACATATTCGGTTTGACAAACTTAATCAAACTCTTAAAAGAAATCGCGGAGAGCTCTTTACTTTCAACACGTATAGAGTAGCATGGGTAGTTTATAACGGGTCTGTGTTAAACTGAACGTTTTCAGATTTCCTTAGGTTTTAACGTTAGTAGGATTCTTCCCTTAGGATTGAGTTGCGAAAAAGTTCACCGTTACCTGAAGCTCATGTAGGTCTTGGACTTGAGTGTTGCCCGATTTTTTTTCAACGGTGTTCTGCGGACACGGAAGTAATTGTTGCTGGGCTACCCACTTAAGCAGTGGGGTAACTTCCCCAAAGACTCCCTGCCCCCAACTCGCATTTTCTGCTTTGTCACGCTACAGTCGCGTCCAGGCTTGGACAGTATGTTGTGAGCCCGACATGACGAACTGCTCGTTTTAGCAAACGTACAAAACCGTTTGTTTCGTATAAGTTATTGTTGCCGAACAATCGAAACGTCACAACCGGTACCACGTGTTGCTGCCATTGATCGCAAGCGCAAATCCTGTTTGTTCTTTGTTATTGTTACTCCGTCGCGCGATATCATTATTACCTTGCTGGCTGGCGATGTACCATTGCTTGGTTATGAGTTGTCGATCCAAATGCTTACCCGAACCATCCTAACTCGGCCAACTCACTTATTTTCCTCCACTCTTCCTTAACCGCTGCTGACCTTTGACCTTTCGAACCCTTCCTTCATACTCGACCAACCTTTCACGGAGTTTGCTGCTCTTCGCTGTAGCGAAAAAGGTTTGTTCCTGGCAGAAGATCGTTACGTTTTGTTTCAGTTCAATTTTCAACCTAACCCACGCAGCGGTTCAGTCTGCTTCTTTGCAACAACGTCATAGCCGGCGGCAACTTCCATTCCTGTTCATTGCGTTACCTGTGACGTCAGCTCCACTGCGATCTGCTCTCGGCCGCCATCGTCCGGTGACCCTGGCATCGAATAAATGCATTTGCCGCTGGTGCGGGCGTCAACTGAGATTCACTGCTGACCGGTCCCTTGCTTAGTGTTTGGTTGAATGGAATCGGAGCGCTGTGAGGGGGGGTGAATCTCATAAGTTGAAATCCACTGTGGGGGGTGACCATCAGACGCGATCCTTGTTATGGAAATGATTGCATTTTGTTGTTTGTCTAGTGGGGTGAATTTCAACCAAAAATCTTCTGGGGGGTAGCGAGGTGGAGGTTGTTGTAGGTATGTGTTGTGAGGGGGGTAGCGAGGTGGAGGTTGTTGTAGGTACGTGTTGTGGGGGGTAGCGAGGTGGAGGTTGTAGGTATGTGTTGTGTACGAAATAAGTGCAGCTGATTTAGATTTTCCACGAGTGAGGTCGTTGCCAAACCTGATCTAATATTTTTAAGTGAAAATAATGAATATTACGTCACCATCTGCAGCAAAAACGTCTAAACATCTCGGGAGCAATGGTGGACAACTTTCGTCGGAGTTGAGTTATTGAAGTTATTATTGAGTACATGCTCAGTTTATTAAAACCAACGTCCCAAGGGTGCGTAGTGTACAATTATTCCTCTTGGGTTTTCAGATCACAAAAACGTTTGCACTGATAATAACCTCAGGCTACTCAGCCACCGCACAACTTGACACTTATTTGGAACAAAAAAAGTACGAAGATAATCAAAAAACAGGAGCGCTCAACTAAAAAACGCTCGTCTCAGCCGACAGCATCCTTCAAAAGTTTGGAAATTTGTGGTTGTAATTTCATCTGGAACACATAGAATTAACAATGAATTAAAGTTCATGGTAACTTGATAAAAAAAGCAAGAAATGAATACCCAGTCAATTCTGATTTAGCCATTCATAAACTGTTAGCCTTTTGCACAACATATTGTATGAAGAGGGCATTCTCAAAATTGGTATCATCAAGTCCAAAAACTGATTCTTTTTTTAAAATATTGAGAATGTCCTTTGTCCTCCGTTGTCTTGTATCAATCTACGCATGGTCAACGGTGGTTGACCTGCCAACCACCGTCGCCAGAAAGTATGCATATACTGACGATTTAGCAATCATGCATGATGATGGAGATTAGCAGGCACTGGAAGGGGTGCTGAGCAAGGACATGGCAACACTAGGTGAATACCTCCAGACTTGGAAGCTAAAGCTCAGCACTGTAAAAACGGTGTCGGCCACCTTCCACCTTAACAACATGGAAGCTGAACGTGAGCTTAAAGTCAAATACAACAACAAAACCCTGCCCTTCTGCTCCGATCCCAACTACCTCGGAGTTACGTTGGACTGATCGCTCAAGTATCATCGACAGCTCGAGTCACTTCGCAAGAAGCTGACATCACGCGTCGCGCTCATGAGGCGGCTTGCTGGCTCCGGTTGGGGTGCTAGAGCAGGAACTCTGCGAATAGCCACCCTGGCCCTGGTGCATTCAACCGCAGGGTACTGCGCTCCTGTCTGGTGCCGCAGTGCTCATACTCGCATGAGAATGTCAAAACAGATTCTGTGATACTTGATCTTATTCATTTTTGGTGATTTGACGTTTGCAGAAAAACTAACGTTTAGTTTTAGAAGTGTGTAGATGTACCAACTATTGTATCAAGATCTTGTTCCTTGATAGTCAATTTAAAATGAGGTCAACCAACCAAAGACCCCGTTGCATGAAACATTGCACAACGCCATCAACTGACGTCGCTGACATCATCTGACGTCGTTGATTTGAGAGGAAGAGGCTCAGTTTTTGTGACGAAATGTGACCAGAGAGATAAGGAAGGAATATCGCAATTTCACTATTGTTTTAAAATGTTTTTCAAATACGCCACTTTGAAATATCTGACCACAAATGGAGATATTTGTTGAAGTGTCAAATTAACGTTTATTTCGTATTGTAGCCGAGTAAATCTTAATATTGTAGCCGAGTAAATCTGAATGGGCGTACGAGGCGGGGGCGGCAGCCCCCTTGTCTTGAAGAATTTCAGGGCAAAGTCTGTTTTCAGGGCAAGCGCAAGTTGCTCAAAAATCCTGATTGATAAAAAATAACTATTCAATACAGTGAATTCAGGGCACACTCTGTTTTTCAGGACAAGCGCAAGTCGCTCAAAAATCCTGAATGTAGAAGTATAGGCCTACTCAATACAGTGCAAAATTTCAGAGTATGCTCCGTTTTTCGGGGCAAGCGCAAAGTTGCTCAGAAATTCTGAATGGTAAGAAATATATTCAATACAGTGGAAAATTTCACGGCAAACTCTGTTTTTCAGGGCAAGGTGAAAAAATTTTCAGTACGGTATATTCAGCCAGTAAAGGCAATTACCGCAAATTTTCTTGTCTGGGAGAACACAACACGCAAGGAACTTCATCCCCTTGAGTTAACCAGCAAGGTTACTACAGAATTTGCCTATGACGGCACCTCTAGGGGATCGTATAAAGAACGTTATTGCCGAATTGACGTTACAAGTGAATTGAAATGCATGTACAAGATGCCATCGGGACCGAACAAAATGTAACGTTATAGGCGAATTGACGTTATATACAGTGGCGATTCTAAGAGGGGCCATGGCCCCCCCAGATTTTTGGCTGGCACCCCCGCTTGCCCCCCCAGTTTTTTGCTTAATTTCACGTTCAAGTTCGCTTGACTGACCCATACAGCAGATAACTTTCAGCCAGCAATATTTTACGTTTATGTTGTCCCCCCTACTTTTTTCCTTGGCCCCGCAGTGCCCCCCCACTTTTTTCATTCTAGAATCGCCACTGGTTACATACGAAGCCGTTATAAACGAATTCAACTGCATAGAACAGATTACAATAGGTTTCAGACCCAGTTCGGATTAAACTAAGCAAGTTAGCTTCAGGGCAAATTGTTTATTTTTAGGGCAAATTTTATCCGCCCCACAGGAAAATGCCTTCCCGTACGCCTATGATTAGACTTTACCTCCATACAGAAGCCGCGCACTGTAAAGAGAAACTTAAATGAATCAAATGTAAAGCGTAGCATACTCAGTTTCAGAAAAAGTGAGTGTTTTCTGTCATTCTGTTTGACCGAACGCTTATGATTAAATGCAATTTGAAAATTTCTGTTTGCCTCATGTCTACACAAGTCGGAGAAGATTGAAAAGCGTTGATGTCGAGCAAATGCTTGTTTTTTTCCACGAATCAGCTGTGGTCTAAGAGCAAATTGTAAAATGCAAATTAGCTGTGCACTGCGGGTAAGCGGTAAACTTTCTTGTTCGTTACACTGTGATGACTTTGAACAAAGTGAAAATTGCAAAGCTCTATAAGAAGCACAAACGCGACTATAAAGTAAATGCGATAAGTTTGTTAATTACTCACAAAAACTATCATCGAGCTTGTCCATGGGACATTTGCTTCTGTCCTATCCCATCTCATGGCAGTGTATGACTGTCCCACCCCATGTTATTCCCAAGAAACTAGAAATGCCAAGTACTTAGATCATGTATGTGTCGAATGTCTAGCCTCTATAGGGCTAATGGTAAGACATAGGCCTATCAAACCCCACAATCAGGGGGCCACGGCTGTGTAGGGAGTTATAGGAATGTAATTTGGAAGACGGATCCACATAAGTTGAAAGATGGATCCACATACCATGGTTCTAAAACACTCCAAAAATTGATAATGTTGTAAGGAGAGGGTGAAAGACAAAAAGCATCACATTCCGTTTGGTTGGCGTCAATTCTAGTACGGCTGCCGTTCCAGAGAGACATGGGTCAAATTCCAAGTCCCCTGTCCAATCCCGTGGGACACATGACACTTCCACTCCATGGGAAAAGCCTGTGGGCAGCTCACATCTACTTGAAGTAATTAGTTTTTGAGGCCTTTCCTGCAACACCACAGAAACACACACAGTGTGTTTTCAGTTGCACGGACCTCAACCGTACGCAGATCAAATTGATTGGCATAGCGCATCTACGATTTTCTTTGCACGCCTGAGATTTTCTTTCCATCAATAACACAGGTCTACAATTTTAAATGAATTTCATGGGGATTGGGGTGTGAGAGCGTTTTCGGGATAATTTTGGGGCGCTGATTTCAAAACTGTTGTCAGATTCCCCCTATGTGGTCAAGTTTTTGAGCTATTTAATATTTTTAATTCA
>JGI24158J21664_10013030_pt1 | contig 10991 bp, 7 predicted proteins | sample Ectturendosymbi3_FD_21664 | JGI IMG/M metagenome (IMG submission 21664)
AAAAAAAACACATTGCATCTGAATTTCAAAAGGGTTTCTACCGATATTTATCAACTTTACGTGGACGAAACCAGCAATAACACTTGCGTTGCAGGAACGTCGCTACATAGTTCTGTACACAAACTTACCGGGCTGGTTGAACACAGAAAACACTTGATTGGAATGATGTTATTGCAAAGAAACAGAAAAGTAGTCGCAGTTTGTTTTAGTCAATGAACAACCTTATGCGCGCAAAACAAAATGTTTGTAAGAAAGGCCCCTGCATTTTTCGTTATAGTTGGATGGAGAATGAAAATTCTTGTTACAACAATAGGTTTACTGTTGTATTGGAGTAGTACTGACATCCCTTAACGCAGTAATCATTTGTTTATCAGTACAAATTGGGAATATGTACATTGGAAAATTAGCAAGCGACAAACTGAAAAATATCTGGGATCGTGCGCGTATCTTTACGTCATCTCTGCGAATAACCACTCATTGTGGCGATACTTGGAGTAACTTTTAGATGAGCTGGTGCTGATGCTCTGACCTCTGACCACTCCGTCCGATCACGTTGCAGCAAATCACGAGACTGGTCGCCTTCCTCTTGCTACTTATGGCGCAATGATACAGAACAGCACTTCCAATAATTCTCCAATAATAATTCGCGAACGCAACAGTGCGGCAAACAGGTCTATCATTCAAGAAAACCTTGCAACTGCCTTCAAGACAGAGCGATTTGCGTCAAACTGTTTTATGCTTCACTGGAAGTGTGCTCGGAGTAAAAACAGTGACCTGAGCAGTTTTAAGTCTCCACAACTACAGCAGCAAGGACATTAAGTCAAGGCAGAACCTTACCTTAAATACATACTAATGGACTTTGATGCGATCTGCATTTTTGTCAGTGCTTTACTAGTTCCTACGTGAAGTATTGTTGTCACCCATTATTTAATTTCCTTGTGCTGCGTTCACTACAACTGAGTCGTATTTTCTGTCGCAGATTCTCGTATGCAAAGCACTGGGTGTCTTTGATCTCCAACTGCATTGCGAACACTGCAAATCAACTATCCACTGAGCAGTAAACGAGTTTCCGTTCCCATGCACGAGCCAGCACATCGACTGAAAATGCATTTCCTGCACAAACGATTTCAGGCCTCGTTCTCAGCATGTTTAATTTTGTGACACACATTGCAACAGTGCGCTGATCTACAACTGTCGTGACCTGATCTCATCTTATTTTATCACCCAACATTTATAAACAACTTTAGGACTGCGAATATATTTTATACCAAAGTTAAGTGTGATGCCATGGCTGCTTCAGGTTGCATGCATCACATTTTGCTAATAGAGTAGCTCCATTTATAGTGTCAGGCCATTACGCATATAAAACCTTATACTCAGAGTAGCAGACGTTTTCCTATTGATAGCCAACTGTTCATTCTCAGTCACATGTAGCTTCGCTTTGGGGAGGACTGCTGTCCGACTGACCATTCGCAGCCTCCCACACGCACATATAACGTTAAAAATGGGTCTAACTGTCCCCATTACAGCAACATGAAGCCGCTCTTGTACATCAAGAATAGCTTGTTAGCGACATCTATGCCTGTGTGCATGCTGTCGCCAACGCTTGTGTTCTTGCGATTGGATGCTTTTTACGCTACGCTTGTATTCTGTACGGTACGGTATCAAGGCTTGTGTTCCTTGTCAACCGTGAGGGAGACCATCAGTGGAAAGTTATAGAATCGTCGTCAACTAACACGTTGGAAAATTTCAATCAACAATTTCAAGCACGAACCTCGGATCTGTGTTTTGAGCATCAAGTTTCAGTGGACGCGGAAAATTTTGATGATAGTTTGATCTTATTAAAGCAGTGCCTTTTGAGAAACGAAAGTAGCTGTTATGATCATTTCATTCTGAAAACTTTATTGACAATAAAACATAAAACATATCTGGGATGAAGTCGAACCGTCAAACATCTGTAGAAGACTGCCACAGTCTAACTCTAAATCATCAGCGTGACTCTTGCACAACACCATGCGGTATAAATTTTCAGACTTTATTAGACAATCAACAGATGAACCTGGGAAAGAAATATCACAATGCAGGGATTTCAACGTTGAAGAGGAGCCAGATAAGACGTGGAGCTGAAGAACAACGTTTCTTTTCGGCAGTTTTTTTTCATACCAGTTGGGTATGATTTATTTGGAAAATGCCATGTTCATGATATTAAATCTTCCGAGAAAGCATAGGTGAGAGTATTGCAAGCACCATTACTTTTTGTTTGAGTTAAAGCAGGGGTTCCCAACCTGGGGTACATGTACGCCTAGGGGTGCATTGGCCTGTCTAAAAGGGTACATTTGAGGTTTGCAATAAAAGGGAAAAATAAATTTGTATATTTTTTATTTCCAAATATTTATTTATACATATGTCAGTGAATGTTATTTTAAAAAATCATTGTATGCTTATTTCTAAATATATAACGTTGAGACATAAAAACGGTGTCTACATTTATAGTTTTAAAAATCTGAAAGTTCTGTTAAAAATTCTGTAGATTTTTTGTTATTATACTCAGCCTTTTTGCCATAAGACATTTTACGGGTACACGCTCATCTGTCGAAATGCTGAAGGGGTGCATGGTCAGAGAAAGACTGGGAACCCCTGATTTAAGGGATGGGAATTGGTGGAATCCGAAGCCTGAAATTTAATTTTGCCTGGGCGACAAAGGTTCAAGTATTTGCTCACGAGCTTTGGTCAGTGGCTCANTCACAAGCAACTTCTCGATTAAGAACCGAACACTGTCATTGGACAATCGCCGTTCTCTCGTTATGTTGGAAAAAAGTTTTTCACCNGTCAAAAAAACATTGAAAAATCATTTTAAGGCGTGGAAAAATATATTTTTTTCTCGTTTTTGTATCGGTGTTTCGCCCAGATCGATCGTCCGCACGATAGGACTTGGTAAAAATCACAAACACAAACGGTGTTGTGTCAAAACACATTTAAGGGATAATAAATTGATTTTGACGGACACTGATATTCCTACTGCTATAATGCTAAATTGGGTAGAAATTGTAATGGGCAATGCTGAGATGGCTAAACGGTGGCCCGAGAGGTTCATGGACCCACCAATCTTTCGTGTGACGCTTTTTAAGATAAAAAATAAAATTGATGGAAGATTGTTTTATTTAGTGGCAAAGTTGTCATTTTCGAGATTCTGCATTTTTCTTGAGTTGTTGTAGTCACAGGTTTTAGCAATTTGAATATTGTAAGTTGTTGTTCTCTACGTAGCTTTACTTTTTTGTTGTTAGTCGTTCCTGCGCAACCTTACTTTTACGCATAAAATTACAGTCCATGGTTGTTTCTTTTGTTTTTTCTTTGTGCCTCAAAACCTTTTTTTTTAATTTTTATACTCTATTTAACATTTTTCTGACCAGACCAAATTTCCTCAATTACGCTAGCTCCACTCGTTTGTGTACATATCCATGCTCTATTCAGCTGTAATTTTTCCTCCGCTTGTTCTGTGTTTGTTTGTTTTTCTAACGGTGCTCATTTTATTTCCAACTGTTGTGTTAAAAAACTTGTCAAAAAGTAATAAACAGGGTTGGTTGATTAGATGACCGCCATGGTCTTTCATCAGTCTCATGTGACACACTGACAATCTTTGTTTACGCGTAAAAAAAGACAATCTTTGTCAATCTTTGTTGCGTCAGATAATGCTTCGTCCATGTTTGAAGCAGTTCCAGTTTCCATACTAGTGATCAATAGAAACTTTGGTAGACGATTACCTTGATCAGTTTAAGCCGAAGGGGAAACATATCTAACTTCACCAAAAGCTTGTCCATCTTCACTCATAGCTTTTCGCGCACTGAAGTGAGGCGAACAACTGGTTAGAAGCATAAGGGTTAAGTAACACCAGTAGCAGGAGGTCACTCACACTTCGGACTGCTTATCTTCGGCTTGAGCACATTGCGAAACAGCAACCGTGGTGACGTTTTAACTACAGAATAATGGGTGTGAGCTCTAGTTTATTTCCATGCTGGTTGAGCAGGGATTCCCAAACTGGAGACCTCGGACCGCAGAGGATCCTGACGACTGCACAGGAAAACTGAAGGTGAAAATATCGCAAAAATGAAAAAGCTGAAGGTATATAGTGCACAGTGTATACTGTACACTGTCACAAATCATTATCGCATTGCTCGCAAAACGCAAATAAGACTTTATTGCAGTTTGTCATTCCCTACGTGTGTGAGACCACATTTTCAGCTCTTACATATACGAACACAAACTGCAGGTCAGATTTGTCATTGACTCTGAACTTACGCATTTACCTATAGAAAATAACTCCAAGAAAATGTAAATCATGCAGCTAAAAGTAACATCATATGCTCCATTGATGTTATCAGTTTTGTGCAATGAAACATCTTTCAATGTGATATATTTTTTGCTTCGCTTTATCTTTCCGTGCTGGTCAGGTGCAAAATGTAATGCGACATAAGGTTGGGTTCAAATGAAAGACAGGTTCACAATAGGGGTGCGTGGCCCAAAAACGTTAGAAAACCCTAATGAAGAGCTTAGTGCTCAGAGCTGTTGCCTGTGGATCCTGCAACGACAACGCAGAAATGAAGAAAGCTGCTTTGTTATTTCGCAGAAATCGAAAATTCATAACTGTTTAATTTGATAACAAATGTGTTGCGACGCCTGCATGCACAACGGCGGAACTTTTCTGAAATGCACAGGACGCAGAACTAAACGTTTAAGTGAAATCTCACCGAATACTGTAGATTAAACAACATCAGTATCTTTAATTTGGTAGGATACTGTTGGAGTGGGTTTCGCCGGACGGTACAACTCCACCTCTGGCAGCAACTTTGCGTCGGTTTGCTGCATATCGCAGTGAGGTTAGTGAACTTGACACCATTTAAATATTTTCGCGTAACTGATTGCACAGAACAGCGACTGTCCAATAATAACTGTATGGGAAAATATTTGCGAACATTGAAGCAGGCTGCGATTAGGGACACCCCACCCAGACAACAAAAAATAACGAAAATCAGAAATGACGTCATTGAAAAGGATAATATTTTAAATAAAGTAACAAAAAGCAAACAATGGTAATAACTAGAAACATGAAGTCACACAGAGAGGGGATGCAAAAGCGTTTGATGAAAATCATAGAAAAGATGACATTTAAAGAAACTCGTGACAGAAAATATCCAACAGAAAAGTCCATGAGTATTCAAATCATTACAATATTGAGAAGTAGTCTAAACATTTTTTTTCTGAAACGCTGTCTATTGAAAGTTCGTAACAAATGTAGGTACTTAAACTAATTCTGTACAAGTTCTCAAGAGATGAAGTCAAAACAGGCACACGAGTGTTTTCACAACCATTTGAACGAACTTACACAAGAACAAACACTGTTGAAAACAAAGGAAACTTGCATTTTAGGAACGTGCAGGAGTGGGGTGTCTCAAACCCAGCATGGGGTAAGTTCAATGCCTGACTGGTGCAATGTGTTCACACTTACGTCGTGCATCAACGCGGCGGGTGGAATGTTTCCCATTAGTTTCAATGAGCGATTATGTCTGGCCTTAGCGGCTTTTAGGAATCTTGATCAGCAACACAACAAATATACTGAAGAACTATCGATATGTCATTGCATATCATTGTATATATATCATTGTAGAATTAATGCTGTGACGCAAGGACCTCAATGCGAAAAATCGGTTCCAAGTGGCTGCAGTTTTCAAACTCATCATGTTGTAATTAACATCGTACTGTGCAGGCCAAGTCACTAAAGACACTTTGTTTCAATGAACATAATGAAGTCGACCAAGACCCTGAAAACTTTGTTGGATTGAAAATAATTTGCCTTCACAACGTTGTCACCCAGTATGGCGACCAAATAATCAAAAGATTGAATTATAACTTGCGATAATAACTTTTTATAAAAATTATGTGCATTGCACTTGAAGTTTTAATTTAGGTTTTGTTACCACTACAATCGCCCATCCCGTCTTTGACGACAATGTGCTCGTCGCTTCTCCATTAAGTCTACGTGGAACTTCAATTCTAATGCATATACTTTCATAGAGGTTTGGCGATTTGCTGTACACCCACTATACTTTCAAAACCAAGTTATTATCAAATACCTAATCTCAATAAAGGCTGCTAAGTCTAATGCATTCAGCAAATCAATACGCTTGGATTTCCTTACGCATACCAAAGTTTGAGTCTTACAGGGTTCACAAACATATCGAAATGTCGGTTTGTCGGGAACTTCTTAGTTCCAATTCCTCATGACCGGATAACATAAAGAATATCTGAACTCAAAGTTAAATAGACGCACCACGCATTTGAACACGAGGTATTTAAAAAAACTTGTAATTAGTTTTTCGGAAGTGTGAATGCACATAGTTGCTGGAACGTCTGCTTCGTCGACCAAAACATCATACCTTATACTCCCACGCTTTCCTTATTGCATTTTCAGAATCTACAGGACTGCAACACTGTTTAATTATTTCTACTGCAATGGTAAAAGCAAAAGTTTAATATTTTGAATCATGATGTGATATCGTCTTCTCGGTTTCGTACTTGTTGAATATATTCAGGGCTTCCATTGATTGAGAACGAAAAATGAGGACAACTGGGAAAAATTATTTTTTTCTACCCAAAATGAACAATATTTGGTGAAACCTTTTGTGGATAACTAACGTTAGATCATAAATTTGCATATTTATCACCAGCAACAATCTTCTGCAGCAAAGTCTTATGCTTGGGAACAACCTTGTGTGTCTGGAATGCTCGTAATCGTCACTGAAAATGTTGTTTCGTTTGCTCATTTCTCGACTCGATTGAATGCTAATCATCCACTACAAATCGTAGCCTTCGTAAGAATCCCGTTAAAAAATCCTGCTTGTGTCACTACACAACCGGCTTTCCGAAACAATTTCGAATTAACCAAACATTCCTAAACATGCTTTCAGAAAGTCAGAATCGCATGTTCATCTTTTACAGAGAAAAGTGTTTGCAAAATATCAAATGCGTTTCATATATTTACGTGAGTATATTGTCAAGACATGATATCATGCATTAAAACAATAAACCAGTAACATTTCACAGCCTATATAGAGAGAAGAGATAAAATATTCCTAACTGTTTAGGATTCAAGAACTGAAACCAAAAGAGTTTTCCATTCTGTTGAAGAAAGTTCGTTTGAACTAGCTTTGCACAAATTGGATAAATGGTCTGTTGGCCAGTTACTGAAAATGGTACAAAACACTGAGCGAATTGGTCAGGTTTCGAAGATGATCTCATAAATTTACAAAACCGCAACGTTGTTGACAAACAAATGAACCAATTTTGCTCCGATATTTGAGGGAGATTGTCAAGATCTGAAAAACATATCAAACTTCAAAAGGTTTAGGTTCTGGAAGTGAACTGGGGTGAATGGTATATACTGATCACTGCATTTTATACCAGATCAATTCGTTGACTGAAATCAGTGCAAATATTTTTGAGCTATTGACGAGATGATACTTAGTCTTAACGTGATTGTTTGAAAGTGCTCAATCGTTAGAAAGTTTCTGCACTTTAGTTTGAGAATAGAGCCTTTGAAATTTGTAAGGTTTCAACATTGAATGCGATTCACAGACATGAAAAAAATATTTGTTAGACAGATGCATGCAGGTGGCTCAAACCCAGCATGGGGTAAGTTCAATGCAGACTGCGGTGCAAGGTGTTCACGCCTAAGGCGGGAACCCACGCGACGGGTGGCATGCGTTCCTTTGACTTCAACATCTTCACCTTCTCTGAAGTTAGTGGCTCTTGAGAGCAAGTATTGATTCAAAGCACACTGAAGTCCTGTATATATTTCAAATGTCTTCAGTTTCTGTTCATTCTGGTTTGCTGCTTGGTGCGGATAGAACCTTTTGACGTGTTGATAAAAACGAGTTTTATTCTTGAAAATGTTAGCGTCTTCATCATATGTGCCGTTTCATTCGCAAGTTGATCCCGTGTATTTTGAAACAAGCAACAATTTGCAAATACAGCAAGAACGTTCCACGTTCAGTCAAACAAGAGGTATCCAGTGCACACCGAGTTCAGATATGGTGAAAGTTGAGTTGCAAGATAGTGAGCTGTGGAGAAAGTTTCATCATCTAACAAATGAAATGATTGTCAACAAACAGGGAAGGTTAGTTGCTGTGATATTTGTGAATGCTCTTGTACGAGTTTGCTGCTTGTTACGTATTCTTCTGCGTCTTCAACGTATTGTAGTATTGTTGGCTGGAATTTGAAAAGTTAAAGATAGAGTTAATATTCTAACATGTGTTATTTTTCCACAAATCTATGTTTTCGATTGTTTTGTGTTCGGCATGAAACCGTTAATAGAAACGCCACACAAAGTTCTTTGTTTGATCAACTATTCCAATCACAACTAAAGTGAAAGCTCAAGAATTCATCCAGTTTTCTACCTGGATGTCTTGTACATCCTAACTTTTGCCAGGCACGCAACCAATGGGGACGTTTGGGGCATTTACCCCCTCCGATAATTTCAAAACACTGCATAATACTTATGACATTTGCAGAAAGCTTCAAAGAACAAAGATGAAATTTCATATTCTAATCATTAAAATTTTATATTCTGATGATGAAGATTTTCATAAATGCAGTGTGCGTGTACGCTTTCATATTGTTTCTTACCTATCTTCTGGGGAAGAGAGCTTGCAGACTCATCACGTCACCAATAAATACTATATTGTTATAACACCAGTAGAGCAAAGTTTGTAGCCAGAACCAGGACACTATATGTCTGGTGACTAAAACAGCATACTATGTTCACATTGTGTTAGCTTCACGTTTGTCTGGGGCTACTCTAGGCTACTAAGAGTTTTTGCATTGTATGTACAGTGCTAACCGTTGCTGGGGTTTTACAGCCAAGCTCTAACGTTGCAAGGGAAACTCGAATTTCACAAGGGCCTCAAAGTTATTAGGTGGTCCTGGCAAAAAGTGGCGAGGTCCACGCACATCTGGTGGCAAGCCTGATCCAACCATTCGTAATAAAGTTAAAGTTGCGTTCCTACCTGCATTCCTTTCAAGTGTTTCAATTGGCAGACGAAGTCGCGTATCTACGATTGAAACAATAGCATCAGTCATCATGGGCGTCCGCAGAGGGGCAAAGCAGGCATATCCCCCTGGAAACTGGGACTCAGAGCCCACAATTTCTAAAAAACCTGCTTTGAGCAGCTTATTCCGATTGTTATTTGACTTAGTTTTTTGCAATGACAGTTTATTTGCCATTATGACACTAACACTGCACAAGAGCCACGTTCATTGTTCTGGTGTACATAGGTGTAGCCGAGAAATGATCCACGGGGTCTGAACTCCCACGTTCTTAGAATATCTCGTCATTTTGTGCTTTTAGAGGTGTTATCCCAAACAAAATACTGTTGTTAGCCTAAAATCAAAATTTTTGCCTCCACCAAAATTTTTGGACCCCCAAAAATTTTGGGCTGATCACGCCACTGCTGGTATTATGCAGTGATGAGCTTGCAGTTTACTAAATCCGCTCTATTGTCTGCAGAGGCAGGTTGCGAAGCTTGGCAATGGGTTGTTCTCAGTGGCGTAGCTAGAGGTTTTAGTCAAGGGGGGCAAAGATTAAACTGAAGAGTGCCCACTGGTCACCGTAGGGGGGGCACTAGCCAAAAGGCAGAAAAGAAGTTAAGAAATGATAGCGTATCTCGGTATGTCGTGGATGTCCATACTAGATTAAAAAAAACGAAAACACCTTGAAAAACGCAAAAAGGCAACAACCTAAAAATACTAAATATCAAAATTTAAACTAAATGGGACCCAGTTTTTACATTTAGCTTGCTAAGGCTTGCCACTCCTCCCCCAGTTACGTCATTTGATTGTTCTACTATGGTCTTCATTGTGTAACCATACCAAGTTCACAAATCTTCTAAGGTTCACTTGAAGTTACCGTAATAGGCGCTTTACCGCATATGACGTTGTGCTGAACGTAGACATCTGTGGCAGGCAGCCTGATGCAGTGAGGCAGTGACGGTGATAGGGGCAAACCACGTAGTTTTGTATGGTGTGGAAATAAATATGCGTAAAAAGAACCACTGATGCCATGAAGCCATTGTTTGCGACTGTTGTCGTAACATGGGCGTCCGCAAGGGGAAACAGACATTTGCACCCCTTGGAAATTAATTCTAAGAAATAAAAATTTATAGAAAACTTGAAGTCAGGAGTTCAATTTTGATTAATTGATTTAAATCAGAGGTGTACAACCTTTTGCTATTGCCTGCCGCATTACTTTTATTTATATGAAGTACGGCCGTCAATGAGTTCGAGTTATATTTATGAGATACGTTTAATTAAAGAACAGGTTTTATCCGGTATATGTCATTTACTTGTGCTTAAAAGTATAATGAAATGTCAAACGTTTTAACGAAGTTATTAAAAGAAAACTTTGTAAACCAGATTGTCACGCATCGTGTCGACTGATTTTCTTGCCTTGCGTTGGTTTTGCTTCAATATACACCAGCATGGCCGCCAAATCTTATATTTTAAAGTACATGTGGACGGCCGCAAATTTCATTATCGAAGGCCGCAGGTTGTACACCGTTGATTTAAATCTTGCAATGACAGATTATTTGCCGGTATGACTTTCACACTGCACAAGAGCCAGGTTCACTGTTCTGGTGTCATGCAGTGATGAGCTCGCAGTTCACTCATGTCCGCTCACTGCAGAGGCAGGTTGCGAAACAGTGAACAGATTGTTCTACTGCTGGTCTTATTTGCATAACAACAACATGGCAATGAATCTGCAAATGCTCACTTCAAGTTACGGTAGTACGCATTTTGCCGCATGTTACTTTTGAACACAGACAAGAACCGTCGCCAGAAAGTCTTCAATAGGGGGGCTTTACGTTTGTGCAGGGGATTGACATTGAAAAAATGATAAAAGCTCCACTGATTCATAATGTTTCTTGTTTCAGTTTAGGGGG
>JGI24158J21664_10013032_pt1 | contig 10990 bp, 5 predicted proteins | sample Ectturendosymbi3_FD_21664 | JGI IMG/M metagenome (IMG submission 21664)
CTTACTTTGTTTTATATGTGAGTTTGCCATGTCTTGTGGGCCTTGCGGATGAAATCAATAAATCAAATCAAATAAGAAGTATTCTGCTTTGAAAATCTGCAAATAAGCTACTGTGTAAATTATCGTAATATACCTGGGTCCCGGGTTTTTCTGCCAACGAAGCGTATTTTTTGTGATTGTAAGCGTAGCTTGCGTCATTTCCTTTGTGGTTTGGAAATGGTAAAGCGTTTTGTGAAGGTCCTTTTACACTACATCGTCAGCACTTGAAAATTATAAGCAAAATGTCGACGTTACCCCCCACTGGAAAAATCTATGCGGACGCCCATGGCTGCATATACATATATCACGCAATTCGTTGAGTTGGAACGCTACAGGGACTATATCAGGCAATCACGGGGTCCTTTGTCCCTCAGTCCCTGTACTGAACCAATGGTGACAGGGGTGTAAGCGTCCTAAACCCTAATCGATATGTATCCTCTTTTGGTTAACTGTCCATACCGCGTAGCATAACCAGAGCAGGTCGCTCTTATTTGGGAATTTGCTTGTGAACTCCTATTGCCAATGACATATATTGCATGTTTGCCTCTGCGTAAATGAGCGATATGCCTTCTGCCGTTTGCACACATGCTGAACAATGCGAATCTACGTTAAACTGCAAAAATGTGATTAATTTCCCACAAAATGTTCAAAGGTGTCGTTATTGTGGCGTATCCAGACGAGGCGTTTGGGGGGCAGTCAAATAAGGGCGCGCCAAACAGTCTTCACTTGTTTAAATACCCCAGCTTCTCTGCGACAATCGTTGGGGTATCACACAAAAGTGTGTAGGCCAAGAAAACCCCTACTTTTTGTAGGCCAAGAAAATGGACATTTTTGTCGGTTGAGCTATGCGATCTTTCAGGGAATCACCACAGTTTAAAATCGACTTTCGTCATTCGTTCACAAAAAGTTTGAAGCAGGTCCAAAACGATAGATCCCATTTTTCACAAGCTGCGCCTAGCTTACATGTAGAATGCTCTGGGTGTCCCAAACAATCTTTTATATCTACAGTAAGTGTTTGAAAGACATACACTAAGGCAGTGGCCCCAATCCTTTTGTAACCGCGGACCGATCAATGCTTGAAATTTTTACCGCGGCCCGGGAGTACCCTCGCAACAGAGTTGCTATGGGAAGAATCGACTAATCACATGCCCAGAAAGTGAGTGGTGTCAGCACCAGTATACATTTTGTTATTTTGCGGGCCGGGGGTTGAGGGCCACTGCCCTAAGCATGCTGCCTGCTAGTGCTTGACGCTGTTTTGGATCTGGGTTTTTTTTTCGCTGAAACATTTCCGTCATTTTTGCTGACACATTTTGGTCACTGAAAAAATTCGATCATTTGTCTCACAGTTGTATTAAAACTCACCATAGCAGTGTTTTTTAGCCTATATATTCAAACATTCTGACCGAAATGACTTAAATTTTTTTTGGTCATTTCAAAATCGTTTCGGTCCATGACCGAAAAAAAAAACAGTTTTGGACACCCGCATATTGGAAAAAAACAGTGTATGAAACGTATTCCAAACTTCTTGGAAGTAGAATGGTTCTTCTTACACCAGGAAGTGACAACTCAATTTCCATGGTAGGAGCCAAATATACAGCAAAATGACGATCACATTTCCAGACGAAGCTTGTGCAGTTACATGTACATGGTAAGCATATTTATTGCTGAAGCGGCAATTAAAAAATATAAAATAAATGGAAGACATTTGCTATGACATTATTCCCATTTTAGGTAGCTCTGCTGGCTATCGTGAAAAACGATCTCATAATCGCATGATAGGTTCACCCTGGACCAGTCCCGTCCCCACTGGGGACGTTTGGGGGCTTGGCTCCCCCAAACAAAGCTCCAAGCCCCCCAAATTGAAACATGAAACACTATCAGTTGAGTTTTTGTCAATATTTAGAATGTAAATCCCCCCACACACCGCACAAACGCAAAACTCCCCGAAGAAACGCAAAGTCCTCTTTTGAAAACTTTCTAGCGATTGTTCTGACTGGGTCTGAAAGCATATTGCCCTAAAATACATTTAACGCCACTAATATATGTAAAATTTCAATCAAGTGTTTACAGTTTCACATATTTTCACATTGGATTGCTGTAAAATCTCGCTAGTCCAAACTATGAAGAAAAGGTGTGACACTGTTCAAACGAAGTAGGGGCAGTCAGGGCCAGATTTAACTGATGCGAGGCCCTAGGCTAATCCACTTGTGAGGCCCCTTCTGCCATTATTGCGAGGAAAGAATGGAAAGCGCTGCGAAAATTCGAAGATGACTCTCTGAAAGTACGGTCAGTAAAAAGTTCAATTTGCGAAAATCCGAAAATGACGCTCTGAAAGCAGGCCTGTAACCACGGGGGGCGAAGCCCCCTAGAAAAATTTTCGCCCCCGCTGGAAAAATGTGCTGGACACAGTTTAAAAATTTTGTACACACTTCAAAAACTTTGGGCCCCTCTCGGAAAACTCTTCGCCCCTCCTGGTGTCCCAAGCTGGTTACGGGCCTGTCTGAAAGTACGGTCAATCAGAAGTTCTAAATCATTACTGGAGTGACCACGATCACTGTGTTTGTTGCTTTCTTCGACGCAAAAGCGTTGAATTGCACGGAACTTTTAAAATCCTACTTGGCTGGTGGTAACAGGATTATTAACTGCCACAGGCAAACCAACCGATATCGACACAATTGAAATATTTGATAAAACACTTGGTTTTCATCTGTGTTCAAAAAAACGAACACACTGCACCTACAGGTATATAGTACGTGTGGCGGTATAAAGGCTAAAGCACAACGTGAGGATCACGTTGCAAGTCGCTTACCACGGCTGAAAAAATCTCACACACACGAGCAAAACACGTCACGGAAAACGCACCCAAATGGTTGTAACTGTCAGGTTCACTATTCGCGTGTTTCTTACTTTTTCAGACTGGTAAGAATCGAACGCAACTAAACTGTCGCGTGAAAACATGAGGTTTAACAACCAGAACCGTCGCCGGAAAGTCTTAAACAGGGGATGTACATTTGCGCAAGGGGCTTGACATTCTGAAAATTTGATAAAAGCTGCACTGATTTATAGTGTTTCATATTTAAATTTGGAAGGGCTGAGCTCACCAATGCCCACCATGGCGACCGGACCGGTTTAAATTTCGCTTATGCTGTCATTATTGAAATACGTAAAAAGAAATAAAAGCTACAATCATCCAATCAATTAAGGCTGAACATAACACAGTAAACAGTTATAAAGGTTTTGTCCTGCCTTCATAACAAAATTATCTAAGAATGCATTGCAATTTGTTTGCGTAAGTTTGTCACTTTTAATGTACCGAATTCTTAGTGCGGACAATCTCTCATGGAACATTGCGACCTTTTAATTCATTTTTAAATCTTTTGAATCTTGAAAAAGATCTTACGCCTGAGCAGTCAGTGACCATGAAGCTAAGAAATAAGGCTTCGCGTGGTTACATAAACTAAGAAACAATATTCTAAGGCATCAGTCCCAAATGCGGTTTTGTCATATTTTTGCTGTTTCCCTGTGTCGTTGGGGAAGAGTTCTGCGGTTGCCAGTTGGCAAAGTGGCTTTTGCTTGCTATTCAAGGTCATCAAGATCTTCTCTGATTTGCTTAGCATGGGAGCAGTACAAACATGCGCAAGTATTCAATAGCAATCTGATTTCTGAATGACTTCACTGAAGAAAATTCAAATGGAAAGAAATCACATCTAAAAATACCAATCGAGCTTAACGCCATACAAACGCTGACAAAATTATTGTATTGTTCAATCATCTAAGAAACAACTATGCTTTTATTGTGGGATACTGCTGCTAACCCCACACATAGCTCGTATCTGCAGCACAGCCTACAGTACCTTATAGTACTTTGATGTAACTAGAATTTTGAGCCAGGGGGAAACTTAGCTGAAGGAAACCCACTGGCTAACTCCCAGAAAATAGTTGAGGCACAATAGCAAATCCGGTATTGAACGGCTATACAAAAAAAACGAAATCACCGGAAAAAACTCCGAAAAACGCAAAAAACAACAATCTACTGAAACCAAAAGAATAGTAAATAATACCAAAGTACAAGCTAGGTAGGGACCCGGTTTTTACATTTAGCTTGACAGGGGGGCGGTTCGCGCCACTGCCACCCGTCAGTTGGGCCACTGATCAAGTGCATTTCAAACATGAACAGCCACACGTTCTTTTGATAGAGTCACACGTAAAAATCGGTACGATTCAGCAAACACAGGACGCAGCCGTGCTTTGAGTATATCGACACAATAGTTGACATGCGACTTGACCAACCATCATATTGGGATTCATGGAAACTCGTTGGAAGACTCGGGCGTTATCACCGCGAAAGTTAAATAAAACCAAATTTCGTGAATAATAATTAAGATAAAAATTTTTGACGAAGTTTAATCTAAAACATTTAGGTTAAATGATCATATACTGGCCATTCACTCTATGCGTACCACAGTTTGTTGGAGGCCGCTTTGGATCTTGAGGCCCTAGGCTTAAGCCTATATAGCCTATAGGTTAAATCCGACCCTGGAGGCAGTCGGGATGACACCATCAAATCCACGGTGAATACCTCCAAACTCAAGCTCTATAGTCTCCCTGATAAGTCAATTACCAATTTTTTTGTGTACTGCTACGAACCCCCAAACAAGCTTTAACTACCCTCAGTGCTGTTGATCTGACGATGGATCTGCTTCTATCCAGGCCAGCAAACACAAGTGAGAAACAGCCTACAACCAATTTAGACCGATTAATCTCAGCCAACCCCACATGTACCAGTAAAAAAGTTAAAATTTCCATTGTTTTTCTGCTTTTTCACTCAAATTTATGTGATTTATACGGAATGATCTAGCCCAGGGTCTCCAAACTTTTTTGTCCGAGGGCCACATAAGGTAATACAGAACATGTCGAGGGCCGGACGTCTTACGCAATGCGATTGTTTCGGGATATGTTATATTCTACCAAATCAACAAATTTGCGCAAATTTATTATTTTTTCATCAATGACAAAATTCATTCGCGGGCCGTAGTTTGGAGGCCCCTGATCTAGCCAATAAGCTACGAAATTTGCTGTTGGTTGCAGATTTTGCTAAACATGCCAAATTTGTGTTTTCTTTGCCGGCGTGAACTGTCTACGGGTTTGCACTTGCAACAGAAGGATCAGTGCAAAACCATATGGCCATCAGTCACTGTTGCCAGGTGCGCAACTAGGAGGGGTGATAGGCTCCGTACTCTCGAATTTTGAACTGCAAATACTGAAGTGTTGAACAAAAATTGCCATGACCGCGTACAGCCAATTAATCATTACACCAAGCTGTAGATAGTTGGTATTTTGTCCCGTAATAGTATTAAAACTCATCGTAACAGTAGGCTATTCACTAGCCTACTTTTAAGGACATTATGACCAAAATTGACTTATTTTTTTCGAGCATTCAAAAAAGATTCGGTCTATGACCGAAAAATAACTAGACACGCTCACTGCATTTGTTAAAAACTGGCAAGCTGTTTGCTAACGTACAGTGGCGTAACGAGGGGGGGACAAGGAGGTCACACTTTCCCGGGTGCCTAACCACTGAACCACTGCGGGGTCGCTGGATGACTGCGGAGGGTGCCGAAAAGTCGCGACAGTGTCACAAGTACTTTCTTCAATAGAGTACATTTGCTTCCGAAAGACCTCAGGTTCGAAAATGGGGGCGCCAAACCTGCTTCTTGCCCAGGGCCCCATATTAACCTCGTTACGCCGCTGCTAACGTACAAATGTTGCTATCGTTTTTCACACGCTGCAATATGGTTCAATCAGGGTTATTAATTCCACAAAAAAATCATCCACATACCTTGGTGTTGCAAAACTAAGATGCAGTCGTACTGCGGAGCAGACTCACGGACTACATTGATAGCAGACCTGAAAATGTTTTTTCGCTTTGCAGGCTTCTAAAATCTTGCGTCAGATCTAAGTTTTCCATATTATTTATTGCCTTCCTATCGTCACTACTGCTTTTCTTTTCAAAGCTGCCACCAAGCATTACAATTTAACTTGCAACAAAAACAGACCAATTTTGCACAGCCCAACGACAAGACCATAATTTAGCGAAAAAGATCGTGTTTGTGTTGTGCTGGNCAGTTCTCACGCGGAAAAGAAATAAAGGAACAGGAGTATTATTACGAAACAATAGCAGTGTTGATTCTAATCGGTGAGAGGCTGGGTCAAAGTCCGTCACGTAATATTGAAGTTTAACGAAGTGTAAAGCATTGTTTAGTTTAGACTTAGTGTTTTTGCCTTTGTTTCTACTTCGATAGGCACCAAAAAGGGGCGCATTTTTATCAAAATTGCGCCATTTTGAGCGGGCACCAAAACCGTTTGGGGGGGGACGTTGTCCCAAACTTCCCCCCTGGATGCGCCACTGTATCGTTGTTACAAAACTCATTCAAATAATTTTTTTATTGAGTTGCATTTGGTGTACTGCTTCATGAACAAATAAAGGTAGAAAGCGACATTTAGAACTGAAATTATTCGCCCGTTCTGCAACGACTACAAATCACCTTCGCTTTGTCTTCAACTGCAGATAGATACATTTTTTCGAGTCATGTAAAGATGTTTGCCGATTTGGAAACAAAGCAACACAACTTGACTTTAATCTGTTACAAATTTTGTCATATTTTTACAAGAGCAGCACAAAGAGATTCTAACTTGTCAAGAAGACAAATTGTTACACTACATGAACAATCGTATTTGTGGTGCCTCATAATCAAAGTTCTTCCAGTAAGGTGGTGGATGAGTCTCTTAGCTTCCAGTAAGGTGGTGGATGAGTCTCTTAGCTTCCAATACTATGCATCATCATCATTCAGCAAATTTACTCGAAGATTGAGAGGATCCACTTTTGGTGCCATCGTTGATAAGAAAATGATGTCCACAGGTGGTTTCTGAAGATAGTGGCTTGTTATAGATTGAGAAAAGAACCGAAGCCGACAACCTTATCCAACAAAAAAACCCAACCTATGGTGTATTAATCAAAGCGCCAGAACGAATGTTTATCGATGAAGTTCCATTGTTCACCACGAAACGTTTCTGTCGATGAATGCGCATTCCTACTTGCATCAACAAAATGTGAAGTCCGCATCTGCAGTATTGTTTTCAAATACTTTAGTTTTGCAAAGTCATGCGCACAGCAAAACCCATGAAACATGCAACTTGTAATTTCAATTGTGACAGTTTTTTAATTGACTCATGTTTTTAACCTAATATGAGAGGAAATTGAACGAACTTAACTCAAAATGAAAACGAGGTCTTCAGAAGCTTCGTTGTGCACTTACAGTTGGTAACAAAGCAAAATTTTTGCAGACAATCACATAAATTAACATCAAAAAGGACTGCTTGAAACTATCACGAGAAAATGTTTCGTCTAAACTGCTTCACTGAAAATGGACAGCGTGTGTGGAGTCGGGCATCAAGCCAGAAAACTGCAAAAACTCTCGTTGCTTCCGACAACATTCCGAGATTGACATGCTGTTGACTCATCACTGTGAAAAACGTGATTGAAAGCATCTTAGGATGTTTTGGATTTTTTGCTGGTTTCCTCTGCTCCGTGCCTTAAAATAACAGCAATACCCATGAAGAGTACCATGAGAGCTACTTACCGGAGTATCATCAGCAACATCGAGTCGGAAGTTCAATAATATTTTGCTAATCGCCATCTTCACTTCCATCTGTGCGAACCGCATTGCAATGCAGCTACGTGGACCAACGCCGAATGGCTGGAATATGATTGGATCAATCTTGCTCATGTCTTCCATTCTAAATACGCAAAAGACAACTAATGTAATAAATGTCATTTCACACTCATTTTGCAAAAGCCTTAAACATATCTGTTACATCCATATAGTTATGCACCTGGCGTGCAACCATGCTGTTTGTTGCATAAACATATTCGTCATTCGCTATCAGTCTTAAGAGTTGCCACATTTCAGCTCAGACTATCGCATTTGCTGCAGAAGATTTTTCAAGGTTAGCTTGCCAGCATTTATCTCGACTTGTCTATATTGTAATAGTTTCGTGACATACAAAGCCAACATGAAATTAGTGTACGGATGTTGCTTTGTAAAGAACTATCCTTTCTAGTCACTGCTGCACTAACTGATGTCATCGTTCATAAATGCAATCTTGACAGCGGCAAATCGGTCAATGACCCATTTGACATATTTATTTCTTAATTGTTCCGAAATAACGCAGCTCGTTGCCTTTAAGTTCTGTTGGATCCTATAAATACAAGCTCAGTCAATGTTGCTTCATACACGCAGGCAACGTAACGACACGGCTGTCAATCTGCCACTGTGAAAACGCCCCAACGATAAACATTTTTGTGTTCAATTTCTCTTTCGGTCCGGGTGACAAAAACATTTGCTGGGATGGGAGTGGAAACGTTTCCGCCTGGAAAAATGTTGCTTCGTCTATCTATCATCATCGAAAGTAACATCGGATGCCAGTTTTGGCGAAAGTATACCCTCAGGCCAGGAAAATGGCAAACTGAGCAGTATGAAAACCTATTTCCAGTCTGTTGATTATAATGCCAGTCAGGCAATCAATTGCGTGGTTCAACAAAAAAACTGCGAGGGTTGTCGAAATGACCGCAACGTCAACACATCAGCCGACCTTTGAAAAGAATAAAAAGACAATGTGAAGATTACGTTTTCCGCAAAGAAATAGGAAAGGAAAAACACACACACAAATATAAAACAATAACGCTAAATGCCAATTAAAAAAAAACAATATCACTAAAATTAAGAGTGTGTTGTAAAAATAAGTGACTTCCGTCGTTTCAATCTGAAGATTTTTGAAAAATCGTGAACAAAGTATACAGGACTGAAGCCTGACTGACAGTTGTTTGTGTCAACATGTGAAACAGCAAGTGCGTAAAAATGGCCATTTTTCTCGTAAGCTTTTGTCGCCGGCCCTTACAACATTTTGAAAAACCCTCGGACAGACATGAACAACAGATCCTACCAAACCCAACCTCGAAGTAACAGGAAAACAGTCTAAACACAAAGTAAAAACTGAAGTAACTTGTCACCTTGACTTCTGCAAAAATTTTGAAACGTTCGAAGTTTGAAAATACTTTTTAAGGGCAACAAACGTTGAGACGAGTTTACCTTTGAGTCATTATTGTGAAACCACTGATTCCATCAGTGCTAGCCTATTGGTGTACGGGGTGAGTTGATTGTTAAAACCTGACAATGGTTTGCAGGTAATACATATTTGGATTAAAACCTTTAATGGGCTAGATTTAAAATATCAGCAAGAAAACGTTGCCGGAAGGCAGAACACGTCCACTTGAAAGTGCGTCGCGTTTGATCAAGCGACGAATGCGCGTCTCCAGGCAGGAAAATTTCTCAAAGTGCCTCACATTTTCACGCGCGCAATACCAGACGGCAAAGTACCTCTCTGGTTTGAATTTTAAAGGTTCATCCCAGTATTCCGAGTCTCGTAACATTCCGTACAGCGGAATATCGACGTGGGCTCCTTTCGGAATCTTTAACCCATCGATGATAATATCTTCTTGGCACAGTCGGCTGTTTCTGCAAACCACCGGATAAGACTAAATTACCGAAACGTTTTTAAAGACTGGATATTCGTAAAATAGGCGTACGTCGGGCGTAAAGTTGCAAGTCAATCACACTTTTTCGCGCAATTATGGTTACTTTTTCGCACAATCTCGGATTATCTTATCGAACAATTTCGAAATAATTTTTAGCACAATTTCGGATTAATTTTTCGTACAATTTCGAAGGCTCATATTGGCTGCGTCCGTTAGGAGAAAATGAGAATTGTTTTCGCAAGGAGGAAAACATGAGGATAGTGGACACGTTCTCTCTCGGCCCAAATCACTATGCACAGTTCAAGCATTAGCTTTTCGTAGAGCAAAGGTTTTTCTCTGAAGTGCAAGTCAAAAAAAGGTAAAGTATGTGAGTGAAGCAGCTCGGTACAACGCGTTTCGCACACAACAGCAGATCCAACTAAAGCCGACTCTTTGCTATTTTGCTGAGAACACAACAGCGAATACTTCATGCCAGCTGGGTTTGAATCCAGCGCATGACGGGGATTCCCGATTCGACCCAAAATACGCATCAAACACTTCGCTAAATGTTCTCACACTTTTTACAATAATTGTTCTCCCTTGATACAGTGATTTCAACATGATTTGCTGCGATACCTTGGCTCACCGTTAATAAGAACTAACAAACATTGGCAGCGCGCAAACAATACCTCACAGCGGGTGGATAGATTCTTATGGATTCATTGATGCACATCATCAGATAGTTCATGTCGTTAAGCGCTTCGTACGTAAGACCACCCTGCGAAATCGCGCAAAAGTGTTCGAAAATGATAAGTTGTTGCTGGTACAAAGTGACATCGGCAACTATTAGGCGATGCTACGACGTGACGTCAACCTCTGTTCAGTAGTACCGAACGGTAGAAAACATGCGCGGATGCAAAAATATAACTTAATCCCAGTTACAAACATTAAAGGTAAGTTGCATAACGTCAGGAATGATGGTGGAAACGTGAATTGAACCTGATCGGATTGATAGCATGCTCAAATGCACCCATCTATCCATCAAAAGCAGAAACAGTCACATGGGTAGAGGTTAAATTGAGTCGGATTCGGATCCAGCAGAGCCGTAACTTCCGTTTCCACCACAGGTGTTTACACAATCATAATTTCATGCTTTGCATCGCCAGACGAGAGAGCGAGATGATCAATCAAACATTAGTAGGCAGAGTTTAGACCAGCGCTGTTCATGCACCTAATATTTAACGAGAAAATTAACAAAACTCCGTGCTTTTTACGACTACTCGTTTCAGAATAAACAACAGGCTGTTGGACGAAAAAACTAAACTCACATATTTGTCCACTGTGTCCTTGATCTCCTGTCTTAGTTTTTCTTGACAT
>JGI24158J21664_10013033_pt1 | contig 10989 bp, 7 predicted proteins | sample Ectturendosymbi3_FD_21664 | JGI IMG/M metagenome (IMG submission 21664)
TTTCAGGCCATTTTACATGTGGGTGCACCTTATATAAAAAAATAAGCCATTTTTGTGACATTGGGTTACACCCCTTGTTGGATTATAATGATTTGACCCATATGACAAGTTTAAATACCACAACTTTGGCCATGTGAGTAACAATATGAAAAATAATTTATTGGAGTTTTTATGTCAACACAAGTAAGGTAGAAAGGATAGTATAGCTTTAGAATTTTTTTGACAAATGTTGAGTGGTCACGTAAGTAGTCTCTACAAATGTGACGCAATCAAATCTATCAGCAAATTTTTTAAATAGGAAACCGATTTTGTGTGATTGCTGCCGTTTATCACAAACTGTAATGTACCTAATTTTTCGTTTGATACACTCAATAAAGCATTGTCATCAGGGGCGGATCCAGCCAGTAAGTTTAAATGGGGCGATTTCAATAACGTTTGTTGGTCAAGTCTCAGTACGGGTTCACTACTGTAAAAGTGATGAAGTATACTTCACGACACTGCTGTGACAAAACTATGGACGGCAAAATGTCCTGGTATCGTGAATACTGTTTTCCGAATTGTTCAAAATCATGGTGAAAAAAGTTACTTTCATAGGTTCGCCCCACCCCTGGATCCGCCCTGATTGTCATCAAACATTTTTTCACGAAGTTCAAAAGTCTGTTGATAATTTCATGTCACTTACATTAAGTACATCGAAAATTAAGTTGTATGAGATTCGAACTTTGTATTGTCATTGAAGACATTCACGAGGTGGCAAATTATGAAGAGAGCAACTGCTGATAACCTTCAGGAGTAACATTTTTCTAAGAGTTTCTGCCCAAAAGTAAGCAGCATCGTTTACATACACAACACTTTAAATTGTTAATGTTCCATGGAAATGCGTATTCATTGCAAAGAGCTCATTCTGAGGAATGTGTAGATGTGCAAGATTATTCTTTAACGTATTTGGTTCAAGAAAATGATAGTTTTTTTTGCGGTTTTTCATGACTTGGTTCAGATGTATTCAGTTTCCGCCAGATTTTGCTCACTTCAGATTCAATTTTTACAATATTGAAAATTGTTAAATGAACGTAGCGCCAAATAGAAGTGTTGAACAAACTGAATAAAAATATTTAAATGTCATCCAAACGAAGTGGGCAACGTACATATGTGGGCAAAATACGTATTTTGGGCAACATATATATTTTGAGCGACGTGTATATTTTGAACATGGCAAACAAACGAAGTGGGCAACATACATACGTGTACAAGGTGACAAATTTGAGCGTAATATGCTGATATGAATATACTTTCTGTAGTAATTCTATCCAGACAATATATATATACGCAAGTGGAACGGGTCGGTATGCTACAGTACTAATTTTCAGTTTTCTGTCGGCGAACTACGGAAAAAGCACCGCACGATTGTCGAAAAAATGTGTTCCGTTTTCTGCTGCTTTCTAATTGTAATACCCGAATGCAATCTTTAGCTACATACTTCAAAACATATCAGACAGACAAAAGAAAAGAAACGCACTGCAGGTGCTTTCACCTTGTGCTTTAACCTCAAGAATGTCTCAGTAAGCTATAGAAATAATCATTAAACTAAATGTAAAAGCAACTGCCAAGATTCCAATGCTGCGTGTTTCAGATCTCAAGTCAAAAAGTTACTGAAGTCTGCAGACGCAAAGACAAGAAAGAAACTTTCAGCAATTGAGCAAGCTGTTACTGATTACGCAGTTGAGGTTTGTTGGTTGTGTATTGCAGTTTTGCTTAGGCTGGTTAATGGTGACGTTTTCCGATCCTTTCATTGCGATGTCGTCTGATAAAAAGTTGTGGAATAAAATCAAAGGCAAAAACTGAAAAAGAACTTCAGCGAAATTGGATTAACCACTCGCAAAGGGGATATTTACGTGTTACGAGTAAAACGTTGGGTGTTCCGCTACATCCGAAGCAGTTTGAAAATTCGGCTGCATGTTAATGTTTTTGTATATATTTCGGTGTTTGTTGCGCACGTAATTTGGCCCCAACAAGTAGCTGTTTAATGAAAAAAAGTCCAAGAATTAATGACAAAATCATGCTTCTTCGTTTTTTTGTCTTAATATTGCTGACAGTTGGGTTTCATGACAGATAAATTTGTAAATATCTCGTACTTTGCAACCTTGGAAATTTAAATGTTGTTGGCGCGTTGGTTTCCTTGATGCTTGCAGTAGAATTTTGACCATTCAATGAGCACGCGTGCAAATTATGTCTTTTTGAAGTACAACTCCGATGACCTTGAATGAAGTAATCTTTGTCATAAAAAGTGTTTAGTGAGCAGTATAGCACTGAAAGTGGCATTGTTGAACTCCAAACATGAGAAACTGCATTTTTTCATCGTTTCAATTGCCATACCTTCCTTCGCTTCTTGTAATATTTTCCTGGCTAAGTGGTGCGAACTGCCTTTCGTGCTTCAGCTCAGATTGCCTTCTTCGTGAAGTTTCATGATAACAGTGGACAAGAAGACCACCATTTCTATTACAGAATTCAATCTCACTCGAACAGCGAACTGAAAGAGTAAAGAGCAGAGAAAAAAGAAGTGTAACAAAAAGTTTTCATGGGGCAGGATTAGTTGTGCCCATGTCTGGAGACGTCGGATACAGACCACTTCATCACACTGACGGCAAGCTTGAGTTTACCACTCTAGTTTTGATTGTGTTGCGTTTAATGTGTCCTGTTCAATGGATGGCGAAATCCAGAGTGACTGCTGAACACACGTCTGCTTGTAGATTTTTTATGGGCACTGCATGCGCTGGAGATATTGAGTCTATTTGATGCAATCCGTTGAACTGCGGTACCATCAAGTAACTTGTCATTCGTCGTTTTAAGGCCACGAATTGAACAGTAGGAAAATGCAGTGTGCAGTTAAAATATTACAAAATTAAGTACGAGTTAGTGGTGTCTCTGTCGTTAGCTGCAAACCTGCAGTCTATCGACTCGATAATTTCATAACCGTTTTGGGTAATAGCTTTTTTCATTTTGTTTATCCGTTGATTTCTTTTTTGTTTCAGCTCAACTAAAGAGGATTTTTGGATATATAGAAACAGCTAAGAATGATGACCAGAGATTGACTGCGTTTGAACCAGTACAGGAAATGGTCAATTTTGTCCAATTCGCAAATGATGAATGCGATTATGGAATGGGCTTGGAACTTGGGATTGACTTATTCTGCCACGGTTCGAAGTATGTCGTTATGCTGCTGTGCTTAAAAGTTATGCTTGCTTCGCTTGGTCATGCAATGGACATTGGCATTGCATGCCTTGGCTTTTAAAATCTCCGTTGACATGTTGATTGATTGCCACTAAAAAGCTAGTTCGAGCCTGAAATCGTTTTGGACATGAGTCCATACCCAGGTTCTAGAAAAATAGTTGCAAACAGTTGATTAAGACACCAGCCAAGAGATAGATGTGATTTTGTTAGGAGTGTGTGAGCAAGCCTACCCTCGCGAAACAAACTAGTGTATTTCCAGGCAAAACAAGTTAGCTATAAATAGAGTCAACGAGAGGGCGCAAACGGCTTGATATTCTTTACAACCAATAAAAATACAATTCCTCAACATAAAGATCTTCGTCATAGGTACCTTCAAATCTGTTTTTTTTTCGGTCACAGACCGGAATGTTTTTGAAATGACCGAAAAAAATTAAGTCATTTCGGTCAGAATGTCTGAAAATACAGCTAATGAACACTGTTATGGCGAGTTTTGATAAAACTGTGAAACAAATGACCGAAATGTTTCAGTGACCAAAATGTCTCAGCAAAAAATGACCGAAATGTTTCAGCGAATAAAAACAGCTTCAAATAGAATTTTCAATGTGGCATCAAATGACTAAAATTAGCAAAGTGTTACAGAGGTGTAGCAAGGGAGGACTGAAAGAACTAATTCCCAGTGTCAAGCGAAATCTCTGACCTATCTAACCCTCACCCAAACCATAAGCTAAACTAGCAAGAAGTGGGAAAGCACCTTGCAAAATGCAGGACCTGCGCAGATGGCGTGAAGTCAGCGTTTTCGCAAGTCAGAAATTTCGCTTGACACCGGACGTTACGTTTTTTGGAGATGAGGCAAAATCACATCTCCAGGGCAGAAAACGTGAATACCACTTATTATCTCGAACTCAAGAAACACGAAAACGTCTTCCATGTGTGAAATAATCCTTCCCGTTGGTTTAAAAAAAGTGTATCCCAGTCTTTCACGTTAATAATTTCTTATTGCTAATGCCTTTAAGGAGATATTTTTACTCAAAACACAGTGTGGTGCGTGTGACATCTTTGTCGGCGATTACAGCATTAGATTTAACGCACCTAAGCAGTCAGCGACCACAAGAACAGGTTTTTTAGTCGTGCGTTTGTGTGTTTCCCAGGTTTTTTTCCTTATTCTTCAACTGATTACTCTCACGCCGCATTCTTCATAGATTTGTAAGATTTGCATCAACCAACAGGTACGCAGAAGCAGCTGCGATTCGCAATATTCACTGAGTGCAGAAATTTTTAGGTAGAAAGTCCTCCAATTTGTTTGCTAAGATAAAGTAAAATGTGGGTGTATTGCTATTGGCAAGTGCTCTGTTGAGGTATCACACTGCTTCGTTTATCCACGGATAGTTTCTGTCAGGCAAGTTTGAGTAGTTTGATGCGGAGAGCAAAGTCATATAAGGCTTGTAATGAAAAAAATGAAATAGGTTTGAACATTACCGACATTTTTGCATAATGTGTGTCACTGACAGCAATGGTGTAAAGATCGTGGGTCTGACAAATATTTCAGAAATATTTTCCAACAACTCGTGAAACGTAATTAGTGAAACCTTATGCAGTTTTGCTTCTTACTTGTACATGTAAACAATTAGAACCATTGAACAGCGTGTAGAAAAACCCACGATACAGACTTTGAACAAATTACTAGCCTAACTGATTTTACAGTAAAAACAAAGCGATCGATAAAACAGATTTTCGTGATAATATATTTTAACACCCCATGTCTTTTGCTACGTATTTGCTTTCCATTTTATTGTCTTTTGCTACGTATTTGCTTTCCACTTTCCATTTTATTGCCTGTCGAGTTTCTCCTCACCCAACTTCTTTTCAGTGATTCAGAATATGCAGGAGACTCACTGTCATTTATGCACTGACCTATTAGCTTTCGCTTTTAAATGCAATTGGAATTTAAAACAAAATGCAGATGTTGCATGGCTTTTTACTTAGCTTAGGTAAGAAAACGTTTTTTGTGGCCAAAGTTTTTTTTGTCTGCGCAGTTAGCACATTTACAAGCTGCATTTTTGGAGCAATGGATGATGCTTAAAACCTTCAAAAAATCATGCTGGCATTTAGGTTACAATGGCGTAGCATAGTTTTTGTGACGCTAGGCATAGCAATGTGAATAAGAATGAAGACACAAGGCTTGTCAACCTTTTTTTTGTTCAGACAATCCTTCAAGTCTGGCGTGCGCCGTAAGTTTGGCGCAAAATGGCGCCAACATACTCGGCCATAACTCGCCAGCAGGTTGAGCTGTTCAAACTCTCCAAGGATGCGGAAAGACTTGTAGTTCGATTTTAAAAAATTTGGGAAATATTGGATTTGAGTTTTTGTGGGTGACGTCATAATGAGGACAGATTTATGCCTATTTGGCCCACTTCATCTGGCTCAAAGCCCCAACAGCAAGAGACACTCAATCTTGCGCAAGCAGGCGCGACGCCATGTCTGTTTCACTCACATTTTTTCACTTTAAGTTTCCGCTGTCTAGAAAAAAAATACATACCAAATGTAGTCACTGCAAGTAAGACTCACTAGACCAGGGATCACCAACCTTTTTGAAACTGCGAGCTACTTCTAGTGCATCGATTAATGCGAAGGGCTACTAGTTTGATATACACTTCTGAAATAGAACTTTTGCTCAATTTACCCTCAATTATTTTAGTATTGATATTGGTTAATATGAAGACACTGATCATGCTAATTTTATTTTTAAAACAGGGCCGCGGGCGACCTATTTAGTCCTTGCGGGCGACCTGGTGCCCGCGGTCACCACGTGGTGACCCCTGCACTAGACCAACAAGTTAAGCACAATGTTCCCTCCACAATCTTTGCACCATTTTTATGCCGTGCAGATACTTACACAAAATGGCTGGAATGCTACTTACAATGGCGTATCAGTTGTTGAACAGAGAACTGTATGGGAAAATATGTGAGAAGCATTTATTGGATCGACGGAAAACGGATGTATCGCGGTTGGAAGAAATGTCTCTAAAGAAGTCGACCTCGTGAGCTTTCTCCTGGGTTGGGAGGATGCGGGTTGCCAAGCAGCGGAAACTACCATCCATTTGCAGATTAGTTCCAGTTCTCGTTGAATGAGAATGTAGAAGCGTTTTCTGCTGTCGTATATTCTACGTTATGAAGATGTTCTAAATTTTCCAATCATAGCTTCAAATCTGGCTTTTCATCCTCACCGTTTTGTTGCCACTCGCACTTTTTATTTGTGCCGAAGTGCAGTTTCATTTGATCCACACTTTGTGGATCATTTAATCGCTGAAGAACAGAACCGGAACATGCGTGGGATTCATGATAACAGGCATCACCCCGTCATAATTCCAAATAAGCTTTCACAATACATTGTCGAAGATGTGACGTATACAACGTTGAATACTTACTACCTAAAATGTGTTGTTTCTTTTTTTGAAAACATCGACTTCGAATCGCGTTTGATTTTGCAAAAAGGTGACGTTTGCTCACAATGCACACGTAAGTTCCATTTCCTGCCCGGTGTTGTAGTAATAGATGAAGCTCAGGTTGTGCTTTTTCTGTATTAAAACAGTTCGGGTAAATTACGAAGCCTGGATAAGCCTGGGGTGACCCCAAAATTCCAATTTTTTAGCTGAATTATAAACTTATTTGGCAACAAATTGTCTTTTTTATTCTTTTAGCTCTTGTGTATTTTGATTTTACTTTTAAATTTAGCAAATTTAAGCATGCCCGTCGAGATTTTCGGAAATTACGTCAAGTTTGTTGGATTATTTACACCAGAAACGGAAATTTCGCGCATCCACTGCGCATACCTTTAGTTCTAATTGTTTTAAGGTGAAATAACATTCGCTTTGGTTTAAACTACACATGTTTAATAATTTGGATATCAGAATGAATTGCGCGTTGGTTGAACACGCAGACAGTTCTCCACAGGTAACATCCTGCGTTTCGTAGCAGCAATATTTGCAAATTTGGTCGTTCTTTTCCGTGGGAAACGTCATGGATATGTGTCAAATTTGTTCAATATAGCAGAAAAACTTTCTGGTCACGGTAGCGAAACGTTGAGCTTTTCATATTCAGTTCAGCTAAAACAGCAAACTATTAAGAGGCCCATTCTTATTAGTGCAATGACGTAGATCAGGGGTGGCCAACCAGGACCTCACTGTGTTTCCGCAAAGAACCACATCATACACATGGGCACACATGAACATCACCCTTCTCTTCCTCACTGACACACATACCTTTGCTCAACTAGATTTATTGTAAATATCACATACTAACATGATAATGACAGAAATTTGCAAACCATTTATTGTTATGCTTGTTACTTCGTGGGACTCCCGACTTTCAAGGTGAACAACTGCTACAAAATTTTGCGACTTGACACGAATAAATACGGTATTTACGTAAGAGCCCAATGAAACCGGGCAAAGACCCGCATGCGGCTCGTGGAGCCGCTGGTTGGCCAGGCCTGACGTAGATCCAAGCAATAGCGTACGTTTTTCAATCGTTTTTTCTTGTTCAAAACTTTTATCATAAGTGTGATCGCAACTCTTTCCCAACTTTTCACTAACATTCAAATTTTGTTCGAACGTTGAGTGAAATTTTGCAGAACTCTGCATATCATTGTTCAACCTTGTTTGTTCCTAGAATATGCGTTATTTTCGTAGTTTATTGGTGAGATGTTTCCGAAATCGGAAGTCTTCTTATAATACTGGAAGACTCACCGCAGCAGTCCATTCCTATTCCAGGTGATTACTCCGGGCACGTTTTCAATTTTCGCGAAAGCGCTTTGCATTACATCGCTCGGTTTCCGTGTGGTTGAGTGTCAGGCCACTTGATGTTTGAGTGTTGTGCTAATAAAATTTTTCTCGAGTTTCTAAGCTCCTATCATTTTGTCTGACGATTCTGGGATTGCTGCTGGAAATCGCCTCATGTCCAGTGCTAGTAATTAACTCGTGAAAGCATTGATAGTATCTCGCAGTACGACATGCGAAATTCCGGTTCTGGTGTAAATAATGATATGGCGAGCTGGACATAATTTCCGAAAAATTTGACGGGTAAGCTTAAACTTGACGAATTTAATACTGAAAAGGAAAAAGAAACAAATTTCACAATTCCGCTAAAACAGTTGGAAGTCGGGGTGTTTGTCATGTGGTAACAGGGTGTCACCCGAGGCTTCACCGAGCGTTTCAGTTTATTTGAACTTATTGACCATAAAAAAGCGTGTCTGAGTTCCACCTGTTACTCATATACTCATGCGTACTGCCAATGTTTGCGCTTGTGCAGAAGTTACTGTGCTGTTGTGTATGGTTGCAGGAAAGATAAGTCTGTGGTGTAAGTGCTGGTTTACGCCGGTTTTCGCATTGTGAAAACTGCAGTATTTTGGAGTTATCGCGCTGATGTCGGTATGTAATGTCAGTCCTGCAAATCAGAAGGAAACTAATTTCGCAGTTAACCACGCAAAAGCAATTGATTTGTCGGATGGAACTCAAATGAAGCCTATGCACATTTACGATGTGAACTTTTACAGGCTGAGTTTGTTGGTACTGAAGATCCACCAAGAAACATTTCAAGTACCAAGCCTAGCGGCCATTTTCAAGTCTTCGTCCTAAACTCGTGTCAATCACAAAACTTTGAATATCAAGCCAATGCAGGGACCGAGTTTGCTAAAAACTTTGGGGGAACGAACCTTTTTCTTTGAGTTTCGATGACGTCACCATGTTCACTCAACCGTAGTAGGACCTTTTTGTGAAATTGACCAAATTGGGGGTACATTATGGAATTGATACCTGGCTATGCCGATCGTGGTGGTATAGGTGCTATATCTAGGTATTCAGCACATAGCACTGAATTTAATATGAAAACACATTAATTCTTAGAGCTTAAATACACACAATTTTGCGCAAAAATTGTGATAATCAATTCAAATTTGGTCAGTTTCGATAAATAAAATATACTGCTACTAATAATCACCACGTAAATCAAAAACAAACCACAAGATGTTTTGGTAAATACCAGCAGTGCAACCAGGCGCGTAGCCAGAAATTTTATTAGGGCTGCGGAAAACAACCGAGTTTCAACATTTAAATATTTTTAATGCTCCATGTTTTCAAAGCATCATCCGTGAAACGTGCACGTTTCCGGCGTTTTCTCCTGAACAATTGTGTTCAGATTTAAGTTGACAAATAAAAAGTCTGCTTTCATTGAATTGATAAGTTTTAAAAGTTTTGACAGTAAAGTTCCAAGCTTCTACTTTGGATCAATGCCACCATTTGCGCATAAATCTTTCTTGCAAAAGCGCTAGTAAACCTCTCAATGTTGCACTTGAGGAAGAAGTCATCGCAGCCAATACGATTGCGCTTATACTGTATTTACACACTTATGGTGTACACCAACACAGCACGTTCAACCGAAGCCGAACAGCGACTTTGCTCAGAAGCACTGACATCCGAAGACGGTCTACTACAAAACTTTCGCGGATATAAGAAGTGGATCCCGTTGTCATCTAATTTTTGAGCAATTAATTCACGTCTGTATTTGATAGCCATATACGCTAGAGTCTTTCAGTGCGTTTGAAAAACGTTTGGATTTTTGGTAATCCATAAGAAATTTTGGCTACGTTCAACCTATTCTGTAAAACCTTTGTAGGTACTTTAAACTTACTTCATTTAAATTGTTTGATGAGACTTTGCCTAATTTAACTGACTTCATTGAAATATAAGATGGAATTAAACTGTAAGCGCAATAGAAAAACCAGTATTACAAAACTTTTGACCACGCTCAGCTGCAGGTAAAGATAGTTTAGCACTGCACGTAATTAATTTGTACAAATCAGGGGCTTCTTGAAAATACAATAACTTGTCTGCGCAATTTGAAGCGCTAATGGGAAAAAATTCAAATTTATTTTCATTATAGTCACATGCGCTTTGCCAACAAGATTGCAAGCTCAAGGATGGATATTAGGGAAGTCGCCTCGGGCCCCTCTTTTTCAGAGATACTGTGCTCCCCATTGAAAGTTTTGCACCACTGTTTAGTTAAAGGTTATGTAGGCCTACCACTCTTAGGAGCCACATTTAAAGAAGCGAGTCATATGTTTTTCAAAATAAAGCAAACATGGGAAAATGTGCCATAGGAGACAGCTTTCAATTGTGAAGCTGCAAAACTTTACAAAATTTTATTATTTTCGTATGTGTCTTATGCTCTTGAATTCAGTTCCTAAATTGAAATGTGAATCAAAAATAACTCTTATCTACGTAATCCCACATCTACCTTTCAAAATGGCGACGTTTTGGGACCCCTTTCTGAGAGCTTGCCCGTAAATTTTATTATGCACCTCTGCAAGTTATCTCAGTATCTGAAAGTAATGGCAGTGTCAATTCCCTCAGCCCTTGCAAAATGAAAAGCATCTTGTTACTCACGTTAGATTTTGCTGCTAACTCTTGTTGCAGTTAAATGATTTCAAATAATTTACTGTAGGATAGGATGGCAATTAACATCAGATCAAAGTTGAAACACTGAGCTTAAGAACAGCACGTGGGAGTCTAATATCTTGAAAATATTGATTTTATACTGCCGGCAAGGTAAAGGGAAATCATTGATGAAAACGTTAAGGCTCCACATAATTGTGATTGAACCGTCACAATCAGGGCCGTGGGAACCGCCCCCCGCACCCCCCGGCCGGGGGGGGCCCCAGCCATGTCTAGGGGCCCCGCCTCAGTTGCAATACTTTTACTGTTTTAC
>JGI24158J21664_10013035_pt1 | contig 10989 bp, 6 predicted proteins | sample Ectturendosymbi3_FD_21664 | JGI IMG/M metagenome (IMG submission 21664)
GCGCCACGTATATGTATGGTGTTGTTCTTCACGCACATCCCGTTCGTGGTGAATCACACAATCAACGCAACGCCACTGGAGAGGTTGCAACAATGCCAGTGATGATCTGTGGACAGCAGCCGCTGAGCACTGCTGATAGACGGTGCGGGATAATGCATTCTTGTGAGAACTTCATCAACAAGCAGTGAAGGAAAATGCTTTTCGATGCAACTTCCCTGCAAAACGTAAACACGGCGCCATCAACAAGGGACGAGCAAAGCGCAATTGGTACGCAAAGAAAGCTTCGAAGTGCACAGAGAGAAAGAAACTGCACTAGAAAGAAATTAGAAACATTAGCAGAACTACACGAATTACATCTTAGTGAAATGATAACCTGAATACGATAAAGTCGCTCAGCGTTCACGAGAACACGTTTTTATCAGTTTTTTTAAACACAAACGGGGAAAATTACACAAAGATAGAATTTTTTTTCCTGCATTCATCAATCAAAGTGCTACAGAGGTCTTCTTCCACCAGTATTTAAATCAGGTTGCTAAAGGTACCCATCCCGACTGATACCCACATGTTGCGTAAATACGGACTGGATTTACTGAAGTAAACATTTGATCAAAATTAAGACTCATCGCTTTCTTTAGTACATGGAAGAAAATGTTTTCACTTTGTGAAGCTAACCTATAGTCGTTTTGATAGCCTAGATACGATTGGTATTCTTTAACGTCTGGCACTGCAGATAGTTGCACCACTCCTGACGTCAGCCTATTTCTATTGTGCCGTTACCATGACGAAGATACATTGCGCTGAAAAAACAAGCTTCAGGCAAATTGTTGATGATAACCTGGAGAACATCGCATTTTACTGTAAATTGCTGGCTGTGCTTACGTTGCATAACAGTGCGTCTCCGCCGCATCGACTCACCTTCTTCTCTTGGCTTCATAGCTCACTACCGGTACAGCNCGTTTATCAGCAAGGCCATATNTCAACAAAGCATAGTAAACAAAAGCAAATTTAACCTTATCATGTTTTAGATGAGGCTTAAAGTTAGGTGGCAGATGATAGTAGATAACATCTTCGTATTAAGTCAAAGTAATTTGGGAACCCCAGGCCAACTTGCATACCGTCTTTGCAGCTTACAATCAATACGTTCAAGTCATGGCCATGAACTTAGTTCCGTTTTCAATTTAATTCATCAAAACACGACATTATGTGTTTAGCATTAAGTTTCAGGTTGTAAAACGTTATCTCGTATATAATCATGCGTGCAAATGATTTCAAATAAAACGTTAAGTTGTGTTTCTGGAAAAAAAAAATGTTTTTCTGGTTAAAGGTCTTTCGGTATATATTAACATACGTTTGTTTTACGATAGCTTTATGTTTTGTGCAAAACGACTTATTCCTCGTATATTTTCACGAGAAGATTTGTTTGTTTTTCATATTTTCCACCATTCAAGTCATTCATGAAGCTTGATCGCCACGACGTCTACATGTCTTATCTTCCTCTGGCGCACATGTTCGAACGGTGTTGTGCAAATTCTGCATTTTCCGTCGGAGCGAGGTATGGATAAAACCTTTGCACTCGGTCATTTCTCTACTCGGTTGTATATCAATTCACCTTTTACTTCTGCAACAACATAATTCATGAAATGGCGCTTTTCCTACCGCAACTGATCTTACCCGAGTGATCCACATGAAGTCAAACGTAGGGTTTCTCCTCCAAAACGTCCGAATTTGTGGTGATGACTATGTCGTCGCTCACTTGTCTTACTCGGAAAAACCAGCCTGCATTAAAAAAAAATTTTCAAAATCATTTTTTGTTTTCAAAATCAAAAGATAATTTCCCTCAAGAATGGTGATGGAACTAGTCGTACTAAAGACAGCAAACGGCATCAAAAATTCAGAACTTCCGCCAGTTTCCCTTGCTGGTGATTGATTGAAGATCTAAATCCTATTCTGCTTGAAGCTTACTTAGAGTTCTATATGCAACAGAAGTAAATGATGTTGGGAATGAAAAAATGTTGTTCCCAAATACATTTGTTTCGTTAACCTAAACCTAAGGTCCAGAAGCCCGAAAGGCAAAGGATAATTACGAAGACAAGTCCGATCACAAACAAGCAAATTTTGTGCAATACTGCTCCTGCATGTGCCCAATTGTAAGCACAATTTCAGTACTGTAACTTGTCTTGTCACACTTGCTGAATATTTGCCCAAATTGACCTTTTTGTTACATTTCGAGTGCGCAAGTATAAATCTGGTAACACCTCTCCCTCCCTTACTCAACAAATACAAAACTTGTGCAGATTTCGAAAGGACTGCTAGACAGAGCACACAGAAAAATTCCACTACTGAAGGAATCAGCCTTAAACGTTAAATCTAAACATGTTAACAAGTAAGTTGAAAATAGACCTACTTGTTAAATGGAACTGAACAGATTTATGTCAATCAAGACGTCCAAACATTCAATTAATTTGCTTGAAGGTACAAAGGAAAACACACTTGCTTTGGAATTTCGCAAATTGCTGCGTAACTGAACAGCGGTACATTTTGTGAAGCATCTTACAATGTCGCTAAACAGCAAAATAGTATATCACACCAGTGACCACACATCAAGCGAATCAGTCGCAATTTATTTTCACCAGGAACCTAGTTTCGTTTTAAACACATCTTCAGTCCTATGCGAAAGTTGACAATGAAGCAATATTAGAAAAACCTCGTACTGTTGCTAAGAATAATTGGCAAAAATTAAATTAATAAAGCCAAAATCAGAACTCTCCACTAAACCGTCAACAACGCTGCCAAACGCCGATCGCTAGACGGCTGTACACACCTCTCCGACTGACAACGTTGCTCTCGTATCACGAGGTCTTGTTTCGGGCGATCATGTGGCTTCAACAGGCCGTAACGGGCATGGGAATAAACAGAATGCGGGAACCTTAACAGATTGCGGGAAAACTGTCGCTAAACAGATTGCGGGAAACTGACCTTTAATATTTGCAACTGAATAGGTTTGTCAAATTTTTCACACAAATTTTTTTCTCAAGGCATTGTGCTAAATTGAATAATTGCGAAACTTCAAGCCGTTTTAAAATGTTTCTGCAATTGCATAATACTTTTACAAAAAGGTCATGGTGCATTGTGGATACAATTGTGTGCAAGGCGTACAAAGTCTTTGCTTGTCCCTTGTAAACGTGAATTCACTAGTTTCGCACGATGTAAATAAGGGTCCCAAACAATACCTTGACAAAAGGTTACCTCCAGGTTCTTTACCGTTTTCACTGTGAACCTTTATTTACATTGCTTGATGAAAGACCAAACTCGTCGATTATTTGTATGAAAGTATGTCAGTCTTAAGAAACCTTTGCATTTACCTGATTATAACCAAATCCACCAAAGTAAATATCAAGTTAGATTGCATGTACGGAACTTGATGACGATCTGTGATTTGCTAAAATATTTTTGCTGCCATATCCCTCCGTGGCAACCACAATATATTAGATAATCTTATTTGTGAACGTGAACAGTACTTCCCTAATTACTTGGTCTGACACATAAGCTATCATTGGCCGAAAGCAGCCAAGATCTTTCAGTGCGGTTGATAACTGCACAAAACTGAGTCCTGCACCTAAGTCAGGTGCGGAGAACCATGGGCCCGCGGGCTAAATGCGTTCCCCGTGAGCATTTGTTATGCCCCGCATCGGAATTTTCATTACCCAATTTGGAGTACATAATTGCGTCAAAGCGACGCTCCTTGATAAGCAACTAGGCGTACTTAAGGTAGGATGTCATAAGAAGCCTCCATCCCTCATAGTAAGATTAAGGNAGAATTTTAGGATAAAATCAATTGTTATTTGCGGCCTGCCAACGATAATAATCCACAGTTGATACGGCCCGTGATNGCAAACAGGTTCCCCACCCCTGGCCTAAGTAAAACTTTCTGACCTGTCATGCGGATGCGACATAATTTGTCTATCGAAAAATTAGAGAGGCCTTTGTTACATGTAAGCTTGTGTCGACAACGTTTACCACCTGCTTTTTCTCACACAGTCCCCGCAAAATTCCATCTAAAATTTTGCACCTTAGCTTATAAAACCGCTTGGTTGGAATAAGAAGTTCTTTGAATAGGACGCAGAGCTGTTCATTCAAAATAACCCTTGCGAATATCAAGCGATACAAGGAAAAAAAAAACATTTCGTGGCCGAGTGTTTTGACACAAGTCCACTCCCATGCGGCGAAGTGTTTTCCAGTCATTGCAGGCTTTGCCTGTTGCAGTCTTGGCGATTCCAGGCGACAGCTCTTCCCGAGTAAACCATCTAAAGAGCGCAAAGCGCAGTCGATTTCCTCTTTCATGTGTTCTTTCTTACGTGCACACATTTGCATTAACACAAAAGAGACAAAACGTGTAACGTCGTTTGTTCGAAGAAATACTATGGCTCATTCCAAGGGTGACCAACCAGTCAGACTAAGAGCCACATTTCTTACCGTGTTAGCGCAAAGAGCGACATCGTAGACATGGGTATATATGAACATCACCCCATCTCTTCCTCACTCACACACAAACCTTTGCTCAGCTCGAGACATTGTAAATATCACACACCAACACGACAATGACAGAAAATTACAACGCATTTACTTGTAATGCTTGTTATTTAGTGGTACTTTCTGGTAATTACCTAAGATCCGCAGGAAACCAGACAGAGAGCCGCGGGTTGGCCACCCCTGTGATATACCTGCAGATTATAGCTTAGTTCTTCTTTGGTCGTTATACTACTACAAATCGGTTTGATCATTCTGACTAGAAAGTGTGATGTTGCGATAGTTTGCAATATTACTCTTACTTCTGCAAGTAACAACATCACACCTGTCTAGCTACCCTACGATGCCACAGTAGTAATGATGCTTGAACCACGGAAAAATCAAAGACCCATTGTTGCAGTCTGGCGTCGTAACTGGTACCGGTAGCAATCGCTCTTGATTGTGCTATAAAGAGTACTGTTTTCAGAAAAGCAAATCTAGCTTCCAGTAAATTTGGCAAAACCGTTAGTATCTAGGAAGGGACACGGAGCCGGAGCTACCTTCCAAATAGCCATAGCTCCAGCTCTAAAATTTAAACTGAGCTCCGGATACGGATCCGGTTCCTTGGAGATCACCTAGCTCCGGCGCTCCGACTTCGCAGCCCGATGCCCTGTTAAAGTCTTTGAAGTTGGTAAAAGCTTTTCCTTTTGTCCATCATAGAGATACACAGGTGTTTAGACCAATTTCATTGCTGCGTCAATCAATGTTCTGCGTAAATATTAACAAGAGCAAGCAGGGTCGCATGGAAAAAAAAGAAGAAAGCGATGACTGGAACTGTTAAATAGCTTTATCGGCAGGGCAAACACCCATGCTTGCACCTAGGAATACTTTGCTCACCGATTCAAGTACAGAAAAATCAACCTCATAAGTTGTAGTCATACTTGACAACTGCAGTGCATGGAGCCAGCGTTGGTAACGTTTTTTTTGTTTATGTGACGAAGCGTCGGATTTTATCAAGGAGACATCAAGTTACTGACAGACGACATCGCTACCCTTCGTCCCACATATTTTCCAATGGTTCCGCGCATAATGAACAAGATGTACGACAGGGTGAGTATTCAAGAATGGAAATTGGTGTTATTTAAAGGAAAACACTGCTCGTGAAGCATTACCACTCTTTGTTTTCCATCGTGCGATATTTCCCACGATCAACTCTCCAGGATGTTGGCACAACTGAACTACAGTACTATTGAATCCTCAGTCAAAGTTTCTCTTGTCTGTCTACTGTGAACATTTGGCAAACTGTTTCTCGGTTGTTGCTATTTCTTGTTGCTGTCAAATTTGCAAGAAGCTCATTTTTTATAAATGTTGTTTTTGAAATGATATTATTGAAACATAATTAGCCTGATTGCTTCTATCCGAAAGAACCTTAGTTTAAGCTTTAATGAAGAAAAAAGAGAATTTAAATAACATCTAAATTGATATTATTTTGCAGATCTGGAGCAGTACTTCCGGATCAAAAATAAAATCGTTTTTATTGCGGACAGCGCTTTCGTCAAAAATGGGAAAATTGAGAAACGGAATTGTGACCAGGAACACAATTTGGGACAAACTAGTTTTTGGGTCAGACGGGCTTAGTATAGTTTCGAAAATTTTGTATAGAAATCTTATTTTCAACATTCTTTCATAGCTTCATTTAGGAGCGTTTAATTCACTTGCAAAAAATTTTTAAAACTTGAAATGAGACGCAACCAAAATATTTTGACATAAAAAAATTGTTGTGTTAAACGAACATTAGCAAAATATTTGAATTTTGTTTATATTGGTAGCATAATAATTATTTAATAAATTGTGTCAAGTAATTTAAAGGTGATTTCCATATTAGGTTTGCCACGTGACTGATCACCTTGCACATTTGCTTTAACTGGCAATGAACTAAATGGGCTAAAATTTGTTAGAAGCTTTTCATGTAAATCTATGAATTCAGTCTGTGACTACCTCTTCCTCCTTCAAATATTGAAGAAGTCAAAAAAATTGCTAAAAAAATATTTTTGCTTCAACAGGAAGGTCCAGAATATGTTTGGAGGTCGTTTGAAGTTCAGTTTATCTGGAGCAGCACCTATATCGTCTGATGTGCTTAACTTCATGCGCTGTGCATTGGGAATACCCATTACCGAAGGTATCAGCCTGCAGCTATTGCTGGAGCAACAGTATAAAAATGAAAAACCAATTCATTCATAACAACACCCAAAGCACAATAATTTTTTTTCTTCGATGCCATCTTCTGCATAATTACGCTCATGAAAAAACTTTGACAAAAGATGCGCTGAAGCTATTGCAGTAGGATGATTAGTTTGAATCGTATAAATTTTAGTGGAAACCAGTGTTACAAACATTTGCTTCGTGCAATGGTCCCACAGCAATAACCAGTTGAATATCAAGCATTTTAAGGTTGCAATCTATATACTGCATTTAGATTGACACATAACATTATTTTATAAATCTTTTAGGAAGATATCTGCAATTACAGCATTTCTAGAAGCTCGTATACGATTGTTTGTCAAAACGATATTATCTTGAACATCGCTCTCAAAGTAAAGGAAAATATTTTACTGTTTGACTCAGTTTAGATATACAGGTTTTCTAGAATTCGGCAAATTTATATTTTCAAGCCAAAATTACTTGCTTTGGTCTTAAAAATCCTGAATTTCATTTTATTTGTTTCCTACTTTGCACGGAGTTTGTAGAGGCAGCTCAGCGCGTTTTATCATTAATGTTGTGCAGCCTACAGTGCAAGAATAGGAGCGAGGAAGTGTACTGGAATGTCATTTTGACCTAAACGTTGCAATTCCGTTACCATCAAACGTTCAGTCGTATGAATTTGGGAGGGCAGCGTTTGGATGATTAGGGTCAGTGATATCAGTTCCATGATATGCACGAATTGGAAACTTTGCTCTGGAATCTTGTTCAGGCATGACTTCATTTACTAACTTGTTATTTCATTTTAACTTTGAGACGCGAGCAATGTAGGTCATGAAATGATTCAGTGCATCGACATTTAGAGTAAGTCAGAACAAAAGAAAAGTTTAAGCTGTAATACTATTACATTTGTGGTATATATTCTGTGTAGATGTAAAGCAAAAAACATAAATCCCGAAGATATTTTTGTTATATTCCAAAGCTATTCATTAGTTTCGCTTTCTGAGGTGTCTACGACAAAACAATATGAAATAACCTTGTTTTCCACGTAAAGTATTCATATTACTTTCAAACTGAAGTACGGTTTATTCAGTGCAAATCAATACAANTACATGTCACAAGTAAAAGAAACGACGATCGTCCAGCAAATGTACAGGCATAACCACAATATTATCCAACGGTAGAATTCCACGCTNCAATGTTTCAAAATTACGACATTTGCAGTCGATTTTAGTGAACAAGTTGTGTAATATTGTATAAAACACTGAAACATTCCAGGAATATTGAATAACTTGGCGATTGGAAACAAGTATAGCATGCATCTAACAAAACCAAGTTAAAATTTCCCAAAGAAGAGAAGAAAATGAAAGCTTCGCCTGAACAGTAATGTAAAACGACTTTGGAAATGGTAGAGATTCAAAACAATTCACGAATTTATATCAATGAAACTATTGTTACAGTTATATGCAAGTCAACCATTTGCAAGCAACTGGTGTGCGCTAATATGTTTTTGGAGGTTTGACCGTCTGCATCCACTCCCCCTGCCGATAAACTTTCATTCGGCGATTGTTACAAAGAACAGGCAATGGCTTTTCTGCTCGTAGCACAGCAATCGATTGATCTAACAGAGAGTAACAACACTTACTACTGTAAAGAGGTAGTCCTTTCGAGTCGCCAGATATCTTTGAACCCTATGTACGCTAGAACGGCTGTTGGTCGATATCCACATGAAACCAAATCTTTCGAAATTGTTCTCGGAAGCCCAATTGCTATAAATTGATGGCAATAATGGAAAACTGTCTGTGAAAAAGCACCACAGGCTATTTTTGAAAAATGCCGTGCACCTAAAATTGTACATGGTACATGAGAAGTATTCTCTGAGTAGAAGGATTATCCCGTCATTTACTTTTTCAGCATTTTGTAGATTGAAACTGATGACAAAACTGCCAGCCAGACTTGTATAAACTTCCAGTGTCGCCAAACATTACCCAAACGATTTGGATTATAACCAAAATCCAATGTCTGCATGAAACAGAAAAAGGCCATTGCATTAATCGTGATTATTTTGCATAGCGGCAAGCGCTACACGGGGAAAGTTTTCTACGATAGAGCAGCAATAGAGATCACATGCCATAATCACTCTGCTGCTTAGGTCTGCCCAGTATTATATACTTTTCAGCAAGCTTCGATATTATTTGTGGTGCATTTCTCTTTATCAGGTGATTCCCTTGCATACGCCACAGCATCATTTTTCTGGGGATTTCCGCATGTGATGGTACTTGTACCATTACAATGAAAAGCATTAAAGTGCAAACCTCAAATTATCTCTCAAAATGTGCCATAGTGCATTGTTGATTGCCCAGTAATTCACAAATCTCAGAACTATAGTTACAGAAAACTCAAGCAAAATATGTGTTGCCCGGTATTACCTACAACGATTCTGGACTACATAAAACTTCAACGCTTGACTTTCGTGATGCAACAAGGAAATTTCAAACCACGCAGTCCAAGGTATCAGTGAATCAATCACATATTTTCAAGTTGTGCGGAAGCCGTATAGTGTCAAAAAGGCTTGTTAGATGCTTTATCAGCACAAAAGCCAGGCGAACGCTTATTAATGGCCTAAGCTTCGTGCTTTTTTTTAAGGCCAGACGTGATTCATTTATTGTTATGAACAAATTGTCCGTAACTAATTCTAGTTATGCATCGTGAACTATTTCCATTTTCTGGGTTTGGAATGTTAAACTGGGTAATTTCAACTGTCCAGAAGGGAAGCGTGTTTGTGAAAGTGCATATGGAGACGTTTTGATGTTATCCGGATTTTAGTACCACATGCAAATCAAACCACAATTCGGCCAAATTTCCGAAAATACTCAAAAAAAGGCGAAATGCCAAACGATATTTCTGGACAAACCACTTTCGAAAACAAGTTGTCAACCCTGGTGTCAACACATATTTTTGCAAATTAGTTTTTCTGGTCTAGCTCTCTTGATAGCGAGTCGCCCATGCATGGAGTAGGCGTAGAAATCATGACAGTCTAGAAATCGTTGCCTGCGTGTATCCAACAACCAATAACGGCATTTTCCCGCTTCACTATGAGAAGTCAATTAAGCTCGAGATACATAAATTTTATTGCTGCCCACGCTCCAACCTTAGTGTCGAAGACACGCCGAGTCGAAGGAACATGTCCATGTGCTGCGTCAGTCGTTAAGTTCCGCTCTATATGGTGACCGTATAGGACTGACTGGAGATATCAATACTGGCATTGGTTCTGGCATCTGGCAACATCTCCTGGTCCAGAGTAATGGGGCCAAACTCCGTTGGATCAATGAGTGAAAATGGCCAACGCCTGCTGGAAGTGCCTGTGCTCCAATCTGTGCATGGCAGCCAACTTTTCTGTCAGCTTCTCAGTGGTCCAAGGTAACAACGATTTCATCAGCTGAATAACAACATCATTGTGGCGAGGAGGCAGTTAAAATATGCAACACACTGTCGCATCATGCACTATGCAGACTTAAACACCGCTTTATGCATTGTCCCGTCACGCATAAGACATCTGTTGATGTTTTCGGAGCACGAAGTTACTTCGTGAGCGATGGAATGGTTGAACCGTAAACCATTCGTCGAGTGTTATGCTAACATCTACATGCAGATGACGCCACTCTTAGTGTGTTGGACCGCTAAAAAGATGCAACACCAACACAACTTCAATAAAACAAACTCTAGCTTGTTAGTAAGCTCGTGAAGAATCTGCATGCTTGGCTAGGCTTTCATCCTTTTGCGACGATTTAACCTTTCACATCATATCTGTCTTTCAATAGTTGTAAGCCACAGTAATGACGTACGCAAGTGAATGCATTGAAATTTATTTCGTAGGGAAACTAGTTTCGTGTAAACAATGTAAACAAAAATTCAACGTTCAACGTATCTTCTTCCTGCAAGCAGTAGGAAAACGTGCTAGCGAAATGTTGACCCTGAACAAGAGTTGAACACCTCAGCAACTCATTTGGAACTTATAATAAATACTACGGCCAAAGCAAACGATACAACTGACATCTTGCAAACGTTTCGATAACAACTGTTATCATCTTCTGTGCATAGCAATAGGTGGTTCCACCACTGGCTCCTATTTTGACACGCAAGAACTTGGAACTGTATTCTCCTAAATAGACATTTTAATCACCATGCGAAAGACAATGTTTCTCTATTAGAAGGATTATCCCATCGATGATGAGATACACGGCTCGGTTAAACTACAGTGAAAATGTTTTGCTGTCTTGGATC
>JGI24158J21664_10013036_pt1 | contig 10989 bp, 8 predicted proteins | sample Ectturendosymbi3_FD_21664 | JGI IMG/M metagenome (IMG submission 21664)
AAACAGATTTGAACTCAAATAGAATTCTATTTGAATAGCATTCTATTTGAATAAGGATGTAATACTGACGATGCGTAGTGTTACGTGAAATCGATTTCTTAAAAATTTGCTGATTGATTCAAATTTTTCACCTATGTTGAGACTAGTTACTTGAATACAAATATGTGTATGGCAAGTTTATTTGGCTTTAACATAAAATTAAAAACGACGTGCAAACTTCAAGCCAAAGATATAAGTAGCTTTGCGTAGTATCGTTTGCATGTGGATGCAGCAAGTAACAAAATGAACACTTCAGCACATTGCAGTATGCTTGCTATCGTAATCCCCGAAAGAAGTCATTGCACGTGATAAAGGACTGCATTCAGCCCGGCGAGAAAACAATCATAACAATTAGCCGGCGGACATAACGCAATTACCACAATCTCCCCACGTAAATAATGTAAGTGTACTACACACAGATTCAGGCATTATTAGTAATATGGACACACGTTGCACTATTGGTAACAGTTACGATTAAACAACCAATTCTATACATCTATCAGGTTTCCTTTTCTCCCATACCTCCGTGGAATCGTAGAAGGCGAAATTTCATCACTTGTTGAACATGAACGAGGTTTAACGTCTTTCGTTGATTTGTGCTCATCAGCATCACCCGACGGTTCTTCATCGGGAATGTTCGTAGTTACCTCGGCTTCGACTGTCGCAATCACTTGAGAAAAATGTATGACTCAATCCCCGAGTTTGGACAAGGAGCGAGATCTGANGTAGCGACATATCTTCTCGTCCGTTGCTACAGTATGCTGCCTGGNTTCCAACAGTAGGACCTCGTCACACANTGGATCGCCTTTATTACGCACATGGCGTCGAAGCAAGAGTGGGCCTTCAGCGAGAAGCCATGTTGNCANAGCGGTGCCAAACGTTACTCTTCGCTGAAAGCGGAATATCCGCTCATGTTGAGTTTCGTTAGTCGCGGTGNATAGGAGCGACCGCATTGCATGAGAGCTTCTTGAACTACGTCTTGCTACCTCTCCTCGGGCCATCCTCGGTGATGCAATAACGGTTTGATAGTTTTCCATACAGTCTAATTTATTTGTTCTCTCACATTGGCTGTTGCCTGTGGGGTGGTAGCGTGTGGAGCGGCTGAAAGGAATACCTCACTCTGCAAAATATGCCTTCAAATCTGTACTGATAAACGACGAGCCACGATCACTGTGCACGCACGCAGGAAAACCAAAAAAACTAAATAAGTTATTTAACAATCTACAACGGTCTTCGACGTCACAGAGGAGCACACAACGACAAATGAGACCGATTGTACTCATCGATTGCAACGTAAAGGTATGGTTTAGGTCTCCGGATGGGTCCTTTGAAGTCAATCGACAGACGTTTCCACGGGTGTGTCGCTTTAATGAAGGCACCCGGAGCAGGTTTAAAAAACNTCGATTTTACTTCTGCACAAGTTCTGCAATCGCTTATGGCAGTTTTCGTCTCGTCNCTTATACAGGGGAGATTCCTTGACCGGATAAAGTGGTATACACGAGAAAATCCAGGATGCCCAAGCCACTCATGAAATGCTACTATATTTTCTATCGAGGGCATCGCTAAGCGATACGAGACATTGCGTCCGAATCAACATGTTTCCTTCCTCCGTGGTCTGTGACATACAGTATACGTCAGTTGCAGGCCCGTAACCAGGGGGGCGCAGGGGGCGAAGCCCCCCGTAAAACTTTTTTCGTCCCCCCTGGAAAAATGTGTTGGACATAATTTAAAACTATTGGACATAGTTTAAAAAATTTGGGCCCCTCTCAGAAAACTCTTCGCCCCACCGGGTGTCCCAAGCTGGTTACGGGCCTGGTCAGTTGGCTTAACTTGAGCCTCCACACAAGTAGCTTGGTAGTTTTTATTTTGCTTCGATTTTTCTGATCGAACATAAACGCGACAGAGCGTTGGTCGGTAATGAGAGTAAAATGTCGACCAATCAAAAATTGAAACCATTTGTGAGGGGCTTCTATAACGGCGCAAGCTTTCATTTTAACGGCGTGATACTTTTATTCATGACTATTTAAGGTTCTTGACATATACGCGACAGGACGACCTTCTTGGGCAATGTAGCTGCGATGGCGTAGTCGAAAACGTCAGTTTCCACCTCAAAAGAAATATCATCCTTAATGAATCCCGGGCTGGCTGTGATTAGATCATTTTTCAAAGTGTTAAAAACTTCCAAAATTTGCCCAGTCAAAGGGAATTCCTTTGCCGTTTGAAGTGGTCGTGACTTTTTCGAAAAGTTTTCAATATATTTAGCATAATAAGCAAATAGTCCACACACTTTCTTTCATCCCTTCAGGCCAGACGGAGGTTCTAGCGCCATTAACGGTTGTAGGCGAGACGGATCAAGTTGTATTTGCCCCTGCGAAACTCGGTAACGTCTAGTACCTTTACTGCAATTTTCGGCATGGATTAGTTGAAAGTTAGCCCGTCCGTTTTCGCAGCTTCTAAGAAACATTGCAAGTTCTCCTGGTGCTCTTCATCAGTAGCACCTGTCTGTCACTGTCAAAATCATCGAGGTAACCGTAAACGTTCCGTTAGCCACTCCAAAAGGCAGCCTGCAATATTGAAAAAGCTTCCCATCAGCTTCGAAAGCCGTCATGGGTCTTTCTTCGGGAATGCGGGGTACTTGGTGATAAACTGAATTTAGATCTATCGAGAAAGAAAAAGCGTCTTGAGCAATTTTGCTTACTATTTCGTAGATACGGGGTAGGGGATATGCATCTCGGTAAGTAAACCTGTTAATTGCGACGGAATGATTGACGCACAGTCGTTTCTTACCACCTGTTTGGTTTACAGCTAAGACTTGCGCGCTCCACGGATAATAATTTGCAGGTTCGATCACGCTGGCGTCGAGTACACGATGAATCTCAGATTTGATAAAGTCCGAGTCTTCTTGACTGTACCTGCGGGAGTTTGCAGCAACTGGTTTACAGTACAGTAAGGGGCTAAGAATTCAAAAATTCCCGGTGGCTTCAACTTTGCCGCGGCAACACCAAGCACCAATTGGGTTTCGCAAGGAATACGTAAAGGAGGATCAGATCCTCCATAGCACAAGGTAACTTCAGAGTAGCGACTGAGAAGCCGTCGACCCAGTATCACATCAGCACACAGGTCTGACATCAGTCCAAACTGTAATTGATGTTTTCCTCCAAAAATTTTAATGTCAGCTCTCGCTCCGCTTTCGCTCCGCTTTCTCGCTCCGCTTTCAACACAATGTGTTACCACAATCACACTATCATAATGTGCAAGTTTAAATCATCACAAAAGGATGAAAGCAGAGCTCATTCGGCTGATTCCTCAAAAGCTTACAGCAAAGTTAGAGCTTTTAATGGTTTTGATTTTCAGAAAAGAAATTGACACAGGAAAGATGATTGTTGGATTAATTGCATTCGGCAATGTTCCTCGAATAGTGTTTGTTCCTAAAGAAAGATCATTTACCGAGCTTCAAGGTTAGTTCAAATTGTTGAATGTGTGTTCTTTACCTCAGATGCATTTCAACAATTTTTTTACTGGATATGTTATTCAATCTACGCGTCTTTCTTTACTTGTCCACTTATGCAAAATTTTCTATTACAACGTTATGTAGTAACATCTAGATTGTTGAACAGAGTTAAAAGCGGACGTTGTGCGAAGTGGTTGAGGAAAACGACGTAAAAATGAATGTTTTATCAAAACCATGTTGGACGATGAAAAAACAACAGTTTTCAGAGCCAGCGAAGCTCAATGACACTTGCTGTTTTTAACGTCTGAGGTTTTTTTATGAAAATGCGTTCCTTAAATCAGCAGGCCAACAAATCTAAAGTAAACTTCGACATTACTTGATTTACGCAACGTGGTGTGCGTTGTATCAAGACACAAATCTTTGAGTACCAATGGCAGCTTTCCAATTATATCAACAGTTTTTTGTATTTTTTTTGTTATTGTTTATATCTTCGTTCCTGCAATCAAAATGGAGACACGATTTCTTACGCAGGTATAAATCCAAGAGTAAAAGTTTCTTTTAGATCAGACATGATCATTTCAGGCAGATTTTGTATCAAAAGCAAATGTGTTACAGAGGAAAATGTTGGTGACCAGCCATACCCGAATTTGCAGAATACCTGCAAGATGCACTTTTATGTTGTGCAGAAAAGGTTTCATCCACGGCATATTACCAAGGAGGTACAAGCACTGGACCTGCAATCGATCTTGCTCGAGAGCAGTTGAAACGGCATGGCAGAGAAAGCATTGCCAAAGTGATCATTGTAATAACAGACGGAAAGGCTAATAGAGGAAAAGACCCAAAAACAGCAGCCCAAGACGCAAGGTAACTTCTAATACTGTAATGACAAGCAGCGGGCGATAAACTGAAATAAAATGCAAAAGAAGGCAGGATTGCTTAGCAAAAAAAGTCACCTTTTTATTGCATCCAACACTGGAACATCAAGTTTTCTTAATTTTCTGTGTAGATATGGGTTTGCATCGTGGTGGTAAACGTCAAACAAGATCTTTGTTTGACCAAAACAGGAGCAGAAATGCATGAGTCTCGAAGCTCATATTACGATTCATTTCTTTGCTATCTCTTTTCTACAGAAATGACAGACGTAAGCACTATGCATGCTGAGTTATGGAACAAACCGACATAAAATGCGAAATAAATTCCTCAGATTTGCACGTGGTAATTTAAGTATCGGAAAAGAAGCAGTGTTTTGAAAGGAAAAACAGGTTGAAGTGCTTTCAAACGTCGGCAGTATAATTAAAAACTGGTATAGTTCTTTCAAAGGCCGGTAGTTCAGAGCAATGCATAAAGAAACATTAATGGAAATAAATGACTTTAAAGGGTTATTATAAAATTCAAAATATTTCATTTGCAAAAGACATTTTTTTAGAGATACAGCAGTGGTAACCTCATTTTGAAAGGTCAACGGGGTTACAAGTAATTTTGTTATTGATTCCTTGGGCCTATCGACTGTCTTAATTATGGTCAAATGTTCTGATGGCACTCAACACCGTTTAGTCAAGTTAATACTGGTTTGTTTATGTAAAAACCAATGTCTAAAAGTGCTACGTATTGTCTAGCATTTCTCCTTTCACTGGAACCACAGACAATCAATTTGGTTTCAAGGCCGGACGTAGTAACGATCAATGTACATTTTTGGTGAAGCAAACTGCTTCATACTTTGTAACCCATGGTTCATATGTTCATGCTGTGTTTTCAGATGCCTCGAAAGCATTCGATCGAGTATTGCACATAAAATTATTTGAGAAACTAATTCAAAGAAAGGTGCCAATGTGTTTTGTGCGCCTACTGAAACATTGGTACAAGGAACAAACAACGCAAATAAAATGGGGCAAGCATTTGTCTGAACCGTTTCGTGTGACTAATGGGGTTAGACAAGGGAGAGCATTGAGTCCATACTTGTTTGCTGTTTATTTAGATGGTTTATCCACTGAACTACTGTAAAAAACATTAAAGCAGGGTGTTATATTGGTGTTGTTGTTAAATAATTTAATGTTTGCTGATGATATTTGTGTGTTCTGTCCAAGTGTACGTGGGTTGCAAAATATTGCCTACTTGATGTGTGTTAGTCTTATGCAGAATCGAATGAAATTATTTTCAACTGTAACAAAATTGTTTGTATGAAATTTAAGGCTAAGAGTGCAAAAAATGTAGTCACCCCAGTACTGACACTGGGCGGTCAAAATGTAAAATCTGTTAACCACTACAAATATTTGGAGATTGTACTGGATACTGAGCTCTCAGATGACAAAGACATCCAGAGACAACTGCGATAAAAATATTGTGCAACAAACAAGCTGCGAGCCTCTTGTTCCCGATGTTCAAATGCAGTTAAAAACGTACTTTTATTCTCCTTTTGTATGCCCATGCATGTATCACAGTTGTGGTGCAATTTCAGAAAGTCACGCATGCAGAGACTGCGTGTGGCCTAGAATTTTGGCTTCAGAGCTATATACAACCTGCCCTGGAGAGCGAGTGTTAGTAGTCATCAGGTTCAATATAACAATTCTACCTTGAGGCCTTCTGAAAAAATGTGTACCTGTTTCTCGAAAGATGCAGAAAGTCTAACAACGTATGGTTGCGTGCTTTGATGCAGTAAGATTGTTTGTATTCGTCCGTATTCTTTGAACACTACAATCGCATTTTACTTTGTGACTGAGTGCCAGAACATTGCAGTGTTTTTTTGATGTGTCATGCCACAACGCATTCGCACTTTACCTGGCCCCGATCTGCTTAGGGATTGGCGTCCTACTCTGCAGTAGTGTTGTAACAGTGTCACATGTTAGCGAATAATAGTGTTAAATATGTGTCTGCAATCTTGTGGTTCTGTCTCCAACGCCGTTGCAAAACGTTCTGCTAAGAAAGTGTCTGTAACCCTGTGATTCAGCCGGCTCCGATGCCGTTGTACTACGTTCTGTTTTGTCTGTTTTTATCGACTTGAGTGTGTGTTTGCACTATGGACTTCGTGTTTGGAGACAAATAATATAATAATAAATTCCATTAGTTTTTGTCCTATTCGAACAAAGAAACAACATGCTCGCCTCTTTTCTGACCCAGATATCCTTTTCATTGACAACTATCTCTGCAGTGAACTTTAAAGATTTTTGTACATTCAGAGACGCACAGTTGATCGCAATTTTACACAGGTAACGACCCTAGAAGTTCTTAGAACTAGAACTCCTGCTCAGTTCAAGTAACTAATTGAACTGTTGAGAGCAGCAATCGTTACTGGCGCGTGTAATTATCGTAATTAAAAAGATGAATGTTTATCAAAAAAATAGCAAAGACTGAAGCGAAAGATGTACAATATGTGATTGATCACTTTTTGCTACTGTCCAACCATACATTGGGACCACTAGTAAAAAAGTAAAAAGAATGAAAATAAAAAATAAGTACTTTGAAGAATAAGCGGGGTAAGCTTACTGTGGCATTGCAACAGGGTGGTTGACCTAACATAGTTAGGTATGCAGTTGGATGAAAAACTGCTTTAATATCTTTATTTAGTACAAGCAGTGACGATCATTACGAAAAAGTGGATGAAAACTTCAGATTAGTCTATTTACTGCTCAAGTTGCATTTGTCATCATATCATAATTAGTTTTTGCGCAGCAACTCTCAACATATGTCCCCTTTGTTTTATTTTGTGAGCGTTCGCTTGCTCCCTTCTGAAATTTGGTGCCCTCTTTTGGGCACATGACATTAATCGATCATGGGCTTTTTCGGTCCATTGAACATCAAGTTTGCGCCAGTCCGACTGCTGTGAGTTTGATTGCTAGCTAAAACACTGAAAAATATTAACGCATTTTACTCCTGTGTTGTGTAAGGGTCGGGCTGTGGCGTAATGACAGCAAGAGTGGTCAGGAAATACGTGAGGTTCGAAACTCCTATTCTGTTTCGAAGAAAATGGCTTGTTCTTTGCAACAAGCAATTAGCTCATTTCTTGTATTGATGGAATTCTAAACGATTAAAATCCGTTTCAATTCCAATCTGCGAAGGATTTTTAAGGCTTCTTGATGTGCTTTTTTGGTAGATATTTTCAGTAGCAGGAAAAAGAAAAAATAGATACTGCTCAATTCGGTACTAGGACAATTGCCAACCGGACAACTACCAACCGGACCACGGCCAACTCGGACAACTGCCAACTAGGACAACTGCCAACCAGGACAACTACCAACTAGGACAATTGCCAGCAACCAGGACAACTGCCAACTAGGACAACACGACTTTTCGGTCTGGCTGTTTCGGTCTGAGCCAATTCGGTCTGGTCGATTCGGACTGGCCGTTTCGGTCACGGGACATTTCCGTCGCGACATTTTTGTACATAGGGGACTGATGAAATTTGTAAAATTTGTTAATGTGAATGAATACCTAGGCAGGATAATCATTTATCCGTATAATACAAGACAAATCACAACTCGACAATTTTCCTTGCCAAAAGCGCATTCAAACTCGGGTGCTAAAATGGTGAAATGCAGTACAACAGAAATCTCATCAAAAATTTTTTCAGAAATTAAAAATATAACGTGTTTGGCACTTTTTGCCGTAAAGTATAAGAAATATGTATTACTCGGCTACTAGAAACATACTTTGTGTTCTTATTGGTGCACTGCACATAAACCAGGTGCATTGATTTAATCATTTTAGCGCTGTTACAGTGGAAACTATCAAATCATGAAGTATCTCCGTTATATTTTATATCATTTGGCTTTCGTTGCGTTCACCCAAATTGGTCGCATCAAACGTTTGTATGAAGTAGTGGGATGCCTTTAGTGTACAGGTGCAAAGCAAAAACAAATTCGTATGCCTACTGCACTTCAAGCGAATTTCCGTTCTCGCGCATGCATTGACAGCGAACTCTTTTCCACAATGCAAAATTGGACGCCTACTTCTCAACCTATTTCAAACTCGTGACACCATCACAGTGCTGTACCAGTTTATAACTTTGACGCAATTCCTCAGCATTCAAGAATATTTCTTAAGATGTAAAAACAGTAAATGTTTAATCTGACAACTTTAAACCATTTTCTTCTGGTATCTTGACCTTTGCCTGCAACGCATTTTGCTTCAATAAAACGTATAACCCCATTGCATTTATTAATTTTTATACCCAGAGCAAAAGACTTTTACTTACTGTATTACACTGTTCCCTTTACACTAAAGTAGCTTCGCCCTTGGGAGGTCTGCAGCCTGTGAGCCCTGGTCCTTCGTAGCCTCCCACTCCCTCATGCATTTTTAAAATCGATGTACTTGGAAGTCATCGCAGTACTACATTATAACAATCATGATGCTCGAATTTTGTCATGTATTTGTGCGTTCCTTATTACTGCGATGCATCTTTAAAGTCTAGCGCGTTGCGAGTGGGAATGAAGACGTTACACAATACACTGTGCCAGGGGTGGCCAACACGTCGATCGCGATCGACCGTTCGATCGCCGAGTCTGAGTTGGTCGATCGCGCCTGATTTTACATTGGATTGACAAGATACCTAAAAAGAACATTTTTCAATCAATACTTCAGAAACTAAATCAAAATGAAAAACGTTGCATTTTATGACCTTTTGTACTTGTGACTTTATTACCGACTGGTCGATCGCAAATTATCAAGAAATTCCTGGTCGAGTCTAGTCGAAGACGAGCTGGCTACCCCTTCACTACACAATTGCAGGTGAAATGTCACGCTTGTTGGTGTTATACCAAATCTCTTTGATATTGCAGCGAAGTGACTAAACAGTCTGACAGGTGAAATGTCACGCTGCAGGTGTTATACCAACTCCCTTTCAACTTCTTTTGATATTGCGATCCTCTCTATATAAGCCGGAACAGCACATCCTCAAGCCAGTTTGCCAGATTTGAGCCATGGAGAGCACAGAAACTTCCCGAGGCAAGAAGGAATTCATAGATGCTGGATTCATGTTCACTTTTCACGCTTTTTCTGCTGATAGTACGAAGAGGTTTTGGAGATGTGTGATACGCAGTNGTCAGTGCCGGCTCCATACGGATGTAAACNACGTCATCGTAAACCGACTCAGGAACTACACCCACGGAAGCGACGCAGCCGGTGTGGAAGTTGCCAAAATTAAAGTAAACACGAAACTTCGAGCCCTTGATACAATGGAATTGTCGCAATTCCATTCGAGCCCTGGATACAATGGAAAACGCCTGAAAAGAGAACTTGACGTTGTCCATCTCTCAGTCTGGAAGTTCATAGGTGGTCTTCGCCGCGTCCAAAAGTTTGAAATGATTCTCGAACGGGAACTTGTCTATGCAAATTGATTGCTTCAAAAAACATTAAATCTGATATGAATTATATTTAAAATATGCTTGTTTGTAGAGGCCAGCTCGGGCTTTAACGGATGAGATGAGNCCAAGTAAACGTCTGCGTACTTGGCTCATTCATATTCCCGAATTGACAATCATTCGTTGGAAATTATTTTCGAATGCGAACTGTTCACTGGACTGGAATTCGCATTCAGTGCTCTATAGCAGCGGTTTTCAATGTAAGGGTCACGACTCCCAGAGGCAGTGTTCCCTCCACGGTGCGAAAATGCGCAGTGCCAACAGACCACTTGTGTAGCGAAATCTCATTCTCGAACACTAGCAATAAATAGCCCAGATTTAATATCGTATATATACCGCATAGCCTCTGTAACGCTTGAAACGCTTTACTTCCTATGTGTTTACATGGTTGCGCAACTGCATGCGGACTAAAACAAACATTTGCTTAGTGTACATTTTTCTGAGGGAACACTGCCCAGATGGGTCGTGAACCATTTTTGAAGGGGTCGCTAGAAGATTTTTATGCACACAGTTGTATTACATTTGATTTGATCAAGCTTTAGATGGGGGTCGTTGGTATAGTGGGTTGCTACAATGGATCGCGGTACAGAAAAGGTTGAAAATTACCGCTCTATGCAAGTCTGTTGCTTCAAACAAACCATTTAGTCTGATATGAATTATGTTAAAAAATACTTAAATGCTTAATTGCAAAGAGCAGCTCGGGCTCTAACGGATGAGCCCGAGTAAAGCGCGAGCGAACGAAATCGAGAGAACGTTTGCTACGAATGATAGTTTTTGATTCAGGTCACCTGCAACATGAATGCGAAAGGCCAGACATGGAACGAAAATACTTTAATAGTAACAAAGCCCAACGCATAGTCCCTAAGTTAACAACCATATAATCCGTGAAATGTGTGGTGCCACAAATATACAAAGCAACCAAGCTTGCATTTTACAATATTATAAATCGTAATCGAAGACTGGCTAAGCCCGAGACCCAATGATTCAGTTACTTTGTACGACAACTAAGAACTTCATGCCGAGTAAAATACCTTACCGACAGCGGTTGCCGCTATTGCGAATCGTGAACGGAGTACGCTTTGAGTGGAATGCCTCGACCTTTGGCAACCTACAGTATGATGATGGAGGGAGTGCGCTTTGAATCAA
>JGI24158J21664_10013040_pt1 | contig 10986 bp, 5 predicted proteins | sample Ectturendosymbi3_FD_21664 | JGI IMG/M metagenome (IMG submission 21664)
TTTGAGCCCTTGAACAGCTCTCTAGCGCAATCGGCGGAGGAGCTAGGGCGTTGGTAAGGTAACCACTGCTGATTTTTAGGCCGAAATCGAAGTACGAATATATCGTATGCCGGCTCTCAAAGTGTTAAGATGTTTGTTGCAGTTGATCAACATCAACATTTCCAATCTTTTATCAGTGAAACAACATCTATCATGCATGAATACTCATTCAGCAATGCTGAAAAGTCGTTTGGTAGTTATTTCAAAATTGCTGACTATTTCTTCAACCTGGGTTATGTTTTCATCTGTGTGATGACCTTTGGATCATCTACAAGCAGCTAGTATGTGTGGGAATTCAAACAAATTAAGGATCTTTATCTGAGAGTTGTTGCACCTCGCAATTTGTTTATCGAATTTATACACGAGGTGCGAAGTGTGACCTGACTCCCTATTGAGAGAATGCAGAAAGTCTTTGAAGTTTGTTAAAGATTTAAAAGGTGTTAGATGAAACGGAGGAGCCTAGATAGAGAAGAGGAACTAATTGTTGTATTCAACCAAACGTTAAAAACTTGTATTTTACTGCAAATACAAGCACTATGATGAGTTACTATGATAAAGTATACGAGCGTCCATGACAGAGTTTTCACCTGTTTGCATATTTCGTCGCTTCACCCAAATCATCACTTTTATGTAATCCCCATGAGGTGACCAATTAGGCAAACTCTACTGTAATTTGAAATGAAATGAACAGTGATGCCGATATAGCTGCACATCCGTCTATTGGTGCAAATGTCAACAGTCGAAAAAGCTCACTGCTTTCATTGATTTCTTTACCAGTATCTGGTGGATGATCTCTGTTGACATGCTAGTTATCAACATTGTGGAAAGATGTTTTTTACTTTATATTGGGTTAAATTACTTTATTCCTCTGAAAAACTTGGCAAAATAACCAAAATTTGGGTAAAAAAACTTTTTGAGTTATCCAAAAAAATTTTTAGCCATTAACTTTTGAACAACAAATGCTAGAAAGCCAATGAAAGGTTCAAAGAACTCAGATTTGAGCCTAGTTTCCACTAAAAATTTGAGCGAAATACTTCCCTCTTGCGATTGGGACCCTGGGCCCAATGGCCTAAACCAGGGGTGGACAATTAATAATTGGCTCGGGGGCCATACCTTTTAATTTGATCGTAAAATGGTAAAATAAATAAAAACAATGATGGTACAGGTTTTATATAATTGTTTTAGTGCAAATTCACTTTTATGTGGCACAAGTAATTCCACAAAACAAAGGAAACCTCACACAATTAGTAACAAATTGCAGATTTGAAGATTTTTCCTGAATGCTTCCGCAGGCCACTGACAACTTTGTGGCAGGCCATGTGGCCTGCCAATTGCCCATCCCTGGCCTGTACCTATCCCACTTACGACGTCACCTACAAAAAAACCCGAAACCCAAAACCTAAAATATTTTTTTAATTGCAAACTAGAAGACTCAAGAAGTCTTTTGAGGGTTTGAACAGCTCTCTAGCACAATCAACTAGTGAGTTGTGGAGTTGCAAAGACTTGTGGGCAAATTATACCTTTTAAAGATAACTTGCCAGTGTGTTAATAAATGTGTGTTTTGTATTTCTGTCAAAGGAAATAGTTCAGTTCATTTTGACTTGTTCATGTTATATGTAGCTCGCATGCTGAAAGTGTGAGCACCCTTGATATAGCTATGACGAGCAGTAGTGACAATATACACCCTCCAAGTCAAGTTGGGAAAGAATTCCTTTCGATAGACCCATGGTGAACGGTTGTGATTTAATTCCAACAACAATGACACAAACTTCTGAACAGGAATACAGTGGCTTGATGGGCAGTAGCACTCAAGGTCGACAAAACATGCATTACAGATGTCATTGACATACATCCAAGATTTTATAAAAAGTTGCTTGAGTGCAAATTTGGTCTACAGTGCTACAGTCCAGACAAAAACCACACTGGCGTCCTCTACCTTTTGTTCAATTATAATTATATCATGGCTCTTTTTTCCAGGCACTTGGCATACACTTTCCAGGGAAGCTAACAAGAAAGATTCCCTGGTAGTCAATACATTTACTCCTGTTTCCTTTTTGTGCCCTCCTGAACACCAGGACAATTGGCACACCCAAGTCAGCCAAATAATTCAATTCAAGGTTTTGAGATTTTAGGAATATTACACCATGGCTTGCAGCATAAATCTTGACATACTATCTGAAAACTTTTAATTTAATAAATTTTCCAACAAATCTTTATCCTCACAAATCCGTTCTACACACCTAAAATTTTTAGCTCATATACATGTTATACATTAGTACCAATTTGTAGAATTGTGGTTAATTTTTGTTGACCTTTCTTCAAAAGTTATGAATCAAGTCAATAACCTTCCAGTTTCATCAATGCCCTGGCGTCCTTGCACTAATTTGTTTTTCCTGCTGGAACATTTGTACAACCTGCCCTGGAGAGCAAGTGTTAGTAGCCACCAGGTTAAATGTAACATTCCTACCTTTGAGGCTCTGCAATGAAAAAACACGTACCTGTTTCTCGAAAGATGCAGAAAATCAAATAACATTTGGTTACGTGCTTTGATGCAGTCAGACTGTTTGTATTCCTCCCTATTCTTTGAATACTACAATTGCATTTTACTCTGTGAATGAGTGATCAAACTTTGCAGTGTCTGTTTGATTGATGGCGTGTCATGTCACAATGCATTCGCATTTTACCAAGACTCAATCAGTTTAGGAATTGGCACCCACTCTGCAGTAGTGTTGTAACAAGTGGTACATGTTAGCTAACATTAGTGTGAACAATGTGTCTATAACCCTATGGTTCTGTCTTCAACGCAGTAGCAAAAAGTGTCTGTAACTCTATGATTCTGCTGGCTCCAATGCCTGGTAAAATGCTGTTTTGTCTGATTTCATTTACTTGCGTTCTGCAGAGTGTCTGTGTTTATACTATGGACTTCGCGTCTGGTCAAAAACAAACAAATTAAATTAAAATTATTGTAGCCAAACAAAAGCAACTCAATTTTAGAGATTGACCGATATGGCATTTTTGGGGCCGATACCAATATTTCTAAAATTTCTAAATCTTGTTTTAGGCTTCATTATCAAAAATATAATGCATTCTATGCCTTACGTTTTTTTGAAAAACTTCAAAAATCGAGATCTATGACCTAAAATTTTTCAAATTGCAGCAATTCCAATATTTTGCTATGATTTTTAATTGCTCTGATTGATGATGATACTTCTGTTTCAGCTGCGACAGCCAACACACGCTTCATGGTTCATCTTGTCTGCTTGTTTATGAAAACGCACCTCTTGGCGTTGCTGCAATGCCTGTCTTGACTTGGTTGGTTGTGCTTTCTTGCACAAGGTGTCTATGTTTTGTAAACACCTACTGAGGCCGATAAAATCAGCTGTTTTTCCCGATACCGATATATCACTAATACCCAAACATCGGCCCGATATATCGGTCTATCTCTACTCAACTTATGCAGTATTCATACATATTTCAATGATAAGTTTAATGTAAGAAATAATCTGTAAAAAGTCAATATCTGATTCACTATAAGCTTTAATCAAAAAAGGTATTCTTCCTAATGAGATACTTCCTAATGAAGTACTTCCTAATGAGATGCATTGCACAAAAGAAAAAAGATTCTTGCATACTCAAAATTATATAGAAAATGGCATATTCACCATTTGCTAGACTGCACTTTTTCAAACTGTGGGCCAGGAAAAAATTATCAGCAGGTCACAGAAATATTTTGAGTGGACTATGTGCCTGTGGTTTTCTAAATATAAACCTTTCCATATTTGCGTTTTGTATGCATTTGTAATAGTCCAGTAAAGTACATGAAATACATGCCATATATCAATCACCTATTTGTTACAAACTTAATTTATGACAACATTGATTACATCACGTTGAATATCTATATCTGTATGCATAGGCACCAAGTATGGTTGTGTGGGTGTGTTTTACACACTTGCAATTGTGACCAAGAATATGGTACTCCTACTAATTTTTTATGTTTTTGTATGCGACTTTTNAAAAGATGATGTATATAAGCAAGAGCTGCACAGTGAAATAGAGAAATTTTTGACAAGCAAAGATTTAAAGAATCCACTCCAAACACTTTTGAAAACTTTTTCTCATAATTTTATGTATAACTGAACTTCAGATAATTTATTTCCAAGTTTAACATGTTTGCTACACATGTATTTCACATTGCACTGTACTGCCCATGACACTGAGCACACCATGAGTGCACTCCATTACAATAAAAATTATTTCCCATCAACCACCATTCACCATAAGTTTAATTCTTGCTGCTTTAAACTAAATATACGTTTATCTCACCGTGAGCAACAAACTTAATATTGAAAGACTGATGGATGTTTGGTTTGATATGGCTGGAGTTCACACAAAAACTTTCAGGTAATTTTGTTTTTTCAGTTTTTCATGATTCCTTTTTAATGTGTTGTGAATGTGTTCTAAAGTTTTGAAAAAATTGTGAGTTATGAAATAACTGTGAGTCACCTATAAAAGGTACATTTTGAGAGTTACTCTGGGACTTTTCAACCAATATCATTTACTAATTTAACCCTGTAACACACTGGCTGCCAGTGTATGATGTATTCGTAGATATTTCAATATATATTCGTAGATATGATATATTTCAAAATACTTTGAAATCTCTCATTAGCCACATTTTCACACCATTTTGCAGCTCCATAACTCACCAGGCGATTGATTTAGAGAGCGTTTCAAACCCTCAATAGATGCAACAAGTCTTCTGGTTTGAATTTTATAAAAAATTGTTAAGTTTTGGATCTTGTTTTTGTTGTGGGTGATGTCATAAGTGGGGTATGTTTTAGGCTATTTTGGCTCAGGTTACTGGGCTCTCCAAAGGTTAATTTTCTGACTCTTTCCCGAAAGTTTTTATTAGAAAATAGGCTTGTCAGCATTTCTGGTTCAAAAGTTATGAGCAAAAATCCATAAAATTGATAATTTGATCAAAATTATATTTTCTCAAATTGCCATAACTTTTGAACCAGAAATGCTAGAAACCTAATTAAAGGCTCATAAGACTTGGATTATAGCCAAGTTACCACTAAAAACTTGAGTCAAAAAGACGATCTAGCAATTTGTCCCCATAACTTGATGATCTTGGCCAAAAATGCCTAAACTTACCCACTTATGAGGTCACCCACAAAAAAAACGAAACCCAAACCTTGCAAATATTGTTAAAATCCAAACTAAAAGACTTGCCACATTTTTTGAGAGTTTGAACAACTCTCCAGCAGATATGGTATAGTTGTAATCATCAATTGCAATTGATTACAGTTTTTTGAATAATCGTAATCGAATTGAACAGACCAAAAATGAAATTGCGATTACATTGCCAATTTAATCGTTTCACAATTAAACATAGAATTTTCCATGCTACATCACTGTGCGATGAACCATGGTGATGGTGACTGGGTTTCTTCCTTTATCATTCTTTGTTATGGTTATGTTTCAGCAGAGGACATTTGCCCATCTCTCTGGTTTAAATCCAGACAGTCCAGGGGCAAGCACAGCGTTTCTAGCTAATTCTCGCTTCCTTCCAGCTAGCTTTCCTGTTGGCCGCCTGAAGTAACATAGTCAGTCTATTCTAGTGAGACGTAGTAAGAAAAATTGGGGCTCTTCTTCAAAACGAGTTCACACTTCGGCAACAGAATAGCAGGACAGTACAAGCAGAAGTGTTCATTTCATTTCATTTATGTATAATTCAGAGTGAACTTATGATTCATGTAAGTACTAGAGCAGGTTATGTATATAATTAGTGCAGTAATTTATATACAGTAAATCAACTTTCTCTCAGAGGAATAAGGTACTTTAATCCAAGTCGAAAGTACTTTTCCACAACATTGATAACTAGCATGTCAACTGTTATCCACCAGATACTGGTGAAAAAAAACTGTTGGATAATAGACAGATGTCTAGCTATATTGGCATCACTGTTCATTTCATTTCAAATTAAAAGCAGCACAGTGCTATGCTGGATTGCAGACGATTGTAACCCACAGTCAGAATAGTCAACAATTTTGAAATTACTAACAAACAAATTTTCAGCATTGCTGAACGAATGCTGACAATAACCATCAGCTGACAATAAATTCTTTAAGAACTAAATCCAAAGACAATTATCAATCAAGACAAAAGTATCATTAGATTGGAGATATGTTTAAATACAAGATCTCTGAACTATTTGAATGTGTCCATGCCTTATTGTTGCAAATCTAACTATGATGGCTACATGAATTGCCTGAGCAAAACTATAACACTGTGTAACGAGATTGATAGCCCAAATGTTTAGATAGTAGGAGTGGAAGGCCTCAATGCTTGTCCCAAAAACAACTTTGGTCAATTGCTATCCTAATTTTGCTCAGAAAATGACATGAGACAATCAGATGAGTTCATTCTTGCAGCTGATTCTTTCACTTATGTTAGTGATACTCATGGATCATGCAGTTGGTTGAAATACTACACCAATTCACTGTTTCTGATTACAGGCCAGTAGTAATACCTGCAACCATCACAACCACACAACTGTCACAAAGCCTGGCATCTGATGACATGCCAAAACATGAGAAAGAAGTGAACTGGAAGAAATTAACACAGCAACAATAACTGAAATATTCAACAGGTTAGCAAAGCTGGCTCTCACAAACACCCTATTTGAAGAACTTAGCTTAAAATGAGACAACTCTACATGCAAAAACCAACAACACATGTGGCATGTTTGAACAATTATACAGCAATGTGGCACTTAAATCGGCAGCAGATAAAGCCATAGAACACCACATAAACATGTCCCTGGGTGGAACAAGGATGTGGGAGAAAAGCATGAGGTTACCCAACATGCGTATTTATACTGGATGCACAATCATAAACCCAAAAGTGGACCTTAATTTGGCAGTATGAAAGACAGTCATAAAGAAATCAAATACATTGAGGACAGTTGTCCTGGTTGGCAGTTGTTCAAGTTGGCAAATTGTCTTAGTTGGCAGTTTTCTTAGAACCAGTCAATTTTCTTGGTGTATAATTAATGCCTGACTGAAAGATGACGATGACAACCAAAGACAAGTGAAATCACTGTACTATGCACGTGTAGCAAACAAGCTTAGAGGCACTTTTGCTAAGTGCTAACTGCAGCAAAAACACCCTATTCAGTGCTTATTGCATGTAAATGCATGCTTGCCAATTGTGGAGCAAATACGGGTCTAGCTCTGTTTTGTTTTCAGTTGTATTATTATGTGGACAAACTGAAATATTCTGCGGAGTATACTGTTTGTCTGTTTACAACACAAGCATCATGAAACTAAATCTTTTCGCAGTTTTTTTCAAAATGTTTCCATTTTATGCATTTTTGCACTTTAAATGTGTGTTTTTCCTACGCGGGCAAAAAAACAATTGGAGTGCAGTATGGCATTGCAGAATGTTCGTTTCCATCAATTTTCTGATGTCAATATCTTCTTTTGCTGTGATGCTATCATCACGAAATTTGGCATGTGACGTCATCAACTAACCATGTCACTGTGGCATCACCAGTGATATCGCTTTTCTCAATATCTGGCAGGTGATATTTGTCACTAGACCTGACAGACTAGTATGAAACACCTATAAGTTGCCTCCTGGTCTAGAATAATGCGCACCACTTAGGGCATGCATTACATAACCAGAAATGTAAGTGTTCACTAGCACCAAGTTAACCACTATGTCAGGTCAGGATTTTTATGGCCTGTTTAGAAACAATCTGAATAGCTTGTTCAGCAATGTGAACCTTCATCTCACATGTAAAATATGTCACAATGCTGTGGTTTCATCATAGGCCATGTGGCAGTCAGGATAGCTAAAAAGGGGAGCGAAATGATACTGCACAAGGCGACTTACAGAAATTGCAAACATTAAGAACGCAACAAAATTTAAAGGAAGTGCAAACTTTCAGAAGGCAATAGCTATTCATTGAAAAAAGGCAAGTGGCGGGTAGCAACACCGGTTAATACAATGGGGATAGCTAAAATCATATCAACTTACACATAGGCCAATATACTGGCAGCGTTCCCTCTGACCACAGCCAGGGACAGGTGCTGGTGGAACCACCATCGCTGCAAGGGGTTACCTAACATAACAAGTTTCTTTGCAATGCAGCTCAAAATAGAGGCAGTGTGGACTGTGGACTTGCCATATACACCACTGGCTTCAACTGCAACTAGTTGAAAGCAGGAATTGTCCAGGTCATTTTATTTGGTATTTTGCAACATTGGCATCCGTTGCTGCAATGCTTACTTTAGTAGTGCTGACTACATAGTGGCTTTGAGCAAAAGTGTCCACTACTGTTGCCTCCCATGAGGCTTAGGCATCTGTACCAGGGGATCAAAGTTAATTCACTCTAGGCCTCTCTCTATCCTTTGTCAAGTCGACAGGCTCCAAGGCAGATGGGAGATTAATGCAGATTACTTAGCTTTTGAGAATAGAATTGATGGCTGAATGTCTGGGAATGCGGCCTGTGTTCTTAATGCATGTGAATCTGTGGAGCCCTAGTCTATCAACAAATTAACCACAGTGGCATTCTGTACTTTAAAAAATTTTGGCACCACTTTAGAGGGTTATTGCAGTCTGGAGCTCATCAAGTTTCCAACACTAGCAATTGGTAAGTCTTTTGGCCAGGCAGCAGTATGGCTCTCCTATGCAGTGAATAGCAGGCATCTGTCCCAAGGACTGGGGGGTCAAGTGGCATTGATACTCTATAGACGAGGTCATCCCAGGCTGATTGTATTTTCTTTTGTAATGGCGATAAATCATGGAGTGCAGACCCAACATCAGTTGCATTGTTTACTTCCCCATGACGTGGTTTTGAGAAGCAATCTGTTGATGAGCCCCTTTCAGGTATGAGATGATGACAGGAAAGATGGCAGAGCTGTTTTTTTTCGGTCATAGACCAAAACTTTTTGAAATGACCAAAAAAAATTAAGTCATTTCAGTGAGAATGTTTCAAAGTATAAGCTAAAAACCACTGCTATGGCATGTTTTAATACAACTGTGAGACCAAAATGTCTCAGCAAAAAAATGCCCAAAATGTTACAGCGAAAAAAACAGTGGCAGAGACGAGTCTGTGGTGGAATGGAGGCCCAGGCCTCCGTTGTTAGATTTGTAGGGATGCTTGTTACCAGTTTTTTTTCCAAAAGTCATGTTGCATATTTCTTTCGTGTTGATTTTTATTGCAATATCAAATGCATCCAGTTCCTCTTTGCACTTGAAGCACGAGGCAATATGCAGCAAATATCAGTTTAGGGATTGAAAGGTAATTTTTAAAAATGAAAAGTGCTTGATACGTTTCAATTAGCTTGAGATTTTCAGTGATGCTGTCCAGCACGTTTGTTTTGCCTCCAATAGTGGGACAGGTTCCTGATACAGGGGATCCTAGTAAGTGCCAATGATTAGGGTCAGGGATTGAGAGGGATGGGAATTGATCCTGGAAGAGTTGCTTGTTTGGGTTTGTTGTTTCTTGTTTGTGTTTGATAAGGAATAGCTCGTATTTAGAATTATTGATCTCCAGGCAAATTGAAAATAGTACATTCCTAACTGCAGAGGCATTGCTGAACACAGCCAGTGTATTTCCTCTCCACCAATACATCCATTATTAAGATGTACCAAACATTTAGGTCAGCTTTGACCTTGGATGTTACTTCATGGATGGCAAGAGCGAAGAGAGGGGACACCATGTTACACACTAGCCACTGAATTTAGGCTGAAATTTCTGAGAAAAGAGGATGTTTTTGAAGAACAGCAGTCCCATACAAAGGGGTAGATTTCTGGGAGGTGTGCTCAAGCTTCTTCAAGAACAGTGTTTAGCATAGCTTACCACTTTCGCGTCCGAGTTAATTCAAGTGCTTCGCACGAAAACAGCTGGATCACATCTGGCTTTGCATTGGAATTTCTCCAGTGTGGTAAGCGCTACAGACTCTGTCAAAAGCTCAAAAGATTCGGCAAGTCGTTATTTTGCACTCGAAAATAATTTTTGGTTGGGGTTAGTTAATTAGATAATTAATTAACACTTTGGCATCCAGCCACTTTTGAGGATTCTCACGCCAAAACAACCGGACCGCACATGGCTTTGCACGTGCGTAACTCGGGCGTCAAAAGTGGTAGAGAGCTGTTCAAAGGCTTAAAAAACACAGCAAGTCATCTAGTCTGCATTAGAAAATTTTTTTTTGCTTGGGGGTTGCGGCCCACTTCACCTGGCCCTGGATGCAAACTGTTAGATGGTAGTATTTTGCTGAAGTTTTTACTGGAAACTATGCTACAATCTGAGTCTTTTGATACTTTGGATGACCTGCTGGGTGCTCAAACTTTTTGGCTCGTGGGTCATATTTGTCTTTCAGAAACCTACTTCACTTATGACGTCAGTCACAAAAAATTCGCAACCCCCAACCAAAAAATCTTTTGAGTGCAATCTACTAGACTGGCCGATCCATTTGAGCCCTTGAACAGCTCTCTAGTGCAATCGGCGGATGAGCTAGGGCATTGGTAAAGGCAACCAAAAGCTGCTGTTTTTTAAGCCGAAATCGAAGTACGAATATATCGTATGGCAGTTCTCGAAGTGTAAACACTTTGAGAGCCGCCTGGTTTCGGCGATTTTCACAAAAAAAGCAGCAGTTTTCGGTTGCCTTACCAACGTCCTAGCTCCTGTGCCCATTGCGCTAGAGAGCTGTTCAGCGGCTCAAACGGATCGGCCAGTCTAGTAGATTGCACTCGAAAAAATTTTTTTGCTTGGGGGGTGAGTTTTTTTTTTAATGACGTCATAAGTGGAGGACATTTCGGCTACCTTGGCCCATTTTACCTGGCCCTGGGCGCCAACCGTTAGGTGGCAGTATTTCGCTGAAGTTTTTACTGGAAACTAGGCTACAATCCGAGTCTTTTGATACTTTGGAT
>JGI24158J21664_10013043_pt1 | contig 10985 bp, 9 predicted proteins | sample Ectturendosymbi3_FD_21664 | JGI IMG/M metagenome (IMG submission 21664)
AGATGAGATAGAGTCCAGGCTCTGTTAGAGTCCAAGCTCTGATAGAGTCCAGGCTTTGTTGGAAGCGCAAGCGATAGGTGTGGAAGCGGTTGACGAAATAGCCGCTTCCACATCCCTGCTTGCAACATTTGGTTTCTGTTGTAAAATTTATTGCTGAGCGATGACTGGCATTTAGAGACGATGAGAGCGTTGAATCGCACAGAAAATTTTTCCAAAAAATTTTTAAAACTTTTCAAGCAAATATTTAAAAAAATATGTGATGCTTCTAGCGACTGGTTTGCAAGTTTCACAAGTCGCTAATCATTGTCAAATACCATGTTGCATCATAAAGCTTTGTTACAGTTGAGTTAACGAATGTGACGTCACAATATTCCTTACAAATATTAATGATATGTGGACTGGCGGGGTCCACATATCATTAATATTCATGAGTAATCTTGTGATTCTATTTGAATAAGAGCTGATGATGCCTACTTTGTAGGCGAAATATATACTCTATAAGATCTTAGTGTCTGATTCTGTGCTGAGAAAGGATTTCTTTCAAGAGGCAGTATGTGGAAATACTAGTGACTTAATCGATCATTCCCTACCTAAACATTTTGTATCCGCACATGAGGCCTCCCACCACGCCTGGGCCCCAGGTCCCCCACCATCTAAATCCGGCGCTGACACTGGGTAATTAGTACATTTACAGTATAAACAAGAATGGTAGGCTACCAGTTAAACCTTGCAACTAATAGCAAAATAGTTCATAAAACTAAGGGCTCTATATTATTGATTTGAAACCTCTTACATTCTGATTGAAGGGCTCATATCTTTTTGAAGAGTGTTGGGAACCTTATCCACTGTTACCTTTTGTCATCTTATCTTTTGCCTGGGGCCCCTTGTCCTTTGAATGCACAGTAGACAGGCGATTTATGTATGACCAAAGACTAATAGGCCTCCTTATCCTTTGATTAGGGGACCCTAGCATCTTGGTTGAGGACCTTTTACATTTTGACTGGGGTACCTTGTCCTTCGATCATACAGAGAGCTATTTATGTTTCATCATTTCAGTTTTACATCTTTTCTTCAGGTTGAAAATCCAAATGTGTTAAGACATATTATTAATATAACAACATAGAGTAAAACTAATTAAATTTTATTGTGTAATCATTACGGTGAAAATACAACCACAAAGAAAATATCACACATTTTTGAAAGCACGTGAACTAAAAATAGGGACCCCTTCAAAGCGCGTAAATTGAAAATAGGGCCCCTCATTTTGCACACACTTGCACACCCTGCACACTCACTAAGACCACTACTGCGAGGGGCACACTTTCAATCTTTTCAGACAAACGGCCAAATAGGTCACACCTGCGCGGGGGTACAAAAACTAAGATGGCCTATGCCCCGCGCTGCCTTGATCCGTCCCTGTGCAGAATCGCATGGAATTATTTTCAACTGCAGCAAAAGTGGTTGTTTGACGTTTCCAAAACGCACAGTCATCCCATCACTGACACTGAGTGGTCAAAACGTTAAATCTGTTAACCCCTACAAATATTTGCGGATTGTAATGGATGAGCTCTCAGATGACAAATACATTCAGAGACAACTGCAATATTAATATTGTGCAGCAAACAAGCTGCGAGCTTCTTTCTCCCGATGTCCAAACGCAGTGAAAAATGTACTTTCGTTCCTCCTGTACATCCACGTACGTATCACAATTATGGCATGATTTCAGGAAGGCACACATCCAGAGATCGCCTGTGGCCTTTAATTTTGGTTGCAGAGCTCAATACAACCTCCCGTGGCGAGCAATTGTTAAATAGTCATCAGGTTCAATGTAACATTCCTACTTTTGAGGCCTTATTGAGAAAAACTGCATACCTGTTTACTGAACAGTGCAAAAAGTTTAACAACGTATGGTTGCGCGCTTTGATGCAGTCAGATTACAACCGCATTTTACGTTGTGACTGAAAGCCCGAATATTACAATGTTAGTTTTGAGGATGTGTGCATGCCACAACGCATTCGTACTTCATCTGGTCTTGGCCAGGGTTCGACTATAATTCTTACTATGCGATTTCCGTGTCCTACTGTGGATGTGTAGTGTTGTACCAAGTGTTACGAGTTAGCGAGCAATTGTGTCGATAATCCTGTGGTCCTACACCTAACGCCGTTACAAAACGTTCGTGTCTGTTATTATCAATCTGCGTTGTGCAGACAGTGTGCTTGTGCTCTATGGACTTCGTGTCTGGTACAAACATTAAAAAAAAAGTAAATAATCTCCTCTAGAAAATCGATTTCACGTAGCACTACGCATCTTCAGCCCTGCAGTATAGGAGTGAAGATGCGTAGCGTACTTGGGTAACAACTTTATTTTTTACCTTCGTGCCGCGCAGCTGATCCGAGCCAAGATGTCCCACTTTGGCTATGTAAGGTGAGTACCAAGGAGGTGGATTGGTTCATGAGTATTATGACAAGAACCGATCCCATCAATTTGTTTTGATATGTTTTTTCGGGGATTGCACGTTTTGTATGCAAATATCTAGCTTAGGCCAGTTGGAGGGTTCAGTATTTTAGAACATTAGGAGAAACCTTGCGTTACTTTGTAGAACCTTCACCGTAGCAAAGTGTTCCTGCCAAAAGCAGGGTCGTCCGTGATATAACAGCAGTTGTATGTCTTGACAGTTCAAAGGAAATAGCCTGTAAGGTGTAAGGATCAGAAGCTGGGTGGTAGAAAATAAATTAATTAATGTAGAACATAGATCAAATTTTTTCCAATTTCCTGCGTCGCTCCAACGTTTCAGAACTATTATATTTTAAACATGGTATTTTTCTATTCACTGCCAGCTGGAAGCAACGAAAACATTTTGTGCTGTTTTTTGTGATGTGTTTTTTGTTTTTCTGTGTTTGAAAATTGTTTCTTGTTTTTTCGGCAGGTAAACGTTCGGACGGTTATCGACTAAACTTCCCTTGAGAAACTAGGCGAGTGTAAGGTGTAACAAGTCCACTTGCACCCATGGGCGTCGGAAGGATTTTTTCCAGGCGGGATACTAGGGGATTTTTCTAAAATTTTTCTAGGAGGGAGTCAATAGTGGTGAAACTTGTTTTTTCCCACTCGAAACTAAGACAATAACCTTTTTTTGCTGAAAATTTCAAAATCCAGGGGGTCTTGGTCCCTTCCTCCTTTCCGACACCCATGCTTGCACCGATCCCAATGTCTGCTCTTATGGGCTGAAAGAGTTTCAACTTTGGGACGAACGCGATTAGGACATACGCAATTGATAAACTTGGTTGGTTGCTGCAGTCTACACGAAAATCTGTTGATCATATTAGCCGATGCAATGTTTTTGATTTTTTGTGATATCTCATGAAAGTAAGCGTCGCATTGTATGCTTTTTGACTATGTGTGTTGTCTACTCACCGTTCCTTTTCTCTCATCCTCTTCCGCGTATTGTTGCTGCCCCATACTGAAGATGCAAATTCCAATGCCGGATGGGTTTACTGAGGGCAGCATTGCAGACTCCTTTCGGTGAAACTGTGATAGGAACATCTCGCTAGTGGGCGTTCGAAGCAAAACCGTTTCGCCTTGCCGGTTCACCACGCTTTTCAGTTCCTGATGAAAGTTGGAAAAAAAGTGAGGCGATAGTTGAAATACATGAATCGTCATTGGCAGCGCAATCAACTGAAATGTCTATAAGTGAGTTATAGCTTCAATTATCTGTCTGCCATGGTGACCGTTGCCGTGCTCATCGCTTCGCAGCACGCAAAAGACCGTTGTTGGGAAGTGGAGACAAAGAAAGCGGAGCTAGAAAACGGGAAAGTTTCATTATTACAATCCTCGGCTCTGCTTTGTATGTTTGCATGGCGTTGATTGGATTCACAGCATCAGCCAACCTTGATCTGCTCAGTCGTGTTTCTAGCAAGACAAGACACGTAAGCAGTAGATGAAACGCTCACATTGAGCAGAAGGCTAAAAACTGTTCTTAGCTGGAAGTCTTTGGAACTGTTTCCAAGCGATTATGCTGCTTAGAAAAGAATGCTTTGTATTTTTGGTGTTCGTTTACTTTGCCACAACGGCCGTGTCGGTGGTAGGTACTGGGTCAACGATAATAGAGACAGCTGTCATCTACGATGAATATTACAAAAACTCTGTGTCGAGTTTCAACAGAGCGATAGAACAATCTGCACTCAAAATTAGAGTCAAGGAATTTTTTCAACAAAACATGACAAACATCGTTGGTAAGTGGGAGTGGCCATTGCGCAGCACATACTTTTTGAATTGTTTTAAATTGCAGTTGTTCTTCTTGGCATAGGGCCTCAAGCTGGTGCAAATATTCCATTTGCGAAATGCTTGTGCTAAGAAAATGCCGTACAAACATGTTGTCAGTGACTTGCTTATGTGTTCATCGTTGTCTTGTGAGTGTGCCAAAAGCCCACAAACGCTTTCTAGCTTTGGTAACGCCTCATCGATGGTCCGAAGGAAAAATTCGTTTGGTTGAAAGTGTGCAAACTGCACGAAGTGTGATGAGGTTACAGAACACAGCACTATATTCTGTCGGAAAGTCTACAAAGCCTTCAAGTACAAGCAAGCTGCGAAAATTTTTCAAATAAACGCATAGATATTGCATATTTGGATAAGGTGATTGCGTATGACAAATTTCTTCAAAATTTTAATCATATTGAAACCGCAGACGCATTCGATCGTTTCATGAAGAAGTGAAAATTCGGCAACAGCATCAGGACAGAAATTTATGAGTGGTCTTCTGCTTCCTAAAACATTGTTATGAAAGCTTTTAGGGTGGAATTCAGAATCGCATTTGTTTGTACTCATTGCAAGAAATATCACTCATCACAAAATTTTCAAACTAAGTTCATCAAAATCTTTAAGCGAAGTTTGTATCTGTATCTTTAACAACTTCGGCGCCGGGTTGGTTTTACCTTTAAGACCCGTGTAAGCCACTTTTTCACTGTCACTATGCACCACCATAAGTCACCCGCCGATCACGTTAGAGAGCTGTTCAAACGCTCAAAAGATGCGGCAAGTCTCCTTGTTTGGAAAATTGAAAACATTGGAAAGTTTTGGATTTTGTTTCTTTTGTGGGTGACGTCATAAGTGGGGTAGGTTTTAGGTCATTTTGGCTCAGGTTACCTGGCCCTGGGCGCCAACCGCAAAAAGGGCATTTTTTTCAAATTTGCAAAATAATTTACCTTAAGGTGTTGAGGTGAACTCAGAAGCATGTTCATGCAGTATATTTCGAACCTTTGAAGATGTTGGTTGTATAACCTTAGCCATGATATGTTGATAAGTGCATTAATAACTACAATAGCGTAAAATCTGCGAATATCATAAAGTTAAAACACTATATATGCATAATGAATTGAGCATTTGCCAAACCAAGTACTGTAAGACCACGTTTCTTGCATTGCCATGTCTGGTCTACTTAATATTCAATCGTCCAGTTGTGGGCTAAGCAACATTATTAAGTTAAATGTCGCAACAAACCCATTATTATTTCAGAATTCCAACTAAATTTGCAAAGACATATCAAACTACACAAAATCTGTTAATATAATATCGATAACAAGAAAAACACTCTGCTGCAAGAAAATTTGACTTAACAATAAATTTTGAGCTAATGATAAATTTTGACTTTTTTGATCTAATAACTTTGAAGTGGCTCATGGCATCAGCGCGAAATTTGGTTTGTGGACGTTTCATAAACTTTTAAAAAGGCAGAAAAAATTTGACTTTATTGGCTTTTGGTTGCCTTAGTCATCAGTGACGGGCAGAGAAATGCGTGTGCAGCATGACGACGCAACACAGATTGGGAATGAATATAAGCGTGCCTTATGGACAAAATGAGTATGCTACTCAGCAAAATTTTGAAGATGATCTACTTACAACGAAAAACTAAAAATGCAGTAAAGTGAGGTGGTCCTTTGCATCTCGGACGCCTTTCAAAATAGGGGAGTTCATTACTCCCGACTCACTCATGGGCGTCAGAGGGGGCATGGGGGTCCTTGGTCGCCCTGGATTTTGGAATTTGACATTTTCATATTAACTTTTCAGCAAAAAAGTTGTTTTTTTGTTTCGAGTGGGTAATGTGAAATTTCAACACTTTTTCCCCCCTGAAAAATCCTTTCGGCTACCCCTGAAAAAATCCACTATTGGCTCCCACTGGAAAAAAAACTTCCTACACCCATGGAACCGGTTGTTCCGCTGACCATATCCCGAAACAAAGTTTCTGTGATCAATGTACACCTTGTCCTCAACTCTCCATGCTGATCACTGTGACAAGTGATACAGTCTCCACAAATGAAAATAATTTCATACATAATAAATACCGGTGTCCTCCCTTAGCAAGCAATCCAAATCCAATTCAAATCCAAATCTGGAATTTATGCAGCTTGCTAGCGCGAGCGAAAGTAAGTTAACGTAGGTAATAGTGCCATAGCCAAGTTAAAGAAAATTAAAAAAGTCTCCGAAAATTCGAAAGTGAGTCTATTCGTAAGTATTGATTTGAAGTTTTCTTTCTGCTGAATTAACAAAGTAGTACGTTTACGGAATTTTGTTTGCTCTCTTCTTGCACGCGTTTGTGATGTATCCATAACTGTATTGACTGGATAACTTGCTACTACACGTGCCGAATACTGTGTTTTTCTGTGAACGGTGATTTAACTAACAACGTTTGTTCGTTGAATCCAAATCTGCTGTTTCAAAGCTCACTAATACCTGTACAAACTGAGATTAGGTTAGCGCGGGTGCTACACTTTTCTAGTTTTTGCAGAAATTGTGGAGGTAATGAAACAGATGGCACCTTTTTTATGTCCATAGCGCATTGGGTTTCTCTAAAACAAACCGCCTTAACAAAGTCTTCCACGTTGTCAGAGAGCAATCTGTTCTGTCACCTTTTTATCAGCGTTAGTGGTCCACCTTACTTCATTTCATTTGGTGCGACTTTACATTTTTCCAGAAACAATCACAGCTGCTAAAGTTTCAAGCCTTTTCATTCTGGCGAAGCACATTGACTGCACTGCAATGATCGAACTGAAGCAAGCTGTGACTGTGTTTTTTATAGGAATGGTCAGAGAGGTAAAATACAACCTTTCGATAATGCAGTTGTGCTCCTTTGTGCACGTACATGACCGACACAAAGCTTTACCTCGCGCCAAATAAATGTTGAAATCCAATGCATTTTCTGCTTTTCCGTGGGAGAACCTTTCACACTGCTGTGGATCCTTCCTTTAATACAATCATAGGCGTAGCCAAGGGGGGGGGCAAAGGGGCCATCTCCCCAAATTTTTAGAAAATATAGTCATTTTGTGCTTTGAGAGGCGTTTTTCCAAGTAAAATAAGGTTATTCGCCTAAAATCAAACATTTTACCCCCCAAAATTTTTGGGCTGGCTACGTCACTGAATACAATTGCTGCGAATAACAGCGGCAGACGATATATTTTGCATGCGATAGAGCGCCAGCCTAAAATGCAATTTTGAAGTTGCAAAATCTGAATAAGCGTTCCTATGATTTTAAAAGATCTTTGAACAAACTTGGTTTCTCGAATTAATTTATGTACAGTTTCACCGAGCCCGCAAAATGGACTTTGAACAAGGTTTCATCTGATGCAAAATGGAGATCATCGGGCCATCCGAGCTATTATTTTCGGAACGATATGCGCCAGTGGTTACTGTTGAAGTGGCGGAGCCAGGAATTTCGTTCGGGAGGGGCCAGTCACTGACATCGTCAGATTTCAATCTTTAGCTATTTTGTACAAAGACCATTTTGATGTCACAGTTCAATTTCTGGTCTATTACAACAGGATATGATGTCAAATATTTTCTACCAGTCGGCATCAATAAATTTTAACAAAGACAAGATAATGTTTGCTTTAGCGGTGGTCATTATCAAGCAGTTGGTAACCAAATAGTTTTCAATCAATGTTAAGAGTAGCGGAAAGCGAAGCGCTATATGAGGTTGCCCTCGAGAAATCACTGATTATGCTTATTCTGTAGTCAAAATCAAATAAAAGTATGTAAGTGGATTCATAGGAACAAATTGTAAGCTGCCAATAGCTAAATTTTGACTTTACAAAATAACTGCGAGCACAGTTACAAGATAAAATTCAGTCTGCGTTTCTTTTTGAAATACTCGTTTATAATCATCTCAGGATCAACTGTCACATCACGATTAATTCGTCAAAAAAAAAAATCAATTAGACGATTTTGTCCCATAGTGCTGTGTAGATAGGCAAGCAGCCGTTGAAAACGAACGTTCACTTGTTGCTTATGTGACTAGCAACGTTGCAAATAAGTGCAACAATGTGTGAATATTTGAGAAAAAGAGACTCACAAATGGTTAGTGTCTGCATAATCTTTACCGGTAGCTCGGAGCTTGGGACACTGGATCACTTAAATATCTATCTGTCAATTTCTGCTCTCAAGACTAACGAAGAAGAGTCAACGTCAGCTTTCACATAAAATCACACGGCTGATTGGCGACTTTTAATGGTTTGCCTGATAATGATTTTTTTAATTTGCGCTCTGAAATAGTAAGAAGAGTGATAACAAAGTTTGTGTGCTGCTCTGACAGTGACTTTCTGTACATTTCAAACTTGAGAACCTATATCACTACCCGGCATCGCATACCCACTAGCCACCATGCCAACCGTGCTGTGAGAAACATTGCGTTGTTGTGTATAACACTCCGTTGCGTGGTGCGCTTGGGGTTGATAATGTCTTGATCAAGTATGTTTCTATTTGGTTCGGCAATACTTCATGCAAATGATCCTCTCAAAAATGTGTCATCTGAATTTTTACTCCTTTGCAAGAAAGCTGCGCCCTTACATTTCATTCAGGCTGCACCTCGGGTCGAGTTGTCTACAATATATGCAATCCCGTCGCCACGGGGGGTTTTGGGGGTTTAGCCTCCCCAAACAAAGCTCCAAGACCCCCAAATTGAAACATGAAACACAATAAATCGGTTGAGATTTTGTCAAATTTTGGAGTGTCAAACCCCCCCGCACAAACCAAAGACCCCTATTGAAAACTTTCTGGCAACGGTTCAGAATATATGGCAACTTTGCTTATGAAGTTGCATGCTGTAGTCGCAATTTTCCCATCCAATTGCAAAAGGTCACGTTAAACGCTGTTCAGTGAGAGAACACGACGCTACATAAGTCCGGCTGTTCCTTCCGTTTATTTTCGAACAGCTGAGATTGATATGAAACACCAGCGAAAAATCTTAGCAAGTTTTTTCGGGGGACATGGCCTCTTCGGCCTCATTCTGGCTGCGCTTTCTGCTGTTAAGACGTTTTAAACTGTTTTTGAGCTAATTCAGCATTAAATATTGCCACTAATTCTACTTCATGGAGCTTCCTCTGCATGATCAATAGTCTGCCCGATTATTATTTACAAAGTATTTTTTTGTACCAACCGGTTGTTTTTCGGTTTAATTTTAATGGATTTGTTTGGATGTAAGTAGTCTAACTCTATTTGGTTGGTCGACGACTTTCAACGTCCGAAAGGGTTTCCACTGTTTTGTCTTCGAGTCAAAAGTTCTTGTCGAGCACAAATGCCGATGATTGCAAAGAGATTGAAAGTGACGTCGCCCAGATTCGTTCGCTCACTTTGAAACAAAGCTCCCACGTGCGACAATCTTTCCAATCGATGTGATTTTCCCACGGAAAACGAAGGCGTACTGATTTAGAAAATGTTGGAATGACACGCGATGTCTTGTGCAGCACTGCGAGCCTGGCGACAACTTCCTGATGTACATGTATCCCTCTCACTTCGACGTGATGATGGCCATGTACGACGCGATTGAAGAGTACGAGTGGAAGACGGCGGCTGTTTTTTATGATGAATCGGAAGGTTACGCATTTTGTTGTTCCTGGGTGTTTGCCAATACCTGAACTGGATAATATTTTGTGCCGAGTGCTCGTTATTTTCGCTGGTTTTGTTGAAACTGTTGGCATATTTATCACCAAATTGCACTCTCGCGGCTAGTATGAAACAATACGTGAATGAATCGCATTTGCAGCTTGATTGCCATCTTGTAAATGAGCGTGCGTTGAGTAAATAATCACCGTCTCAAAAAGTATCGGGATTTATAAAATTTTTGTCAAAAATTTACAACACCGCAAACAAATGGGGAAAGGAGTTTCTACAAACAAGCAACGAGGTCTAGCTGTGAGTTCAGAATTGGTTTATACGATAAGCGTACATAACAAAAAGAGAAGATTATTAAATTCAACTTGTAGCCTGATTTTCCTCGATATTATGCAAAGGTCTGGCATTCGGTTATCAAGATCTAGACCTTGCACGACAACGAGGCATCAATTTTAAAGTTTGGGTCATCCCGGAAAACCAAGAAGAAATGTGGGACATCTTGAAGGTTTGTCGTAATATCGGTTTTCACGCGCTTCAATGAAATGCTCGAGCATTGTGGAGTAGTGTATAAATTCAGCACCCGCTTTTGAATGTACAGTGGCTGTTTGGAATCAGTTATATATGGATTTACTGCACAGCGTAATTATATCGTACAATGGTCGAAATTATTTTTATGTTTCTAATTTAAGAGGAAGGCGAACGTTGATACTATTATCATGTTTGGGTTGTTAGAAGTCCACTCACGTAAGCACTCACTGGCAACTGTTCAGTTTTGTGGACTTCATGTGTTGCAATATTGCCCGTGATTACATGGAGCAAACATAAGTTTACAAATTCTTTTTGATTTCAGCATCGCACGCACTCATCCTCTGATGCAGACCAAAGAAAGCGTTTCTCACACCCTTTCCCGTGTTTGTTTAGGCCAGGGGTGTCAAACTCATTTCAGTTCAGGGGCCACTTCAGGCAAATTTAATCTCAAGCGGGCCGGAACAATGTAATCACTGCATAACACCCTGGTTATAAGAATTGACAACTTCCAACTGTTTTCATAACTTTAATGCAAAAAGTTCAAGCCAGGGGCAGGTACAACCAGTTATTTTAGGGGGGGG
>JGI24158J21664_10013044_pt1 | contig 10985 bp, 5 predicted proteins | sample Ectturendosymbi3_FD_21664 | JGI IMG/M metagenome (IMG submission 21664)
ATATTAATATGGAATACAATTCAATTAAAATTATTAAATTTATGAAAGTTTAGGTTTAGTATCTACTAAATAGGACTACATGTACAAAGAGACATGCAAAATGACAAAATTTATTGACTTTAGAATTCAGAAGTATAGCCTGAGTATGACAATTCAGTAACATTCTGACACTCTCATTCTGTTTCTGAGTCTCATGGGAAATACAAATGTGTGCTGTCCCATCCCATGGTACGTTTCCCATGGGATTCCCATAGGAATGACATTCCCATGGACAAGCCTGATGATGCTATGTCTAGCACTGCATTTAATATGACAACACATTAATTCTGAGAGTTGAGTTTACATAGACATAATTTTGCTCAAAAATTGTGATAATGAATTCAAATTTGGCCAGTTCCGAAATAGAACCACTAAACCACATAAATTAAAACAAAAACAAACCACAAGATCTTTTGGTGAATATTAGCAGTGGCAACCTTGTTCAGTATATTGCAGGCTACAGACCAGAGCAGGAATTCGACTCACAAGAATATGACACAAATCAGTCACATGATTTAGCGACGTTTATGTACACACCGATTCGGTTAATTCAAATCAACCAACACAATTATCAACAATCATGATAATTCAGTTTACATAGTAAATCTGTACACTGTGTTTATAGATAATCCAGTGATAATGTCCATTTTTCTTATTTGTTCCCTGGCTTTATGCTGGGGGTTTCCTACAGTAATGTAACCATGAAATGTGTACAACTACATTCCATTTTTTGTACACATTTCATCACAAAAATTGGGGGGTACAAAAGATATTGTGTCACCCCTGAGCAAAAGTTGGGGGGACATGTCCCCCATCCCCCTTAAACTCGGTCCCTGGTCCCCTGTATCCCAGGTGTGGATCGGCCTCTAGATCAGTGCTCTTCAACCTTTTTCGTTACGGTGAACCCTTACAGATGTTTTGACGAACTCATCCACCTTATTTACTGACACTTCCCCGTGTCCCCCACGTAATTGCGCCCTTGTCTGTGAGTACCGGGCAGTGGCGGATATTCCAGGTGTTCAAGGTGTTCAGTGAACACCTGGAATTGAAGAAGCTGCTTCGGCTTCTTTATGACCCGTGACCAGTCGCGACCATCCATAGACCCACCGCATGGTTGTGTCAATAAATTCTTGCAAGCACGTTAGCCTACACCAGGGGCGGGCAACCTTTTTCGGCTTGCGTGCCGAAATCAACTAAATCAATGACAAAATTCTTCCGCGCGCCAACCAAAATTTGTGAGAACATACTACTTGACATCCTTAATGGTGTATGTGAAGAGCCTTGAACAAATTATACAATCTTACCCAAACAGTCAAAAGCACATAAGGCTTAAATTAAATAACGGATTGTTAACAAACGAAAATGAAGAAACGGACACCGAGTTTCATCACATAATACTGCGACTTGCAAGTTATTAACTTTTTCATTTGAAGGGGGTAGGATCTCGTTTATAGAAGTGCTCGCGTGCCAAGTTCGGCACGCGTGCCAGGGGTTGCCCACCCCTGGCCTACACCCTACACCACTTACCCATCCTGTGTCCCACTGAACTGTTATTTGTTTGTTACGTCACTTTACACTTGGTAGTTTGCTTTGCTTGGTTGTTCCTACTGTGACCTTTTCCTTTCCAATGTAAGTGGGCAGCTGGGGTGGCAATTTTTGAATTAATTTTTCTTAATTGGTAACTTTACTGTTTGTAGGTTTTCTTTTTATTCTATTTATACTATGCATGATTCTAGGCGAAATATATACTCCCTAAGATCTTAGTGTCTGATTCTTTGATGAGAAAGGATTTCTTTCCATAGACAGTGTTACACGTAAGCCAGTAAATTATTTTAATGACTCTATGTCGAAATGCTACTTATTTCTTATCAGTGAGTTCAGTTGAAAAGATTTTGTCACGAGAAATGAAATTAATCAATTCTTGTTTGTGTCCCATGCTGTCGACGTTCTAGCGTACGTGGTTTGATGATTATGATCAACTGCCAATCTGTTCAAGTGTTCGAATGGCCTGTGGTAGGCCTATAGGCGACAACCCCCACGGCTGGTGAACCTTCACAGTTTTGGGCTGGTTGCTAGCCTGGTGAACACCCTACCAAAACGACCACCGTACGCCACTGGTTGACTGGTACCCGGGTCTAAATAAGCAAGTACCCTTATTCAGTAACTCAGCTACATAATTCAATTGACAATGGCTCATAGTCTGTTGCTTATGAATCACAAATAATCATCTAGATAAAACAATTAGCTTGATATGGTGTGATGCTTATGCACCATACTTCAGAATCTGCAAAGTCTCGGTTAAATCCTGAAAGTTATTGGTTGGTTAATGGCTCATTTTTGCTAACATAAAGTTTTTGTAAAAATTATCTGTTTAGTGTGACAAGCTTGTGATGCACCTGTGTGAACCCTTTCTTAGTGGTACACTCTACGCATATTTTGGTGCACCCTAGGATGCACCGTGCACACCGGTTGAAGAGCGCTGCTCTAGATTTACTTTAGTGTATTTCTACGAAGTTAGGAACTAATACACTCATATATGCCGGCTAAAACAGGCGGAACAATGACGTATTTGTAACAGCTGGTGTTCGTCAGAAGTAGTTAATAATTTTTTTTTAATATACAAGAGTTTTACAAACAGGGTATTGCACATGTAACCTGGTACCCTTGAAATAAAACGAGAAATGTGTAGCCATCTACGCTGGTTTCCATTTGTTTCGAAATACCGGCACTGGAAAATTTGTGATTCATAAGCAACAGACTTGGCTGTTCCGGAACTTTCTAGAATCTAGGTGATTAGCGTCGGTTATTCAAGCTCAGAACTATATGTTCGTGCCCACAAGATGTTAATTTACAAACCTAAGTTCAGCAGAATTTTATGATGTGGGAAATGTAAATGCTAGCTATTGTTATTCGCCTTAAAGCAGAACACTACCAATTACATGTAACCTGCGAACTGATAGTGTACAAATGGCATGTCAAAAATCGAACTTGAGCTCTGCGCTCAAAGCACGCACAGCCAATATAACTGCATTAAAAAGTAGGAAAACACCTTGAATAGCAGCCATATAACGCTTTTTGAATTAAAGTCATCCACCTCTGCCAATGATACAACTGGAACTCTGCGTATTGTTCAGAGCAGCGGTAAAAGACAACATGTTACAGATGTACACACTGTTGGTGATAGACACGTTTTTTCCAGTTTTGAAAGCTGATCATGGAAAATTTATTTGTGACAAACGTGTACCTTTTGATGTTTAATGTATCTACTAATGTAGTTACGTTTTGTGACGTCTTATCTTAAACTATTTCAGCTATAATCTAAGAAAAGCATGGTATACTTCCAAAGTTAACTTCTTAAAGTTTTCTGTTTAGTGCAGTGGTTCTTAACTTGTGGGGAATTATTGACTAGTGGGAATGATAAGGGTTGTAGGTGGGTAGTTTGTCCTCACCTCAAGATTAAGGTGGGTCAGCTGTTCCAATTTTTTCTTAGAATCATGCTTCAAATTTTGATATTGCAGCATGACTAAACAAACACTTCTGGCTATCTTCAACAAAAACTGCTGAAGTATGTTCAAGCATCAAATTGAATATTCTAAGCTGGTCTGCGAAATTCAGTAAGCAGCTGTGAACTCAGCCTGCGCAGACAAAAACGAGTAGCATTGATATGTCATGCATTTGTAGTGTAAGCATACTGCGCTACAGGCATTCCACAAGGCCAGTATTACGGGTGCACTAATACTGGCAGGTAAAATGATAATGAATCAACTTTTTCAAGCCTTGTTGCAGTCAATGCAAAAGCTAGGAACAAATTGTTGGATCTGGAGTCAAATTTACCATATGCAGTCTCAAAAATAAAACCTGAAATTGCACCGATCGTTACCAAAAAGCAAGCGTAAAAGTCCCATTGAATTGGTTGTATAAATTTATGTGTTTCATGCCTTTTTGCATTGAAAAGCTCTATTTCTTGAATACCGTATTTTCTTTCGAGAGCGTCAGAACTAGTGCAGGTGGTTGAATTTAACTTAGGTTGTGAGAAATGACGATTCATTCTCAACCAGAAGTGGGTAATAAGGAAAAAAGTTTAAGAACCACTGGTCAATTGCAAGATTGACAGGTGAACCGTGAAATTAACTCAACTTGTACAAATGCAGCTAAAAGAGTGTACAAGACTTTTCACTATACTCTGTCTCCAGAAGATTCATACGATTTTTAGTTTCGCAATCAAAAGTGTTGACCTACTCGTACTACTTTTTGAGAGGTTCTGTTATGCAAAGTTTCAAAAAAAAACTAAAAGCTTTGAAAAATTATTTGTGGGTCTAAAGTTATTTTCTGGGATTAAAATTTAAGTTTATAGTGGATGCATTAGTACTTCAATGTTTTGTGCATTCTTATTGCGTGATTTCAAGCAATATTCTCTTCTATGATTCAATGCAATGTACTTGTTTGTGCGCAGACTAGCAGCTGACACGATAGCCTGCAAACCTACATCACCGCAATTGGTCACTGTTTTCGAAAGCTCAACGCTCTTGTTCACTGATAGTCTACAACACCGAACCATTTAACGTTCCGTTGTTCTGACTTCACATTCAAGTGTATTGAAGATTTTGTTGTAGATCTGAATACAATCGAAAGAGGGAATCTACTTGAGTGCTACTGGAGAGTTGTGAAAATTTTCCTCCATAATGTGGAAATATATCCAATTAGAAAACCAAAATTTTGCATAGCTTTTAATTATTAATGGATTGCCCACCTGTATGCCGGTAAAAATGAGAAACTTTCTTCAGAAAAAAAAAACTTCAGGTAGTGACCAATAAACTGTGAAAAATATCGAATTATATCTTGAATTAACGCCATGAATGGAGTAGCACTGCAACATATATTTTAATCTACTTGTCAGTCCGCAAAATGTGCCGAAGTCCACTTCGTGCATTTCTGATCAAAAACGATTATTTTCAAGAACACGAAAGGAAGCAAATTCTACTCAAAATAAGCGAATTTGACATGGCGTTTTCCTGATCTCCACTTTTTTCTCGCAGGAGTCACAATCTTCAATCTAACGGATACAGTTTACTTTACTCCGCCTGATAAACATGATCTGTCCGAACATGAACTAGAGGTGACGTACAGCTGGGATGTCTCAGTCGAAGCAGGTAAAAGTGATAGGTTTGTAATGAATTTCATGATTTCCATCGGAGACTTTTACCCTTTGAAGATCTATCCCAGGAGCAAACAATATACATCATTTTTTATGCATTCGAGACAACAAGCAGTTGAGAAAACATTGAAATAATCGTTGAAGAGGTGTGGATTACATGGTTTTTAGCAGTGTTTAACTAAGATTATTTGGTTACCTTACATTGTCTAGTAGCAAACACAAGCTACAGGTAAAACCGCGTATTTTGTTGAAGTTATGCCGGCAGTGTTGCTCGCATGGATGACAACTGCTTGAAGGTTTTCGACAATTACGGACCGGCAAACTAGCAACACTGTGTGATTTTGACGTTTCACAGTCGACATTTAGTATTCTGTTGAAATAAGGAAACGGCAAGTCAAAAGAGTGTTGCCACAATTACGACAGGTAAAACATTCAGGTGAATTAACAAGCTCAAAAGACTTAGCAATTTGTTTCAAGTTTGAATAAAAGGAATTCAAGTGGCATATCCGGCGATTTAGAACAGAAACTTTCTTTCCAATTACCGTAACCATCGCAACCTTTCAACGACTGTCCATCTCAACTGGTGCACCCCTTGTTTACCATTACTTGACACAAAGGAAACCGTAAATTTCATAACATTTAAATAGCTCTTTTTTCTAAAATCTCTAATCCAGATCGGACTGTGCACCTGGTTGGAACTATGCGGCCCCACGCAAATTGCTCCCGATTGAGTCTCACACCTACACAACGTTAACCAAAGTATTATCTGCTCTACTTTGGCTCTTTGTTATAAACACTCCTTTATATTGCAATATATGTGAGAAATACGTCTACCCAACAAAAAAGTTATTTCTTCACAAAATTATTTAGGGTACACCTATAAAATACAATTTTCCTTTAAAAGGTGAACTGAATTAAAAGTTCTAGGTTTGCTGCAAGCTTTTGAGGAATCAGTCCACTTCACTGGACTCTGGTTTCATGTCTTTGCGATGATTCAGACTGGCACATATCTATTTTTATGTAGCTACTACAGGACTGAGAATGCGTGTGCGTAAAATCGATTTCCTATTAAAAACTGTGCAGATTGAATAGACTTCGTCGCCCTTGAAAAGAAAACATATTTTAAATAGGAGCTTAATGTTGTATTGATCAGACGTTGTAGCTTCTGCGCACAAATGAGCTTGCGTGCCAGTTAATTCAAACTATGTTTTGTTTTTGTACAAAAAGAGTTTGCAGCTGTGAAGTAACCTTTGAAACATTATAGTGATTCGTTGAACCTCAATTTGTGTTGCGATGGGTAAACCAAGTAGGTCTAATTACTGAAACTGCTGACTAAGCAATTACTTTTAAGTTTTGGGTCGAAGACATATAAACAAAACAAAATAATTGCTTGATTTCAATTCTGATACGACTGCTCAAATATCGAAGACATATCAAACATTTCGCAGGATAACAAAATGGATCACGCAAAAATGCTGGCTAATCCATTGCATAAACATGTGAAGTATAACCCGGACGGTCAGTAGACAACTTGTGGTTCACTTGAGAACATGCGTTTTGGCATGCTTGTAACGATGCCGTTGAAAAAGTAGTCCTAAATATTTGTTGCTGGGTTGATTTAAACAGAAGCTGCAACTTCAAATGATATTATCATGCCAGTGAAACTATTATAAACCAGATACGATCATCACGTTTTAATCAACAAACGCTCCGCATGATTTGATGTATACCGTGGAAAACTGCAAAATGCAATTTTCAGCGATCAAGTCCAAAACATATTCAAGTAGGTGCAACTTTCACACAGAGTTTCTCGAATAACAGCTGCTAGCAACACAAGCAGTGCTTTATTGAATCACCGAGGTGCAAACCTTTGTGCCAGAGTCTTTCAGAAATTTTTTGTTGGTCAATGTCTTTGGGGTTTAAATTTCCCTGAGAAAGATCTTCAAGAATTTGAACTTTCTAAACAAAAGTTGCAAAACTTTAGTTCAGATTTTTGGAAACCATAAAATCTTATCGGAAACTCTTCCACAAACAGATGATCTGTTATGCTTGATTGGTGAAATACTACAAGATAATATTGCAATTCACTTTCGGAAAAAAATCTCGAAAACTTATTCAAAGAACTTGTTTGTTCATGGCAATATTTGCGTTTTGTCTCTCAGCAATGACTATATGTAACATCCCAATGAAACCAATGAACTCAGCAGTATCGGTGCACCTCAACAATCTTAACACAGCTTCATTCCAAATGCACAATACAGCGTGAACCATACGAAAGATTCTCATCTGGGCTGCCCAGTTGCAAGTAGTTAACCCTTACAACGCACTGGGAAACAGAGGATTTTCTGACTGACTGATTGAAACTTCACTGTTATGTCCTAAAAATTTATGAAATGGAACAGCGCTTTTTTCAAAGCAGGCATGCCGTAAACTTTGTTTATGATTTTATGTTTGGGTTGCTTGCAGAAGGTCTTCGTTTTTCCACAACCGTTTATACAGCGGCCGAAACCATCACTGCATAATATTCCAAGCAGGCAAGACTTAAAGACGAGCAGTATAGTTTACTGGCAATTCACAGTTAGAAACCACAGAAGATGAAATTGTGAAATTCCAGATTCAAAGTAAAACCTTACCGCAGCGAAGGTCCAACGTGCAAAATACGTTCAGTGGTTTATAAACCAGGCCCCAACCTTTTGCTGGACTTATAGCCCATTCATGTGTTGTTTTTGTAGCGTCAGTGCTGCAAGTTATATTTTGCAATGGAAATGTAATATTTCAAGATAGTTGTCCTAACACAGTTGATGATCAATAACATGAGTACAAGCCCAACGCGCATCGGTCGTCGCACGCGTCACTGAGGACTGCGCTCGGGCTGTATAGGCAGAGGGACCCGTTCAAAAAATTCGCAATAGTCCTGTTGGATAAATCCTAAATCATCGTTCAGCACGCACCATAGAGGTAGTAGTTTTAGGGCGAATTAGTTCAGACAAATGCAAACGTACGAAAAACAAACGAAAGCACCTTATCGCCATTCACTTCAGCAACAGACCGGAGAGGCGAAAGAAGGAACACGTGTATAAGGAAAAAAAACAATCAATGTGCATCCTGAAGCAAAGAACGTGCGGCACTCTACAAGAACCAAAACTGATTGACCCACTGCCAAACAAAAGTACACATCACAAAAAATGTCAATCGTTACACCCATAAGTCTCCCCATCAGCTATCCACCTATCCACAACTGGAGGCCCAACAAGTCTACCCACCAGCTATCCACAACTGAAAGTTCCGCCCGCTACGCATCTGGGAAGGCGAATGGGGAAAGCACAGAGTACTTCTCCTTTGGGAGACTTGAAGCCGCGTATAAATGGTAATACTGCTATCAGCTAGCTGGAAACTGGAATGTCACTTCACTCACAGGATAAGGGCACGAACTGGCCGAGGAAGCCAAACGATGTTTCCTGGATATAGTTGGCATCTCTTCGACTAAGCCTAGTGGCTTTAACACTGTTTAGCTGGATAATGGGTGGAAACTCTTCTACTCCGGCCTTGAGCCAGCAAAGTTTGCCCAGGCTGGAGTAGGTATACTTGTAAGCTCTCAGCTGGTAAACTCTGTTCATGAATGGATCTCACTAGGAGGAAGAGCGTTCATGTTGAGGGTGAAGTTGTTGGGCCGCTGCCTGTGTCTGATACAGGTATAAGGCTCAAACTCACGTGCACTGTACCCGGAATTCTTGGAAAAAAGTAGTGATGCCCTGCGAAGGGTTAAAGCTATAACAGATCCACTATCGTTTTAGGTGACTTCGATGCACACGTTGGCAACGATGCCAGCGTGTGGAGGGGTGTGGACGCCGACATGGTGATGCTGACGTTGATGATAACCGAAATCTCCTGCTGCAACTGTGCTGTAACAATGCACTGTGCATCATGAACACTTTCTTCCGACCCAGAGGTTTGCACAAGTACAACTGATGCAGAGTTTCTTTGGGTCAAAGGTCACTCACTGATTTCTGCATACTTTCAGCTGACTTGTTCCGTTCAGTGTTGGACGTTCTTGTCAAATGGGGTGCAGAACTGTCAACTGATCACCCCTCCTGGTATGCAACTTGCATCTGGAAAAACCGCCAGGGTTAAACAAATGTTCGGAACCAGGAGATCCTGCGGAGTAAAGTGAGAAGCCCTGACGGACAAAGATGTAAACAAGACTGTGCAAAGAGCGTATGGTCCTTCTTACCTGAACTTCTGGATTGCACAGTGGACGCGGAGGTGGAGTGGCGGCGGTAGCTTCACCTTCTGCTCCGGTTTGCAGACGGAAACGACTGGTGTAGCAGATAGTGGCAAAAAAGTAACCCCGTGGTGGAACCAAAGGGGGGAAGATGCCATTCAAGCAAAGAAATAGCATACGAGGCATAGCTACAGAACAAAGCCGACTCTTCTTCCCATTCGCGGTACGCTCAGGCACGAAAGTCTTTTTTTGAATACTTTTTATGATTCAGTGGTTGTGTAGTCCTGGGTGTAAGCTGGATGGGAGCCTGGGACGCATCAGGATAGTTTCCTATCGGGCCCGGCAACATACCCAGGCAGGTATAATTTCAATGACGGCGAATGGATTTAGGCCTAAGAACTGCAACATATTGTTTGATATATTTATTGACAAACCGCAAATTCTGCATGGTATTTAGGCCCAGCATGTGCATTTAGTTTCACTGGCATTGCTGCAATGTGTTCTTTTTCAACGCACTTAATGGCTGAAAGGCTGCATTTAAGTTCAGAAAGTTTTTGATAAATTAGTTAACAAGTAACCTTACGGTTGATAACCACGTTTCACTCGTGCGAGAAATTTATTTCCATAATTTTACGAAAGACTTTTCGGTGCAGGCAAGTCATACGACGGTTTCATATACAAGTTCATCGATACAGACGATTATTCGAAATCGAATCAAGTGAAGAGAAGTGTGGTAAAGCCGTGGAGGGACAATATACCAGGAGGTGAAGTAGCTTAAGGGAAAATATGTCTACTTGCTTAAATTCCACACTTCCTACTATTTTCAATGATACTGCAACACAGTTCAAAAACATCTTTCTACATACTGTATATAGCAGTCTATTCCTTAAACTTTTTCCCTTAAGGCAAAGTTTCTTTTTGTAACGTTTTTCTCCCGGTAATCCACGGAAAGTACCTATTATTGGCTTGGTGATACAACAAGCAGCTTACGTTGTCTTTCTGAAAGGCTCATACCCTCGGGTGATTCCACTACAAGATGCCGAAAACATTTATATTTTGTGTCTCTTAACGGCGCACCGAACATATTTGTGCTGCATTGTTATACCGAATGCGAATCTTCAGTTCTCGATTATCGCTCGGGCATTTACATAATTACACCTTTTCACATTTAATACACTTTTAACTGCTTGTGGACTACACTAGGTTAAAGCACAAAAGTTGGAATGGTGCCAAACTAGATGCCAGCTGTTGCAATTATGTCAGTTTGCCTTATTAACACGACATCTGTCCAAAGACAATTCACTTGGAAATGCCAAGCGGGCTTTCAAATCTTATAACAACCGCCCTTGCTGATGCGGACAAAGACGCGCTTTACAAATGCAATCCTCATTAGATTTTCATAATTATGAAAAGCAGGTCATTAACTTTGTAACGCATCTTCAGCTTTCACTAACCTTTGCTAAATACGGATGCTGCTTTCATTGTCCTGCGTAATATTGTAAAATGCTAAATATCAGCTTGTCTGTTAGTTGGTTTAGCTCTTCAAGGAGTGGTGCAAATAAAACAAAC
>JGI24158J21664_10013045_pt1 | contig 10985 bp, 7 predicted proteins | sample Ectturendosymbi3_FD_21664 | JGI IMG/M metagenome (IMG submission 21664)
AAAAAAGTTGCAAAAGTTGCAAAAACTTGCCCTACTGATGAGTATTGGGAGCGATCTATTACGGAAACAAAACTTTTGACGAAATGTTACATGAATTTGCTTGAAAAAAGCACGAAGAGTACTATTATTGTTTGAGTGTACATGGTGGGAAAAACTGAGAACATTCTGGCATTCCAGAGTTTATGATAGGACAAACGTTTTCATTTTCGCATTGCATATCTACCCTTTTCATTTGATGTTGCAGAGTGTGCTATTTCGTTTGATGAACACGAGAATTATGGGACACCATGCGACATTGGTTTTTATTGAAAAGATGGGACCCTCGAACAACTGTGCCTCAGGGCCCCTAAAAGCCTCATCCGGCACTGCATTATATTAATGTTGCCAATGGAAATCAAGGCCAGGCAGGCATCGCACTTGAAATTACTCATCACTGCAATCATCGTACAGTGACTCAGACTGTCCATCAAGCAGCTCTTCGGAAGGCCGTGGGAAACATGCTAAAAACAAAATAGAACGCAATGGTCATAGACGTTAACTGCAATCTGCGAAAACTTAACCTAAAGGTGCGGAGAATCTATTGCTCTCGTATCCTCCTTGCCATTCGCCTTGATGAAAGCCTAGCTACTGTCAGTTGGCTGAAACGTCGGTGTCCTTTTTAATAAATTTTACAACAGATGCGTAAAGACCTCTTATTTTTATGCTGTTGGCTGGTTCTTCAACAAACATAAATCTTGACCAGAACTTGAAACGATCGCTCAGTAGAATGTCTGCCAATTCTGGTGAAAGTTCTGAAAGCTTGCTATTTTGATTAGGTAACATCGGGCCAGTGTAATTTTCTGCAGATTTATAACAACAAAAGATTCTCTTTTCCACGAATATTTTAGTCAGAGGCGAAGTGTGGAAAACGAATAATCTGAAGCTTGTGCATTTAACGTTGACGTGTCAGCTTTTTAAATTTTCAAAATACTTACTGGTACCTCTTCTCTCAGATTAGATCGCACAGTGATCATATATTCATGGAACACCCTGCAGATACACGTATTTGCAGAGAGACACCTTAGCAGTCAAATTTTCGTAAATAATACTGCAATCTTTGAAGCAATTGTCGTATATATCAACAAACGGGTAAAATTTAAATATTAAACATTTTTCTTTAGACTCTGATTTGACAAAATTTACTCTCGTTTCATTGATACTGCATTTACAATTGTCTTAGTCTTGTCTTTGCAAGGATTTATCTACAATGAAGAAAACGGCCTGAATTATAAAAATAGCCTAACTTTTCTGAAGATCATGTGTAAGTAAAAACAATAAGTCTCCCACTGAGCTGCAAGTTTACTGCTTTTCGTTATTGGGTGTTTCGGCTACTTCGGCCTGTTTTGTGTGTAAATTAAGCCAACAGTCGAAAAAGTAACGAAGCTGTTGGTAATACAAAAGCAGCAAAAATAACATACCTCTTGCGGAACGTGGCTTGAGAAGCCCAGGCGCATGACGGCATAATCCAAGACTGACTTAGTCAATGGCACAAAGCTTTTGGCAGAAACATTAAAAAATGATGTACACATAACTCATACGGTGTGAAAGACTTTAATTTTTTAACTGAAAGGCAATGAAAATAAATGAAAGCTAAAACAAACACAAACAACCTATAGTACTTACAAAAACCGCTTTTTATAGCTGTTTCCCAAAAAGCTGTACAGGTATGGATTGAAAGCTGAATTGATATAAGCCATCAACGCTCCAGCTATGGAAAGATTGCGACATATGTATCTCTGGAAGCAGACGATTATGAGCTTTGCTTTTAAAACAAATAGTCATCTTCATCGTTGGCCAAGGAAATCAAACTTTATCAAAATCTATCTTTGCGTGCAGCAGCTGTAATTGTAAACTCCACGAACATTTCCTTAAGAAGGCAGTAACTCTCACTTAATAACAAATATGATTGAGTTAAATGCATTTTGCACAGGATTTGTTTACAAATTGTACCTTTTCCTTTGGTAAGGGAATTCCGGATAATTTTGCCAAATGCCCAACATGAAACGGCAACCATAAGAAAACGAAACACGCGACCAGAGATCCACAGGTCCACGTGATGCGTCTGCGATTGTTGTCTGATTTGGAGCTTTTAATTATTTTCGAATCTGTGGTCGCCAGTTTCTTCGTTGAACCAGGTGAGTTTCTGATTCCAAAACGTTTTGTTGACCGCGAAAGATGGCGAATTATCAATCCGTAGCTCGCTGCCATTACCTAATATGTATGTGCAAAATTGCATGTTCGGAGATCAGCTGTAAAAGACTTTGCATACCGGTATTAATGGTCTGAAAAGGAATAAACATGTATTTCAGGGGTCTTAAACGTAAATTACCCCGAGGGCCAAACGAGGGCTTATTAAGTAACTCGAGGGCCGCATTTTGGCCTCATTTTGACGTTGACCCAACAATGGCTGTACTTGAACTTGACCAGAAACCGTTTTACATCTTATTTCCTGCGAAAGGGATCATGAGTTACAGGCAAATCATTTCTAGTGGTCTCTACGACCGTTCGAAAGGAACTTCTTCGCTCGCTGGCCGTGCAATTTAAACAAAGGTGAATAAACTAAATAACGTAAGTGTTGATTATTATAAAATTCACTAAAAGCATCGCGGGTCACAAAATGCTCTTTTGAGACCCCTTATGTATTTCATTGATAGAACACAAGACGTTTTGCGCATGCTTGATGAACACAATTTGAAAATGGCCCCAGTGATCACCTCTTTTATGTGTTTTGCATTTTCCATATAGCAAATATTTACTTCAACTCGTAAGAGGCTTAAATATTTTTATAAATGAAATAGTAAAGGTGTGCATTGCATAGCCTACATTTTTAGGATAAAGTGAGGAATCTCCATCCGCCTCCTGGCGCCGAGACATTCACATGACACATGCAGGAATGATTGGCGGTCAAATAGGTATAGTTTTCTCTTTGTTGAGCCACTCTGAATACCACCCTTTTTATTGCCAGCAATTTTGCACAGTTAGCCGGTCGAGTCTAAGCATACCAAACAGGACATTTAGAGTCAACTTACAGCGGTCACTAACAGACAAAATTGTGTGACTTCCACGAAAATGGAAACGCAACTGAGAGTATGATATTGTAACTAAAATATAGTGGTTTTGTTGTCTTTATATATTACATGGCTATACTACTGTCATTATAATGCAATGAATTTACATATTTTACACATTTTTAATCCAATTTGTCAGCAGCTCTCTATTGAACTTAATATTGTTAGTTTATTGTGTTCATACCAAAAATAACAAATGCATCATTGGTGTTAAGCACAAGAGTTTTTTTTATTATATGCGACACTTACCATGATAGGCAAGACAAACATGACAACAAAATTAAATAATATGAAGCTCGTCCATTTTTTCCCAGCTGTTTGGTAAAGGCAGTCACTTGAAAATTCATATTTTGCATTCAACAAATGGTTTCCCTGGGGAGGGTAGTGATGAGAACTATCAGCAGTGCTGTTTATGTACGTGGGATAAGTTTGAAAAGAATCCCGATAAGCAACTTCGTTAAAGTCCATTCCATTTCCTCTATCTGAGTAACTCATTTGTCCTGTGCTTTCCAAGCTGCACAACATCATAAAAAATACAGGAAACATTTAAACTTATAGTTAAAACTAAATACTGAAGCATGGGAGTAAGAGCAGGTAAATATCGTCAAAATCAGATCCTTCAAATGATCGCTTAAAATTTGTTTGGACTTTTAGAACAATATTCGATGTACAAATTTTGCAATCACAGCATTATCTCTGTTGTGAAGCTTTGCTGTGTATGCAATGATACAAATTTGTCTGTTGTTCAGAGATGATTTGGCGATACTTGCAAATGTCATCAGTCAGGGTCGCCAATGCGCAGTGCCACAAATCTAAAAATCTGATAAGAGTTCCACTTCTCTTCTTGCTAAAAGCTTGGCTGAAGCCACATGCCTAAATCCCACTAAGGACCAAAAATCTACAACAGTGGCTATGACTTTGTCTAGTCATAACTTGCCGACCGATAGAGCTAAAGAGCTGTTTAAACCCTCTACGTATTCGGGAAGTCTTGTAGTTTCGATTAAAAACAAACTGGGAAGTTTTAGATTTGAGTTTTTTGGGTGACGTCACAATGGAGTTAGGTTAATGCTTTTCTTTGGACTACATTCATCGGGCCCTGGTCCCCAACCCCAAGGGGTGTTTTTTGTTTTTTTAAAATGAAAACTAGGTAAAAATCCGCTTCTTTAGAGCCCTTGTTTTCTATCGTTTGTGGTTTGGACGTTATGGTTTAAAAACAACAAATTACAATAATAAATCCCTAGGGCAGGGTGCTAGCACCCCCAGGGGGTGCTGAAATCAATTTCAGGGGGCGCTGGGGAATGCCACATATGTGGCGCAGAGTTGGGACCGGATCCGGATTACCGGAATGGACTCCGGCAGGATTCTGCGTTTTTCGTTCGGATCCGGATCCGGAGTCAAAATTTCAGGAAAAAACGGACCCGGAGTCACTTTTGAATTTCGGCAGTAGTAGGAGTCTGTGTGGGCGTTTCTGAAGTAAAAACATGGGTAAATTGCGGTTGGATCAATGATTGTAGCCGGAGTCTGAACAGGAGTCGGATTCTGAAATTTGAAAAATTGCTGGACCCGGATCCGGATTCAAAAATTTTGGAACAGGAGTGGAGTCGGAGTCTGAAAAAGTGACTTCGGCCACCTCTAATGTGGCGGTCAAAAGTAAAAGGAATACATTCGGACAAACGTAGGGGGTGCTGGACTGCTTAGGCGTGACCAAAATGGGTGCTGAGGTGTAAAAAGGTTAAGAAACGCTGCCTTAGGGAATTAATTAATTTTGTTGTTTGTTTATTTCGTGGTTTCCTTATCGCATACATCTGATTCGCAATGTTGCAGGAGCAGCAGCAATCGTACCTCATCTAAATGAGTCATTTTTGCAATATGTGCACTGAACTGGCGGACGAAAATTTGATAGCTCGCGGAGTCACCAACGAGGTCATCCATTACTGGTTTAGGTAAACGACGTTCTCCGTGGTCTACATAAAACACTTTTCACAAATCATTATACATGTTCATGGCAATGAGTGCATGAAAAGTTGTATATCAAATGCAGTTAGCAAGGCAGTAGCTTATGTTTTAATGGAAATTTTTCTAAGTTGTTCTTGTGTAGCTGCTCTCGTCTTTACAGTGTGACTTTAATTAACAGATCACTGTGCTTGAAAGTAGAAGCCAAGATTTCCAACCTTCTAATGTTCATGAAATGGTCTTACAGTATGTATGAACGTTTGATGACATCATTAGTTTGGGAATTAGATATTGGATCATCAAGGTGAATTTAAAACTTATTTTGAATATGTCTGATATAGTATTTGCTAAATGATCATTTGTATTTACATACTGCTACGCATCGTTCTCAAAGTGGTTATTTTTCCTGCTAAATGTCATCTGAATAATTGGTTTCCATGTGTAGGTTATGTTGCATAATAACGAAAGCAAAATGAACATTTTTTGAAACATTTTTGAAAAAGGTTTGTTATTCGTTTTGAAGTTGTATTGAGTTCTTACCAACGCAGGACAGGGAGAGAAGGATTTTTTTTAGTGGCAGATGTACTTTTTCGGTTTTTCGAGATTGTTTCGATTTTATACTTCAAAACGTCTTCAATATTTTCTATCTGGATCACCACTGTTCTTCTTTATATTTCAATTGTCACTCATAAATGAAAGCACACCAGTACTTAAATTTTTGGTAGTCAATGTACAAATCTGTTAAACCACTTGCTGTAGACAAACCAAGATATTTCTTTCCTTAACAACAGGTTAAGCAATGCAGGAATTATTTTTTACAAGAGCGTATGCCAAACAAAAAACTGACTACAAAAATGAACTGTAGTTTTAATCGGTTCCTTTCCTTGTATAAATCAACACAATATCATGCAGAATGAAAGATAAGAGACTCAGGAAAATATCTCACCTAGGATAAAATGCTGAGAAACCGAAGTCTTCATCAACCGGTGGACTGGTGAACAAGCACAATAAATATAAATTAAAAATGTAAACATAACCAAAAAATATTTACTTATTTAAAAACTAAATCATTCTTTCTGTATTTTTGATTTGAAATCAAGTAGCTTACAAGCAGTTTCCATTTTTGTTTTGTTTCAGGAGAGGTGTCTTCATGCGCTGGCACATATCTTTGCTAAAGCCTTCTTCTTCGCATATTCTTGAAATGTTGCCTGATTGATATGTTGAATCTTGGAGATTTTTGGATGGGAAAATGTAGCTGTAAGATTTAGCCATCATTTCTTATGACTTCTTGCGTAAGTATCACATAATTCTAATATCAACAATATCTTGCTTATTAAAGGTGACACTATAATTCCCGAGATATTATTTTGACACAGGCTGATTTTTTAGCTGAAATAATTCACACGTTAAACTTTAAATGCCTTCAAATTTTATCGAATGTCTTGTTGATTGCAATTGTAAGCAATGAATAGATCTACTGGATAACTTACGCTTTGTTGACAGTGAAATAAAAATTTTAAGTTTTGCCCTCACGACTTCCATAGGTATAGTTTTCAACACCAGTGGCAAAACCAAAATAATAAAACTTATCCATGTTGTGTTTGACTGCTCTTTGTGCTTGTGATGACTTTGCAAATCCACTGTGTGTGAATACCAGTGGAAAATCACGCTATTTCTTTTCGATTCATTTATTTCTTTTTCGCGGTTAGGACCACCTAGGTTTACTTTGGAGACTGAACAGTGTACTGCATTTGTGATAGGATTTGTGATGTTGCATTTTTCCAGACCACGATGAACCTGTGATTACGAGCAGAAGAAATCGATTGCAGGGTATATGATAGTCATTTCACTGATGTTGAAGCGTTGGCTGTGAAGACAAACGGAAGCATGATGCATCTCACGCCGAAGCTGCATCTGCTAACCTTCGGCCGGACGAGCTAAAAAGTGATTCAGATAGAGTTAGGGGTTGGCAGTGTCAAAGAATGAATAAATGCACTACAATATTGTCGGTGGCATGGTTGCTGTTATTGCTGATGACAACTACACACAATCGTTACTGTTTGTGGAAAACTCGTTTTGGTAGGGTTACCCACACTTTGTGACTTCTGTTGGATATTACTGTACACATTTGATAACACACCTGCACTTCATCAGTCCAAATTTGGAGGGTATTGAGACATGCAGCGTCACAGCAGTTTAAATTCTTGTTTTCGTGTAGATAGTTGTAGTTGGTCACGATGTGTGTATTCATCCCGTCGTCTACAGTAGATCTGGCAGAAATGCCACAAGTATGCTTGTTTTGAATGTCCACCTTATTTGGACAGGCCCGTAGCCACGGGGGGCATCCAGGGGCACTTCTCCCAATTTTTTGTGCCCCGAATTTTGTTGTGTTCAGAAAAATTTGATTTAAACATATAATAAAAACAAAAATCTTTCCCCCCTAAAAATTTACTTTGCTCCCGAAACCTTAAAACCGGGCCTGCATTTGGACATGAAAGCTGGTAGTTTCGTTTGACTTCGCGTTTCCGCTCTATTTCTGTCCGTCTATATGACCGTTGTGCTAATTCACGTTTAGGCCCTTTTAATCTCATGATGTGGTGAGCGCATTTGGTGTGTCTGTATTCACTGATCTTGGACGCAATGGCCAAGCTTTGGCGTCTGATAAAATCGCGTAAAGTTTAAATTTTTGCTAACGCGAATATGAGATCTGTTGGCAGCGGCGATAACTTCTATATCAAGCGAGACGTGTAGATTTATAGCTCGTTAGATTGGTGGGCCGTTCGGAAAGGACACAATCCAAACGCAAATTACGTCGAAAGTGAGGATCTTTAGCGTTAGTCCTAATTGGCTAATCTCAATCCTCGTTGTTTTCGCCGGGAAGAGTTAAAGTTCTTGTTATACTTGGGAACCGGCAATTGTTGAGTCAGGCTTTAAATCTAGCATGGCTAAATGTTTCCAATGCTTTAAATGAAAAAATAACGTTTTGTGGTTTAATTTTGTTTTTTTAATGAATACTCAGTGTATCGGAATCAAATCTTTACAAGTAGGCATGCTTTTATAGCATATCTTTACCAGCTGAAGAGAATTAGAAAAATGTAACTTGAAACACCAATACTAAATATAGGTTCTGATAGAAGTTGCTTTATATCAGGGGTCCCCAATCTTTTTGAAACTGCGAGATACTTCATGTGTACCAATTAATGCGAAGGGCTACTACTTTGATACACACTTCTGAAATAAAATTTTTGCTCAATTTACTTTCGATTATTTTAGTGTTGATATTCGTTGAAATGAAGGCATTGATCATGCTAATGTTATTTTTAGAACACGTCCGCGGGCGACCTACGTGGTCCTTGGTCCTTGAGGGAGACCTGGTGCCCATTGCCACCACGTTGTCGACCCCTGCTTTATGTCAAAGGCACATTAATAAGCCAAGTTGTGCAGTTTTGACAAACTTTTATTGAACAACAATAATTATTTTTAATATCAATTTCCTTGTTTCTGCCAAAGTACTATATGGTGTATTTGGAGCTCGCTTTTAGATAATTTTGAAGCTTACTCTACCATCTGATTTTTCACACATTGTTCTTCGCCAAAACTCTTGTTTGTTTTTTTTTCGGGAAATTCATAGGTTGGCTGACCTGTAGACCCTGCGGTCAATTCACGGCCTATCTTAAGTAGGCCGTGGTCAATTCGTCAATCCTCGTAATCTTTTTAGTTGAACGTTGTCATATATTAATATCGTGAAAAAATACCAACTGATTGATTGATTTGGATTTCGTTAGCAGAACTCAACAGTGCGTTCGTGATTCGCTTTTTTTCAAACCAGAAAATTTGAAGTTAAACACTCGCAGTTCAAGTTGTACGTCAAAATTTTTTTCTGGTGAAAAATTTCTTTGTGGTGGAGCTCTTGTGTTTTTGACTGCTTTAGCAAAGCAACTGTAATGCATAAATTGTAAAATTGTTACGTGCTTGGATCACACTCTGAGTTCATTAGTATCTCAATATTACTTTCTGAAAATTACTCCCAAATGATTTTCGCTACTTATTCACCTGCAAATGCAATTCGGGTAAATTCCTGCAACTGTGCTGTACATCATCACTGGAATGCAGAAAAGTAGAGACACTCCCCATATCGCACTTGTACATATCGCTGCAACGTGAACTTGGCGAAATCTCTGAAGCATGCTACAATAACTGTGACATACAGCAATGTAACGGTCCACACTTGTAATCTGTAAGTAAAACATGTTTCTAAGAACGAATCAGGGCAGATGTAGGCAGTGTTCGAAAATTTCTCATTATAAACCTTAACAAAGTAACTCAACACCAGTCTTCTATGATTGATTTATAACAGGGGTCTCCAGAGCTTTTTCCGAGGGGCACATAAGCTATTACACAACAGTTCGAGAGCCGGACATTTTACGTAATGCAATAGTTTCGGGAAATGTTACTAAATCAACAAATTTTCCGTAAATATATTATTTTTTCATTACTGACAAAATGTTTTCGAGGGCCTGATATGGCCCGCAGGCCGTAGTTTGGAGACCTTGCTCCAGACCAGCTATGTCCAACCCAAACGGCTTACTGAGCCAAAAATTATATCATTGTCTTAAACAGGGCCGCACATTGAGTGACATATTAATGAGGGCCGCATATTGGATGGCTTACTTTGACCTTGGCAAACTAAATTTAGCTTAAACTAATGTACTGAAAGCGTTCTGATCCTAACTTCAATGTTCCAGGAATGATAAAGAGGCACTGAAGACCACCTGTATCAAAAATGTCAAGTTCAAGATTATGAAGAAGGACAGGTTGTCAGTATGTAGGATACTTTTACTACAGCAAAAACCTTAATTGGGCCGCACGAAACCTTTGACTGGGCCGCGGGTTGGACATAGCTGCTCTAGACGAATAGTACATTTAAACTTTTAACCACCGAAGCTGGTTAGAAATATAAGTGCGTTGTTTACAGTTAACATATTTTCCGAATCACATCCAGTTTTTATTGGCAAAATATCCTGCTCAAGGCGGTTGCTGTTTAACAACTAGAGATATAAATTTAATTGTTCTCTGTTAACTCGTTAAAGACATTTTAAGGAAAGACACCATCAATAGCGTGCCCTAGATTCAGCTGTCTGTGATGTCTGCCGCAAACATAACATGAAAGGAAGCCTGCTTTTTCGCGAGATCTATCAAATCCAACCTTAAAGTCCACTTTCTCATGCGTTTATACAATCACCCAGATTTCTTACTCAGAGGCATAACACCTTATTTTGATGCACCTTTTTCAACCGCTGCCAATACCAGAAATGCAAGTCTTCACCTTTGTAGAAAAGAAATCTTAGACAAAACAGCGCAAGGGTCTTCTAGGAGGAATACAACGATTTTTTTTTTCGTTTTTTTTCTTGTCACTTCAACTTACATTACGCTTTTTTGACATTTGCAGAAGAACCGTAGAGTTTTTGGACCTCTAAGCAGAGTTTGTCCTCGTTGCACCTTGGTTCATAGTATAGCGAATGCTTGCAGCTACCGAGAACATATGGCTGGATTAAGTTATTATCAGGTGACGCTCAGGGATCGGTTTGACGCGATTAATTCCGAAACACGAACAACAAAATTTTGAATGGCGTTTCAACGTCGCAAATTTGTATCCAGAGCACAACAACTGTTGGGGTTTTATCGACCACAAATACTTGTACAATGCTGACCAAAATGTATGTCTTATTTTTCTGAAACAATTTTCAAGCTCTGTTTCTAGACGAAATGGTGCGATACGTACGAAATAATTGTTCTTGCAGCGGCGGTTTGGCTAAAAAACATGTGATATACAGTAGAACTCCGATTATCCGAACGCCTATTATCCGAAACGCTTATTATCCGAACACGACTTTAACAAAAGAAATTAGAACCTGACAAGAAGCA
>JGI24158J21664_10013047_pt1 | contig 10983 bp, 6 predicted proteins | sample Ectturendosymbi3_FD_21664 | JGI IMG/M metagenome (IMG submission 21664)
TGGTTTATTACGTCTGTTTACAAAAAAATCGTAACTAGCAATTAAATAAATGGTACCGTTTACCACATAAAACTGGTTCTAGATGAGAAAGCACAACTAGGTTCATACATTAGGCGCACCGCATTATAAGGTGCACTTTCGATTTTTGAGGAAATTAAAGGATTTTAAGTGCGCCTTATGGTCCGAAAAAAACGGTAGTTGCCCTGATTTGTTCGCAGGCAATAATCTGCTTACCGCGCACGCAAAAACCTGTGAGCGAATGTTACGTCATAGAGCGGTTTATGGGGACAATCATGGAGTGGTATGAGTATTGCACATTTGCGCACTACTTGATGCAATCGGAGGGCTGCACACCCTAAGGAAGAGTACAGAGAATTTGCGTTAACTAATCAGAGACGAAGAAGCGCAACTTGGGTTTCCGATATTTGGCAAAATTGTAAAATTCATCGGTCGATTTATAGTCTTAAGAGAAAATGTGGTTTTATGATCAAAAGCTGCCCTTCCGCGACAGACCCTTTTTTCCAGGCTAGATGCGCCCCTGATACCAGTGGTTCCTAACCTTTTCTCTACCACTCCCCTTTAAGTAATTTCCCTTTGTTTCATGCCCCCTTGACAATAAAGTTGCATGAGCAAATGTATTTATTGGTTAATTTATTGATCAAACTGTCCATGTTGCAGAGCGCATGAGGGCTTGCGCCCCCGCTTAAGACCCACTGGTATAACATGGCAGCTTGCATCCTCAGTTACAAGGGATGTGGGTCAGGGTATAAATAAATATGCTATTTGATGGATTGCACACTGCAATGTGTGGAACTAGTTTAATGTACCTGCCCACGACAATGAGGTGGCTTTGTTAAAATATTTATATGTACACCATTATTTGACAGAAACACCACTTTTGCAGCGTTTTAAGTTACATTTGTGGAACAACCCGCAGCTACATATCTTGACGAAGGTTAAGATGAATGTTTTCATAAAATTAAATTCAAAAGATAATTTTTGCTCCCTGTTGAGTTTGGCCCTCGTCTGTCGTTTTGATGCGTTCCCGTATTGGGGTTCAGTCTCATTTTGACATTTTTATATCAATTTGTTGCAGGACCGCAGCTTGTTTTCTACTGTTTTGGCATCATGACCGTGCTTAACTCCATCGCTGGCGATAGTCTAGTTTTATACAGGTAGTCTTCAGTGTTTTTCATTTATTTATCAGTTTTACTTTTTACCTCGCAGTTCTTACTATTTTAGGAACTAACGATGCTGTTCCGAATGCAAGTATTCTTCTGTTGCAAATAAACTGTGATCTGATATTTGCCAAAGCCTGCTGAATTATGACACTTAGTGTTAGATTTAGTTACCGGTTTACAAAAAATTGATGGAAACATCATGATGCATGAGTTAGCACTTACAGAAAGATTTAACAAAGTTGGGTCTTCAGCGCACTGTTTCACAATTTCTGCAGCTTTATCCATATGTTTGTACAATCGTTCACATGCTTCAGCCATGTTCTTCTTTTGGAGGTTCATCATAACTTTGAGCGTTTCTCTGGCCTGGTGTGGTCTGACGATTAACAAATTATTACTTTATTGACAATACCACTGCCGCTTTTGAAACAAAATCTGGATGACACTTCAGAAATATACACTTACCTGAACTCATTGATCAAGTGATGGACATGAATAAAAAGCAAATTGAGATCTTCAATTTTTTGATCCCTTCCTGGTGATGTTCCTGATTTCACCAAGATGTCCAACAAGTCCAGAAAGTTGCATAGTATTGATACTGTCAACTTTTTCAGCTCTTCACGCTTGTTGTAAGGGTCAGGATAAAGTCGAGGCAAGCCCTTTCACAATTCATAATAGGAACTTCTCAATATCAAAGCAACACTACAAAATAGAACTCTGAAATATGCATTCAATTTTTAAAGAAAAATAGTTCTGAAAGCATTAACTGCATTTTGTCATGCTGAAAGAGTTGTGTCAGAATACTAATTTACATGATCATGCCTGAAGTTTTGAGTAAGTCACCAGTTAATAAAAAGGTGGTCTACCTACACAGCAAATTTGCAGTGATTTCAAATATTAGTACTGTGTGGTATGGACACAGTGTTCTATCAAGGTGTGAAATCTACTGTAGCAAACCAAATATTGCTTGTCATGTTATATGCGATACCCATTTATCAGGTGTTTTGCACTGAAGTCGAACAAAAAACAGTGTTACAGCTGGATATAGTTGTGCATCTGGTTAGGTAGGCATTGACGCACAAATCTACCAATGTTTTATTGCTTTAGTGGTCTGTTGGCCATGCAAGTTCTTAATCAAGCCTTCTGAATAAGCCTGACCTATATTTGAGCAAACGATGAATAAATAACTACAGGACTGTCAATTTACCGGGACATGTCGCCTTCAAAGGACAACAACTCAAGCTACATTCAAACAGAGTAGTGTAGTTCCATCTATGACTTCATCAGCTTTAAAACGTCACCATTTCATTTATAAATAGAGCAGTTCAATCAATGTACTTTGGTGTTACACTTAGTATGGCTGCAAAAGATCAATATCATTGAAACCACCAATTGCAATTATAAATATTTACTGTACTTGAAGCGTTCGTTCATTTTCAAACCAGCATTTCCTCTTGGGAGGGTCAGATGGGAAGCAGACCTAGGAAGGCCCTAACAGTTCATGTTTTTCAGTAAACTCTTGATAGTTCTATATTTGAAGTAGACAGAAACATAAATTTACAGCAGCACACAAGGCACATCCATTACCTGTGATTCAAGAGGTCTTATGATAGCATCATCCTGATGGCATTGTTGGCCAAACATCTGGAAAGAATCTGTCAGTGGGCGAGGAGGGTTTGGAGCTTTGCCAGTTCGAACAGCTTCATCAGTATACATCTCCACATACTAGTATGACATGTACAATAGAAACACAAAATCAAAGAAGTATTATTCTGCACACAGCAGAGACAGTACTGGTGTATTGTAACTTATTAAATGACTGAAAACTATATTCAAAAAGAGAGGAAAACCTCAAGCCACTATTATCATGAATATTAAAAACTCCTTTTCACTTAATTAAGAATTATAAATGTTGAGAGTGGAATTCTACCAACTTAGGTTGATGATACTTTGAGCGATAATGTGCAATCATTTTCTGAGCTTTTCAAATTTGCAATTTAGGGCAATCCATAGCACTACTCTTAAACCTCCAACTGTTAATGTCATGAAAGTCAAAGATTTAACTTTGAAACAGTATATATACATCACGTTTGAAAAGCAGTATATTGATGATAGAAAATATAAAAAACAAAATGCAATATGCCATGCTGGTACAAAAGCAAGCCTTGTCAGTATAGTCAGATGGAGTAAAAAAATTCATTACTTAGTGCTCACACTTTTTTGGGTGCCAGCTGACAAATATATTGAAAACTGACACTTGCAAAATTTGGACACTATTTCCTGCACATAAGAAAATTTCACGAAACACAATTTTGTCTTTTTTTCAAAAATATGCTGGCCACATTTTCATGAATTAAGCCATTCTCAGACTGCAGTGAGGATATACAGCAGTGAGCAATGACAAAAGAGTGCGACTGTGCACACACTGCTGACTGCAATCAATTTTTTTCTGAAGTCTCACCACCATGCAAAAACAGTGTTCAGACACATTTTGGAAGTTTTCAGCTTGCAAGGTTTATAAAAAATTGGCACATTTTTTACGATTTGTTGTTTTTGACAACTCTTGGCACATTTTTTAATGATTTGTGTGTGTTGGGAAACAAAGCTGTTTGCTGTGTAGTTCAGACGTATTGGAAGTTTTCGTCTTGCAAAGTTGCTAAAGAAGTTCTGGGCACATTTTCATGATTTATGTGTCTGGAAACAAATGTTTGCGATGATGTTCAGATGCATTTTGTGCATTTTCAGTTTGCAAGGTTTTCTTGAAATTGTTCTGGGCACATTTTCACTATTTATGCATCCAGAAATGAAGCTGTTTGATGCAGCGTTCAGACACAAATAATCATTTTTGACTTCCAAGTTTTGTAAAAATGCTTTGAAACCTGATTCTACAATTTTACTCACCCGAAAATCTTTGCTGTGTAGTTTGGGCGCATTTATAAGTTTTTGACTTCCACATTTCATAAACTTACTCTGAGAGTCTGGACACATTTTGACTATTAGTGCACCCACAAACAAAGCTTTCGCTGTGACATGCAGACATATTTTTAAGTGAAGTGATTGCAAAAAACACTTGGACTGGCACTACAGACACATTTTGCGGTATCTGAGCTTCAGAATAATTTGTGATACCTGAGCTAGACGTGGGCTGGCACCATTAGACACATTTTGTGATCTCAGCTTCCCAATTATGGGTTAAATAGTAATTTGTCAATATTTGCGCTTTATTATGTTTTGACAAAGTTTAAGTAAATTCATTGTGCAGTATCATTAGCCTTATTCAATTGTATTGTACTGTTGGTTTAGTACAACAGTAAGCAACACACAAAAAAGACAAGAACAGTCAGTCAGGGCTGTATGCAGGGCAAACCCAGCCTGAGAGACAAGGTCCACATTTGTGAAGGAGAATGTAGACAGTTTGCATACTGCTCATTTCATTTTTGCCTGATAAATGTGATGACCGGTTTTTTGGTTGTTTATCGAAAAAAGTTCTGTTTGAAAGTGTGGGAAATTAAGTTAAGACCTTTTTTGGTCATTCATCAAAAACTATTCATGAATTTTTGAAGGAAACAATAAACAGTTTACATATTGCTCAGTTCATTTTGACCTGACAAATGTGATGAAGGTCATGCTGGAAAAAGTAACAACCTTTATTGGGTCATTCATCAAATATGGTTGATGAAATGTATGTTCTTCGAAAATGAATACATTTTAAGAAAACTTATAAAGGGCACCTACATTTATTTTAATCTTGATGTCACTTTTTTGACACAAGCCAACTTACAAAAATTTTATCTAGAGGGAACACTGATGCGGAGTCAGGATTTTGCAACATTTTTTGCAATTAAAGAAAACTCTCATGGGCCGTAAGGCCGCATGTGGATTGGGTGCCATACGTTGTGCAGGCCTGACCTACACAAATGTGCTTGTTACAGCAACTGAAGTAAATATTTCTGCACAATTTTCCATAAAGCATTATACACAGAAAGATTGAGTCAAATGTATATACCTCCATCACAGGCAGTGGCATAGAACTCTGAATTTGAGCCTCAATAGTAGTTGCTTGCACAGTGTTAGCCATGTTGCAATGTAATGAAAACAAAAATCTGTAGAAGGCAAGGATAATCTGATAGCAATTGACTAATCATAAAGCACCACAAGGTTTATCTGCAAAATCATAAGACACAATACAATGTAAAAATTACAAATTTTAAAAATGCTTATTCAACAATATAGATAAATTTGTATGATTGAACAAAATTGCAGACTTTTATTCAGCCAAGTAGACTTTGGCAAAAGCAAAAATGATATGACAAAACATCACTGGAAAATGACCACAAATGCATTTGAAATTTTAATTCAAATGATATGAAAACTACACAAGAAAATGCCAGAAGAAAATCATTAGGCTCTTTCCTCCATATAGCAAGAACAAAAAAGCAACACATGAAGAACATTTCTAAAGGTTATGAAAAACACTTCACTCCAAGCAAGCGGTATTGCAACTTATGCTACAGTGGCAATGGGGCAACATCATCCTCAAGGCAAAAAGTACGACACAAAAATCCTCAACAGTAATTAAGCAACGGAATCATAACTGCATGGAGGGAGAATTGCGCATATGGTGAAAAATGTTGGGAAAATAGCATCAATTACTAAAGCAGCAGTGAAATACAGATCAAAAACTGGTTAGTTCCTGTTGTTTCATTGCCACAGTCCTATAAAGACAGCTACCACAAACACATAAATGAAGCTTCAAGAAATAAAAGTATTAGATGAAACTTACAGAATTGATTTGGGAGCTGAAAATGAAAATGTTTTGACTATGTGTTAATTTTGTTCATGTAAAAACATGAAGAATGACAGGTAAAAAACAAAACAACTGAGGCATAAAAGATATAACAACAAAGATAATTACCGAACATGTGACACAAGTTTAATAGAAAGAAATCAAAGCAAAAAATTATAGAACTCAAAAAATTTTACAACAAATCTACTTCACTATCTATTCAACACTAGGGCTGTGGAGCCATAGCTCAAGCAATTTTAGATGGCTAGAGCTGGAAATTTGGGTTCCAGTGCCACAGACACAGTTTGTGGGGTGAGTTATACAAACAAATACAGTGGTTTTTAGTTTTTAACGGAACAAATTGTTCTGGAGCCACAGCCAGAAACTTCTAGATGTTGGAGCTGAAGTCAGAGCCAAAAAATTAGATGCTTGGAGCGGAAATTTAAGTTCTGGCTCCACAGCCCCTGCTAAACATCAAGTGTCAGATCTACTACTAGCAGCCTACATTAAGTCGCCATTCATTGAAGTCCAAGTTTTACTGATAACACACTGTCATATAATATTACATGGATGCATGAACTTTGAAACTTCTAAGTAATAAAGTGATATCAGATGATAACATTAAAGTAGTGACCACGATCTGCAAAAGTTTACATATTCTTTGACCTGGCAAGACTACGGCAGAGTTGAAGCTTCCATAGACTAAGCCAAGCAGATAATCAAATAGTTAATTTTGATATTTCTACGCTTGCATGATGTTAAGTCCTTAAAGGAGAGTCAGCTTGAAAGTTAATTTTCTTAAATGCAAAGAATTTTGTTTAAGAGCATTTTCAAAAACTCCTGATAATGACAAAGTGTACAGAATTTCACACAGATAGGAAAAGGAATTACCTTTTAATATGTACTGTTTTTTTGCAAATATGTGGATACAAGGACTCTTGGTGACAGTGCACAATCCAAACTAGTTTTTCCTTGCTTTCTGTTTCCCACCTTCACATTTTGCAGTTAATGAATTCTTTTAATCAGAGTTCGTGTATCAAACCAAGAGTGATTTGGTCATTGACATTTGGCTGCTAGCACCAAATGCAACCTTGCTGAAAAACTAATCTTCTTAACCATACCTTCAACACCTACAAAATTTAGCCTATACATCCAAATAATCCAATTTTTTAATATGTCACCAATTAAAAAGGTAATTCCTTTTCATAAACAAGTGCTTGTTATCTGACATGAAACCCAAGAGCTCTAAAGCTTTGCATAGACCTTGAATATTGAACTGCATCTTGTACAATGAANCATTTGCCAATGTGGCCTTGGAAAAAGCATCATGCTCACAACTGCTTCATGTGCAATGGATACTTCATTCCTTCTTGCAGTCCATNAGCTGGGTATTAACATTGGTGCCTGTCCTTTGTATAAAGATGTTACCTTTAAACCGTGAGGTATTTCAAATCCTTTTAGGACTGCTGTCTCTGCAACCCTCCCCAGACAAAAAGTGGGTATGAAAGTGAATGAATGGACTTTCATTAGAAGTTGTTTTTCTCTCAAAAACAGCAAACCAAATGGAGTGACACTCCCCTTCAGCATTCCGACAGATGGATATGTACCCCTTCAGCATTTCGACAGATGAACATGTACCCCTAAAATCTCTTATGACAAAATATTTTGTCATGATTATTAGCGCAAATATTCAACAATAAGCATATAATAATTTTTGAAAATAATATTCGCTCATATATATAGAAATCTTTGGAAACAAATAACATGTAAATATATTATTCTCTTCTATTGCCAACCTTAAATGTACCCCTTCAGATAGGAAAATATACCCCTGAGGGTACATGTACCTGAGGTTGAGAACCCCTGGTCTAATGCCTAGGCCCATAATTCTTTAAATCTACATTTGTGTAGAAAATTATCATACAGATACATGATGAATGGACGTATAAACCATTACAATTACAGTTAATTCAGGTAAGTATGTATAGACTAAACACTGAAGTAGTCTGACTGATCAAAAAAGCATACTCAAAAATCTCCTTAGAAGTGGGACCAGCAAGGACAATAACTATGACACAAGAAGTTCCTTGGCCAACTGACCTCTATTCAGCCCCAGCATCTCCACTACATTTCTTGCTTTAGTTGATGTCTATTCATCAACTTAATTCAGTTCAGATCAAATATTTATTGCATATTCATGGTAGGTAGTGTCCTGTAGTTGGGACCAATTAAAGATGGATTGAAAATGTAGGCCTTGTAATTTCACAGTGAGGGAAGTACATTTACTTCAAAGAATAATGCACATCTGGCAAATTTCTCAGTTTCTCTGCAGCTTTCTCAGCTGTTAAATCACGCTGAGCTTGAGCTAACATTTCATAACCAACCATGAACTTTTTAACAGTTGCAGATCGTAGTAGAGGAGGATAGAAGTGAGCATGCAGTTGCCAATGACTGACATCAGACTGCAGATGCTTTCCTGTGGGTGCCCCATGCCAGCCCATCGAGTAAGGAAAGGATACTTCAAATAAGTTGTCATATTTAACCAAAAGGCTCTTCATTGCCTCAGCTAAAGATGATTTTTCTTCTTCTTTGAGGTCTGTCATGCGAGAAACATGCCTTTTTGGAAGAAGCAATGTCTGATAAGGCCATGTAGCCCAGAATGGTACTACAACTAACCAGTGATCATTCTCGACTACAGTTCTTTCACCAGATCTCATTTCTTTGTTGACATAATCAAACAGCATAGGCTTTCCATATTTTTGCAAATACAGCATTTGATTGTGGTCTGCAAGTTTTCCCTCATTCGGAACAAATGAGCTTGACCAAATTTGACAGTGAGGATGAGGATTTGAACAGCCCATTACAGACCCCTTATTTTCAAAAATTTGAACCCATTCATATTTTGAGCCAAGGTCATGCACAAGGTTCACCCACTGATTGATAACTGCAAGAATTTCTTCATGGGACATTACAGGTAAGGTGACATTTGACAGTGGATGAAAACACATTACTTTGCAGTTTCCAGAAGCAGATGCTATTTGAAACAATGGATCATCTGATTCTTTAAGAATATATGACTGTTCCTCTAATGCTGGAAAGTCATTATTAAACACATATGTTCCAGAATAATTTTCATTCCTTTTGCCACTAGATCTCATATTACCAGGACAAAGAGGATTTTGGGGATCATAAGGAGGAATTCCATTGGAAATTGTTTTTTCCACCTGACCAGACCACGGTCTTTTCATCCGATGAGGTGAAACAAGTACCCATTCATCACGCAAAGGATTATACCTCCTGTGTTGGTGCTGATTAGGATTAAATTCTGACATTTCTACAAAACTGAGTGGTTGAAGTAACGACTAGCACAAGCAAGCTGATAAAAGTTTGGTCTCATCAGTCCTGTTTGAACAAACAGTAGGTTAGATTATCCATCCATGAATCACAGTTTAAGCACATGAAACAAAGCTGAAAATGCAACCACAAAATAATTTCTCATTTAAAATCTAAGCTTCCCTGATGCATAAAACTTAAGAGACTTTTACAATGTTTCAACTTTCCTAGTTTCATAGTACAGCTGGCGCAAAATGACTTAGGACCTATCCCCAAAATTTTAAATTGTTTAGTATGTATGAACAGGGTTGCCAGATGCTTGACAGGAAATATGGCAAGTGTCTGTCTAATTTATGGCAAATTTTTGGCAAAAAATTTTTGAAAATGGCAAAATTTTTGGCAAGATGGATTTTTTATTACAAAATGGCAATTTTTTGGCAATATTCATTTCATTTCATATTTTTTCCATACTTTTACATTTTTTAAGTTTGTCAATTAAGACAAAGGTCTGTTCTAAAGGAATAAAAATGCGTTCTCAGAAGGCGAAATATATCCTCTGGCTCTTATAGTTTAGATCAGTCATTCTCAAAGTGAGCGAAAAGGGCTATTTTAAGGGGCAAGGAGGTGAAAAACTAAAGGGGAGTGTTAGGGGAGCAAAACAACACAAAGTGGGTGAAAATGCTTAACTGCTAATCGATCATTCAATTGAGTTATCTTCAGTAGTCTAAAGCAATTTATCTGTTAAATTTTTACTCTAGATTGTCTAAGACTCTACGTGCCCAGCTACAGTGTGGATTATTTTGACAAAAATTCTGAACGCTTAGCGTCATGATATAGTTGCTTAGTTCAGCTATTTAATTTAACGGCTGGGTTCAGTTATTTAATAGTTTCTTTAAATAAAATTCTTACATTTACTAACTTGTGTTTCCTTTATCAGGCTTGTGGCTAAAACAACGTCAGGAGTGAAAAAAAGGGGGGTTGGAATTAAAAGTTCGAGAAACACTGGTTTAGATCATAGACCCTGATTCTTGGCTGCAAAATGATTCCTTATGATTAAGAGTTAAAAGCTCAAAGTAATATTTTAGGCCTAGTTGAAAACCAGAAGCAATATACTTCAGTTTTAATCAAAATATTCTGGTTTGATTTTTATTTGCAGACTCACTACTTTAAATCTTTAAATGCACACAAACCTAAGCACAGCGAGACCTGAAACAGTAACAGCAGGTTAATTTTAAAATATATTCACAGTTATGATTGGTTGTTAATCAAATGAAACACTACAACAATTACAGCAATTCCTCAAGCGGTAAATCGTATTCAGACATGTTGTCTTAGCTGTACTTTCTGAAGTTTTGGTGTTAATTTGATAAATTTTGTTAATATTAGCAGTCACTGCTAATATTTCAAAAATGGCAAATATTTGGCATTAAAAAATATTGCCAAAAAAAATTGGCATATTTTTCGGAAAACAGTGATATTTGCCATCATCTGGCAACCCTGTGCATAAGCATTAATCCATGTCTGGACGATTACTTCAATCAGTTTACTGCGAACCACATGGCATATTGATCATTGGGTTATTATGAATAAAAGGATGCAATATTGGTATTGTTATGTCGCAAAAAATAAGATTTATGTTTGTATCAAATCAAGTAAGATCTCTGGATCATGCAACTCTGGTTTTTA
>JGI24158J21664_10013048_pt1 | contig 10982 bp, 8 predicted proteins | sample Ectturendosymbi3_FD_21664 | JGI IMG/M metagenome (IMG submission 21664)
ACATGTAAGTGCACCTTATATAAAAAAATGAGGCATTTTTGTGACATTGGGTTACACAATTGCAATTTCTTGTTGGATTATAATGATTTGACCCAGGTGACAGTTGTCCTAGGTGGCAGTAATCTGGGTGGCAATTCACCAGGTGGCTGTAGTCCTAGAACCGTTTGTAGTATCACTTAGCAACTCCATAACTTGCCAGCTCAATGTGCTAGAGGGCATTTTTACACTCATTTGCAAGGTAGGTGTTAGGTGGTACCCCATACCCCATTGCAAGGTAGGTGTTAGGTGATATGCACAGACAATAATGAAGAAGAACAGACACTGAAACATTGCTCCAGTAAGTACTGCATTCAGCATTTATTATACAGAAAGGTTACATATTGGGAGAATAATGGAGATATGTCAAAGGCATCAGATAATGGAAGTGAGCAGATAAAAAAGTTATATGAAGATGCACATTAGGGTGGTCCTTATTTGCAAAATTTGGAAAACTGTACAGGAACCAGGTTAAACTATCTATGGAAATTATCTCAGAGAAAAATCGATGTTTTATAGGTTGCACACATGAGCAGTAAAATTTCATGGGTCATTCCATCCCAACTCAACCAGTGCATCCATGGCACCATCTCAGATTTTGCTCAAAATTGTACCAAATGTGCCCCTGTGGGTGCAGTGAAAAATCCCAAGCTTCAGATCAAAATTCCAAGAAGTTTAGCTTTTATGGCCTTTTAATCTGTAAGGGTCACAACCCATTTTTGCCCTCAATGATCACCGCGTTCATTTTGAAAGGTTTTTGGAAGCCCATAACTTCATTTTTGTACAAGACATAGGTTTTGAAATTGGTACTCTAGATATTTCTGGCTCGCTTGTTCTGAATCTGCTCTCAGAATTGAGCTAGGAGGTGTGGATCAAAAGTTATAGGCATCTCAAAACTGAACTTTTGTCAGGCACAGTATATATTTGTCACATTTTGACCACCCGCTGTGAGGCCCCTCTTGGTCAAGATCTAAACATTCACCTGATTTATGACATTTAGGAAATATTCATTGAGTATAAGGAAAAGATCTTGATACAAATAACAAATAATGGTTTTAGAAGGTATTGAAAATGGTAACAGCTCAAAAATAACCCTTAGACCCCTTGTTCAGGGGGTAAATAACTGTGTACAGGGGGTAAATAACTGTGTAGATGAGACAATCGCACTGAACAAATTCTCTGGTCAGCTCTGGTACCTCTCTGAGGGATTAGTGGCTTTGGCTTTTTTGACCAAGAGATGCAGATGACATGAAGTGACAAATGGTTGCAGCACTTGACAAAAATCTGGATGAAGATCCTCCCAAATGTGCCCCAAGAAAAGACTTTTCAAACAACTGCTTGGCTGATCTTATAATAAAAAACATCCATCCCTTCTTCCTAAAAATGAAAATGGATCAAAAGCTTCTAACAGAGGACCCTGGCTCATGGAATGATCAACCAGGCTATCTGATGGCCGAAAGTTGGTACAAGGAATCCAAGTCACAAGTGACACTGCAGAGCGTGGGGTAGCGCTTATACACGAATACAACCGGCTTGTAATGGATGATGAAGATCAGCTGCACTTCCTCATGTAGATTGTTACAGAGCATAGGCGTGCCTTTCCTGACAGTAGAGTACACCACTCACTGGGCAACAATGAGTGGAGTGAAACGCACGATACCTCTGCCTCTGAGTAGCTAATATTCTGTAAAGAGGGGGACCCAGATATCAACAAAAGTGTCTATTTATATGAATCTTCGTTGCTATGTGCAACCTCTAAATGTTCTTCTACCTTGGAGTTTTTTTTATACAAGATAGTTTTAGCCTAAAATGAACACAACCACCTCAGTTTCCATGGTATTTTTTACTGTTTAATTTTTGCTATGCATTTAAGGACCACCCTAATGCACATCATCCAGCAAATTCATACAGATTGTTTGTTATCAAGACATCAAATGTTCCGATGAAACAGGTAACTTGATGTGGGCAAACACTTGCATTCCTTGGGATGTAACGCAAAATACAATAGGCATTGTGACTCAGAGGTGCTTGATACCAGATTGTGTGTACTTGCACCGCAGTTGACAGGCATACATTAGGCACAAAACGGTGTTTTAACTGCAGAAGAGCACTGTGCAAAGGTGCCTTTGAAATTGTTTGCTATACAAGAAAGTGTTTTCTCTTCACTCTGAATATCATTGTCATCTTTTAGTGAGGCATAAAGTAATACATTGAGATATTTGACTTGTTCACCACTGGTATTGCACACTGTTTATATTTTTAAAGGGAACATTATGCTGACTGTTTTTTAAGGTTAAAAACAATTTCATGTTAAGCAGCATAATCACAACAAATATTCAGATGACATTGAAGCCCACTAATACAGGGGCCAAACACACATATATCATCAGCAAACTTCAGGTGGTTTATATGCTAGCCATAGTACATCCTGTTCTGGCCAAAACCAACAGAACTGAGAGTTAGTCACGGGGATAGCAAATAGATATGGATGGAGAATTCTCCTTTTTGTGTCACCCCATTGGTTGTTATGAAGAGGTCTGAAAGGCAAGTGCCCCACTTCACCTGCATGGTATGATTCTTGTACCTCCTCAGTAGCAGGCTTACTAAACACACGGGTATGTTGCACTGAATTTTGTGAACAATACAGATTGTGGTTGGTTCTGTCAAATGTCTTAAATCAGGGGTGTACTACATTTTGCTATTGTCGGCAGCATTACTTTTATTTATATGAAATACGGCTTCCAATGAGTTCGAATTATGTTTATGAGATACTGCCAAGTGCCAACCAACACAGAACACATTCAAACATAAATTGCATCTTCATTCTACAACTCTTTGTGACATCACCGTCCAGACACATCGTGTTGACTGATTTTCTTGCCTTGCATTTGTTTTGCTTCAAGATATGCCAGCTTGGCTGCCAATCTTATATTTTAAATTACATGTGGACGGCCACAAATTTCATTATCAAAGGCCGCATCGGACCGTACAACCGCAGGTTGTGCACCGTTGTCTTAGATCAGTGGTGCTCAAACCGTGGCCCGCAAGGCCCTCTGGAGTGACCCGCAAAGCAATTTTTATGGGAAAGAAAACTTAACACTTTAATCCAGTGGCGCTCAAACTGTGGCCCGTGAAGCAATTTTCATTGGAAAGAAAACTTAACACTTTAATCATTTAAGATAATTTTTTAGATAATTTGTATTGAGATTATTAATTCCTGTGGCCCGCGAAGGGTTTCTGAAAGACAAATGTGGCCAACGAGCCAAAAAGTTTGAGCACCACTGCTTTAATCATTTAAGATAATTTTTTAGAGAATTTTCATTGAGATTATTAATTCTTGTGGCCCGTGAAGGGTTTCTGAAAGACGAATGTGACCCACAAGCCAAAAAGTTTGAGCACCACTGTCTTAGATGTACATCTAAAACAGCTGCAAACTTGGGGATGCTTCTCTTTACATAATATTGTNTGGTCTGCTTTNAGTGAAAACAGTTTTTTTTAAGGTNATTTAGGGACCTGATTTGGGTGCCTAGAATTGAAAATTGGGTGCCTAGAATTGAAAATTGGGTCCCTAGGATTGAAAATCGGGTCCCTAGAATCACAGAAAATCGGGTCCCTAGAATCACAGAAAATCGGGTCCCTAGAATCAGAGAAATCAGGTCCCTGCAGGTTCATAATAGGCACCTAACATTTTCCTTTAAAAAAAATGGTAAAAATATACACAGATCAGTGCAATGTACTAGCTCAAAACCAAACTAATATTAGTGTTAACAACAAATGGTGAAATATATGATAAAATGTGATGCTCAAATAGTTAATGCTTTTTGTCAGGGCAGTTGAGGTGAATGCTATTGCCCAAGGAGCGCTACAGTGAGTCACTCAGTGGTCATGGATGAAACACCCAACCTTCCAATTGAGAGGCGGACACTCTACCACTGAGCTAATCGCCACCCCCGTGTTAAAACATTGTACTGTATGTGTTAAAATGACATAGGTATTTTTTTGGTGTGACTAAAATTATTGTAGTGCTTTTCAATGTATTGATAGAGTTGTGAAATTTTACAGTTTAGAGGAAGCAAGTAAAAAAATCAATAAAGATGGCAAGAAGACTATTATAGCTCTAGATGCTTATGGAAAGTCAAGTGGAAAAATTGGTCAAGACCTAGTGGATGATTTAGGTGCGAGTGCACCTGCAAATGTGGAGTTGTTTAGATGTGCCATGTTGAAGCAAGAGCAACTTGCCCAAAATGAGGTGAATTTGTGCATGTTGACCAACCAGCCAATGTTCTTTGTGTGTAGTAGTTGCATTGTACAAAATGAATAGTATCTGCAGATAAAACAAATAATTTTCAATCTTATGTTGAGCCAACCTTAATTAGGGTATTGCAGTGAGTGTATGTTTTGTTTCCAATGCTGTTAAACGTTAAAATGAATATGTGACTCAATCCATTTAGCATGCTTCAATGTCCTCATGTGTGGTACATCATCAATATAATGTCTAGATCTTACAGAGGAAAAACGGCTTTGTGTAGATATTTTAGATTGAGTGCTTCAGACTTGCTTGTATTTTCTAAACTTTATAGTTTAAATCTTAAAATGTTTTATTTTAGTAAGGTTGAACTGACTTTTCAAATCATTTTAAGGTAGGACTGTCATGTCCGTACGTGACAGAACTACGAATTGTTTGCAGAGTTCAATTATGCAGCGCACCTGGGTTGACCCAGCAAAGAAGTTCAGCACCATTTTTCCATACTACAACCAACAAGTAAAAGCGCGTGACAAATCACTGCAGGACTACGCCAAGAATCAGGCCAAGCTGGAAAAGTACGAGGAAAAAGAGCATACTGCCTCGAATTCTGTTAAAATCGAGCAGGTACAAGGCCTAATTTGTGTCTATCGAAACCGACAGTGGCAAGACGCACCTTGAGCCAAGACGCAATTCGGGTTGTTGCAGACAAAATTTTTTTTTCCTGAAAAATAGTTGAATGTGTGTTTGTTTTCAAAAGATTCAAGTGCATGTATCATTTTCAAAAAAGTGAAAAATATGGATTTTTGCCAAAAAAATTTTTTTTGCCATAACTTACGTGCCACAAACGTTAGAAAGCCAATCAAGGGTTCTAAAGATGCGGATTTTCGCCTAGTTTTTATTTAAAAAACAAAAAATTTCGTCTTTGGGGTGGGGCCAGGAGCCGATGAAGTGGGCCAAAAATGCCTCAACTTACCCCTATTATGATATCACGCACAAAAACCTAAAACCAATACCTTCGAAAAATTTATCAAAACTACAAGACTTTTCGGGTCTTTAGAGCGTTTGAACAGCTCTCTAACGGCTGGCGAGTTACAGGTAAATATGTGACTGGCACGATCGGGCCTTAAAAGGGTGCGTGCACACGTCATCTGCAAATGCCTAGTGTGAATCAGAAACTACGTTGTGTGATCACTTACCGACGTTTTTTTAATCGCTGCATGAACAGCCACCTATCTGACACTTGGTGCTCTGTCCTGTGTAATCGACGGCACCGTCTCTGTCAACCACGGGGCGGACAACCGGGCAATTGGCCTCCCTGCAATTTTCAAAAAATGCTTGGTTGTTAGGTGCAATAACAAGTTACAATCAATTTGCTCCCCACCCCAAAAATAGTAAAACAACAAATCGGTGAATTACCATCCGTTTGTCTTCCCCGAAAATATCAGCTGGTTGCGGCCCTGCGGCCAACTTGAACTGACACGCTATTGCTGAGACTTGGCGCAAGCGACTGTATGGTATAAATCAGTGTTTTCAAACCTTTTTAACCCACGGACTTTTCGGACTAGTAGAAATCATCGCGGTCTCAAGGTAGACTACAAGAATAATACAAACACTGATTTTAGCACACTTGGTTTATCGCCGACAATCACAAATTTCAATGAGAACCTTGTCCCTGAGTTTGTTTCACAAGTTTTTCGAAATTACAGTACATCGTCGTCAGTGCACATCGGATGTCGCCTTCTGACTAAAGTTCGTTTCAGTACCTGGCTTCTAGTGTTGACAAATCAGCCTTGCAAAGGTATTTAGTTAGAAAAGTGAACAGAGCTTTCGTCACATGCCGACACAGATCAGAGAAACATTCGCGAAAAATGGAGTCAGAGAGACATGTTCAATCCTATCTATTGTCACCCGTCGACTTTTCAGCTCAACCGGCTGTCCATTTCAAACTGAACCTATTGCTTTGGCACCTCAAAAGGAATTGGCACGGAGTTACATATTTTGATGTAATTGTGAGAAGGGTGTATCTAAGCAACTCTGAGAGAAATGTAGTAAGGTGCTCAAGAAAGATTTGGCGAATACACCACAAAGATTTTACCGTACTACGCTACTACGGGAATAAGCTCCTCCTCCCTAAGTACTTGGACGATCAAAACGTCTCACCTGATGTTCCTTCTCTTTAAAAAAGTCAAGTTTTTTGATAAGGTATTTTGCATGTTTTGACGCAAGATCCCGACGTAGTTTAGTTTGCACAATAGGTTTACACTTCAAGTTGCTCATTGCAATGTATAAAATGCTATGTGGAAGTGGAACAGTGAAATTTATCACGCGAGTTAGGTGTATTGCTTACGGAACAAGCGAGAGTGTGCCTAACAAACGCATGAATAAAACTTTTCATTGTTTACAAGTTGATGGTTGAGGGCATTAAAATCAAATTATTTGCAATAGTCAATGTGCTTGCGGACTCACCCAGAGCCTTCCGCGGACTCGGGTTGGGAAACACTGATATAAATGCTTTCACTGGTGGCTGGATTGCCTGTTTGCAAATCCTAGTCCTTAAACTTCTGCCGTGCAAACGAAAATGTCTTGCTTGAAAGTGTAGACGCCTATTTCCTTCACTGTACCAAACCAACTGCAAAGACTTAAAAATAACCTTTGCATTTACTGTTACGTCACTAACAAAAAGGTAGATAATAGCAATACAGGTATTCATTCATCCCTTCATTTTCTTGCCCGCTTTTCCTCATGGAAGGACGCGGAGATTGCAGTCCTAGGAGGTCGCGAAGCACGGTCAACAGCGGTCGAAAATACTGTAAAAACTTATTTCGTTTATCGAAAGTAGCTTGACTGGCCCATTTCCAATGTCCGTTTCTTCATGTTCGTCAGAACGTGGCAACGTTGCTGGTGTGATGCGGCCAAATGTAGATGTGAATTACTTCTTGATGGGCCTTTAGTAGGCTTAGCAACAATTTTATGTATACTTTTTGCTGTGTAATGATTGCTTCTTGCTATGTAATGATATACAGCGTGTTTCGGCTCGTTTCCATTTTCTGCTAAAGTGCTAGCTGCAAAAATAAAAAATAATGCAAGCGTAGAGGTCTAAACAAATGTAAAACTCGAAGGAAAAAGGACGGTCCAAGTTAACGACAATATAATTGATTTTAATGGATGCTCAGGTCAAACGTGAAATGCAGCCATCTAAAGATGACTTTGAGGGAAAGAACGCAGCACTGATGGCAGACATGCCCAGCCTTTATGCTGCTCGAATAGACTACTTTTTGCCTGCAGTCGAAGCTTCACTTTTCTCCAAGGTAAGATGCGGAAACATCAAAAATCGTTGTGTGAGTTCGACGTGGTGTACTGTTGCAACCTCTCCGTTGGCGTTGCGTTGAATGTGCGATTCACCACGAACGGGATGTGCGCGAAGAACAACCCACATATATAAGTGCCGCAAACAAGCAATAACAGAGTGATCATGGCATGTGACCTCTACTGTTGCTTGCTGCCACAGTGTGAAACTTTGCGAACTTGCCGCTCGGACTTTCCGATCGCAACAAAATGGTGCTGTGACCAGGATGTGAAGGTCGTGCTCTGTGAAGCCTTCACAAAATGAACGTGCGATCGGCGCGGTTCGTTGTAAAAGGGAGGGGATGCTGTTGCAACCTCTCTGTTGATGTTGCGTTGAATGTGCGATTCACCGGAACGGGATGTGCGCGAAGAATAACACCCATCAGTGGCGCAAACAAGCAATAACAGAATGATCATGGCATGTGATCTCTGTTGTTGCTTTTGTGAAGCTTTGCGCACTTACCGCTCGGGCTTTCCGATCGCAACAGTACCTTACCTGTCTGCATAATAGTGTTTCCTGTTACACGCTTTGTGCGAATATCAAATAAGCTCTCTTGTTCCTTTAAAAAAGTTGTGGTAAAAGCCGTAGGCAAATGTTCAAAATTTGCTCTTACACGAATAAATTTCAACGGATTTAGGTGTACTTACGGTAACAGCTATGGTGAAGATGTTGAGATCCTTTGTTGCATGTCGTTAAGAATAACGGGGAAATATTCGAAAAGAATCCACCGGGCATGGGAATTTCGCATCTTAACGTAATATAACTGGACCTAACCAGCGCAAAATGTCAGTATTCGCACATGATTCAAAGTTTTAAATGTGCACAAAACCGTAGAATTGTCCCTATTGTCTGAAATTTTCGCATAAATTTTTGGGGAAGGGGTATTTCGCCGAATCGTTAGCTTTTTTGTATCATTCGAACTTAGGGATTGTAAACTTACTGATAAAGCTTGCTTCCTGCTGGCGCCATGAGTGAAATTATTTGGGTAACGATTTTTTTGCAGTGCTGGATGCACACACAAGCAATTAAGGCATTTGATGACTGTTTGAATGAGATGGACCTCGAAACTGGTGACAAAGCAGACTTGAAAGTCAAAAATCTTCTTGAGGAGATACGACTCTTGTCGATTACCAGCGATGACTGACAGGGCTTCTGCGTTCGGTCTTTTTTTCGTTCTTGTTCGCTGTCCACTGGCGACGCGCGGTTCATGTTAGCATCGCTCAATCATTCTTTATAAGATAACTTCGTGAAGTTAACTGCAGCAATGAAAACCGATTTCCTAGTTTTTTGCTTCTAATGTAAAAGCCATACCTGCATAATTGTTATTAACGTTGCCACTGAATCGCTTTCAGGCTGCTTCGGAAAATTTTACCAACGGAAATTTAAGCTTAACCGCCGGTCTTGGCTTCACGGAATAACTGGTTACATGTTGCTATCACTTTTTACGAAAATGTGGGTCAGTTTTTGTCTGTTGTGAAAAGGTGTCGCTTTTTTTCGTATCCACGTGACGCCGGGTTGAACAAATATATGAAGTAGTGAAGCGACGAGACATTTCCGCGCTCAGATGTTCAAATGAGATGCACGCCTGAGTAAATGTAGTTGTCTTTTGCACTGTATTGCAAGCTCCGAAGCGAAGCTTTTGGGGTAAGTGCGTGAATTACTGTGTCCGGCCGAGCCTATTGACCACGGAGGCAATGTCCTTCACGTTCAGGTGTTTTGAGCGCACCTGCAACTTGGCAAAAACGGAAGACACCAGGTGAAGCGCAGCGTTAGCTGCATCGTACGTCGATACAAGGTTGACGAAATAAATTTTTGAGGCGTTTTCGCGCAGTTCTTTAGCAGCATGCACTTATCTTCTTACAAATATTGACTTCTTTGTTTGTTAAGCCTGAACGGCTTTCGGACATTGGCTTCTTTTTCAGAGCCCTGTTGTTTTGTAAGCAATAATACTTGTGTTGATGTTGTTTCCTCAAGCATGCAGTCTTAACTGAGCACAGCGTTCCCTGCGTAGCACTTGTTCGTTCACATTGACTTACAGCGTCACGTGGGGTGAAGTCTGAACGTAATTTTGGTTTTTGCGTTCCTCTCATGCGCTTCTTAGACTGGATTCCTTTATGTCAGTGTTTTTCCAACTGAGTTCGCAATTAGGGGTGGGCTCGCGAAGGTACAATGGATTGTTACAAAAAGGTGGAAAAGAGCTGCTTTTATCTGATATCAACGGCAGCATTGTCTGTTCGTGTCTTTTAATAAATTTTTTCGCAAGAATGATTTATTGGCTTAAAACATTGCAAACATTTTTGTGTGTGAATGCTGCTTTGTAAGGTTCCATTGCGCTTCTACTATAACTATCGTAGACTTGAAAACCAGGCGTAAACGGCAACTTTGCCGCAAACTAATGGAAACTTAATAGCATTTCCCTCACCAACTGGTTGAAGAAGTCAAACCATATTCCTTGTTTGGGATCTCTTCGACTAAACTTCAGGGTAGAGGTGGCAGGGTGGTATGTTTTTTTGTAGGCCTGCTGCACTCAGCCCACAAACAGTGAAAATCTTATTTTAGCAATACAGACTGTCGGTGTCGTTGTTTATTTAAAATTAAGCCTGACCTCATCATCGGGATAGTTAATTACTTGAGCTCTTCAACTCAGCGATTAATTTAAAATTTAAAGGACCAACGTTCCCTTGTCGAAGCACTGCATCGTAATAAAATCAAAAAATAGCACACACACGCATCCAGTGGCTTAGTAAGGCAAAGTGCCGCCCGTGGCCGACCATAAAAGTGCCGCTCTTTCCACCCCTCAAATGTGCATACAAAAATTTTGAATGGATGTTTCGTGCTAATTTAAAGATATAAGGATTAATAAAGCATCTTCAAAATCGCAATCAAGCACTCACAAACTAAAATGTGTCTTGTTTTTGATTGTCGATTATGATTCTTGCTTTTCCTGCTTGTCGCCACCTTTCTCATCATTAATTTTTCTGTGTTTTGCTTTCTTTGCATAGGCATATACGAACCCCACGTGTTCCGTCAAACTTTCCTCCCTGTTGGTTTTTAAATCTCCGGTGTAAGCTCACCGCATGACATTTTAATAGTTTACTCATTCAAGAAGATCAAACGGAAAAAAGGTATGTGATGGCGGCATACCTACTTCACAAATGTAAACATTTATGTATGTTACAGTTTCGTGTAGTATCCCCGTCTTTAACTAAAAATAGTATATATACTCATAGACGTACGGGAAGGCATTTTACTGGGGCGGCGGAAAAAATTTGCCCTGAAACTAACAATTTGCCCTAAAAATAGACAACTTGCCCTGAAACTAACTTTTTAGTTTAATCCGAATGGGGCCTGAAA
>JGI24158J21664_10013050_pt1 | contig 10981 bp, 6 predicted proteins | sample Ectturendosymbi3_FD_21664 | JGI IMG/M metagenome (IMG submission 21664)
TTTGGATGTGATGTGTTAAATTTTGAAGCAGTGGTTCTACTGTCCGACCGGTCATTCCCCACTTGGCAACTCCGCCATTCCCCACCAGTGGGGAATTTCCCACAGGTTAAGAACCACTGATTTAGAGCTCCAAAGCCACAATTGAAGTAAACTGCAAGTCAAAATGATGAAACAGCCTAAGTGAGATGTATGCATATGATTGGTNTTATTGTGTGTAACGTCTTCATTAACACTTTTAGGTTTGTTGTCCCGCCAGTTTTNCCTTTTTATTTAATTTTTTGTGAGAATCATCAAACTTCTACGTATTCATAAATGCAGCCAAGCACTTTCAACCATGAACTGCATAAATTGGATTTCGTGAGATCTTTCTTTGGCCTGCAGTCCATTTTCTCATGATTAGTGTAGGTAACTGCACAAGCACATACTTTGTGGGATATTCATTTTCAAAATTTGTATTATTTACCTGATGGAACTTTTAACCGACTGAATAAACGTGTTTACCCAGTTTTAGGATTTGTTTGTCGGTATAAAGATAGTTGCTTGTGTAAATAGAGTATCATAAAACTTGCTGAGATAAGAAAAATTCATTATCTTGCAGTTTTGTTCTTAGTTTTATGTTTTCGCAGTGTAAATTTCTAATGAGCTTTGGAGTAAGATCTGGAGTGACTTTTATTAGTGCAGGAGACAATGAAACGTCACTCAGATCACCTATGGTTCACACATAAAGTGATCAAAAGCACGTTTACACAAAATTTGCTGGACTTTTAACATGGTCGCAGTCGATGTAACGGTTCAACCACCTCTTTTAATACGCAGAATCATGCATGTTGTGCTTCACGCTGAAGTGGGCTAGAAGTGAGACGCTGGAATTATTACCCTTCTCTACGCCTGACGTAATGTAGTGTCAATTTTTATTCGTTTTGAAAATCTGAAGAATTTTGCTGTTTGATTCACAGCGTCAGGACAATTGAATCTATAAGTAATGATATGCCAGTGTGCTCTACTTGCAGCTATGCAATAGAGGAACTTAATACACTAGGGAAAAAAGCAAATCAAGTTTCTGAAAACCATTCTCTGGTGTATTTTGTCAAAAATCAAGCTGTCTTGTACAGAGGACACTTTGTTTAATTTTCCGAAAGTATATAATTACAAAAGACTGCTTTCATTTACTTAACGGAGCGGATATTAATAATTTGATGATAAGAAACGGAAATCAACTTTCAATCAGCAGTCGAAAAAAGAGCGACTGAACTGCTAGCAAAAATCAAGTGGACAAAAGTTCTAACTTGCAGTAAAAGCGGAGTCTGTTGTTTGTTCATATGTTAAAAAAAAACTTTTTCTCCAAAAATATGCGCTAAAACAGAATGTTTCTGAAAAAGAGCCAGTTCGTGGTGTCATGACAGCAAAGTTGCGACGAGGTTTTGTATTCAGATAGTAACTGTTGACTGTATAAAAATATGTAACGCCTTCTGCTGTCGTTGTTGTAACGCAAAGCACAGCTTTGCGAAAATTATCATCGGGTTTCTAGAATCAGAGAAATCGGGTCTAACATTTTNCTAAAAAAAACCCTGAACTAGCCGATCTTCACCTTATCATCCACAAGGATATGGGCAATGCGAACGTGCAAACCAGACCATTTGGCGAACTATCAAATTGCTTCTACACAGCCAATCCCTTCCATAAGATCGATGGGAAGAAGTTCTGGCCAAAGCATTGCACGTCCTGGGTTGGCTAATATGTGTGAAGACAAACGAAACTCCGCATGGGAGATTATTTAGCTTTCCTCGCCTAGCTATGATGGGAACGTCAATGCCAATATGACTCATGTCTCCCGGTCTAGTATTACTCAGACGTTTCGTGAGAACGAAAGGAGAACCCTTATGCGATGAGGTAGAATTATTGGACGCAAATCCTACGTGCGTTCATGTAAAGGATCTGCCGTTAAACCTGGGACGTTGAATGACTCACCTGTGCAGNTCCTCATTGACTCTGGCNCGTCTGAAAACTTCGTTGACTTTGGTGTTTGCCATCGATGGTGTTTNCCATNGATTTGCCAATGGAAACGAAAGAACCGTTTCCACTTATGATCTGGNGCCTTCGNCTGCACAACCAGAACAAGATCATAACAATGAGAACTCTTCCCAAGTTGTTCCTGCGTCAGATGACACCCTTTCACCAGCATCGCCGTCAAATATTGATGATGACCCGAGAGTTGTTGAAAACAAAGATCAAACCGTAGACGTGACAATTGCTCCTGAAGAAAATGCACGGGCAGAAACGCCTCGACTACGACGCTCTTGCCTCGACAGAAGCCCCCCGAACGTTTTTGGGAATGGGCAATGCAACGTGTGATGAAATAACCCCATTTGCACGTAAATTGTGAAGGGAGGAGAAAGATGATAATTTGGTAAGGTGCATTTATTTGCTTGATTGTTCTTTTGCGCTATTTCTGATTTGTAAGATGCGCTTTGATTGCTTGTGTTCTCTTGCGCTGTTTCTGATAATTGGTGATTGCGATCTGTGGCGCGATCTGTTGGCTGGTGGAAAAATGAAACACTTGCAACAGCTGAACAGAGACTATCAGTTGTTATCAGAGAGGTTCCAGTTCTTTGTTCGCTAAAGGTTGCTGCTTTGTTTCGCCGAAAGAGTTGAGAGATAGAGGTTGCAGTAGCGTTTGCTTTAGTGTTTCCACTTTTGCAGAGTTTGTGTTTTTGTGCCTTTGTGTCTGGTGTTATGGTCTTAAGGTTTAGGTCCATTTAATTTTGAGTATAGATTATCATTTCTCAAACACATCCAGCATTACTTCCGCTGGTGTTTATAGGTGTGACCAATGCCGTAGCAGCCCAACTCTGCCCCCTCCCAAAAAAATGCGTACCGGTGTCCCCTTATGGGTGATTTATAAAAAAACGTTTGACATTATGCTACATCTCAAGGCCGAATGGCCCTAAAAATTACCCTGATTGCAGACACAATATTGGCAGAACTAGGCCCGTAGCCACATTTTGAGGTTTGGGGGACAAAATACATTTTAGAGGGGGAAGATTTTTGTTTTTGTCATATGCTTAAAAAAAATTTTTTTGAGCACAACAAAATTTGGGAGGGTACAAAAATGATTTGGGGGTAACTTCCCCCGAATACCCCATGTGTCTGCGGGCTTGGGCAGAACCGTCGCCAGAAAGCCTTCCATTGGGGACCTTCATGTTTGTGCCGGGGGGCTAGACATTCTGAAAATTTATATTTAATTCACAACATGAACAGCATTTGCAGATTATGCAAATTAATTATAAATATTTTGCCGCAAATACGCATAATAGACTCGTAGTTTCCAACAATTTTTTGAACGAGCTAAACAAAAGGAAATCATTGTCATTTAATTGACGGCGATTATTTAGAGATTTCATGAAATGCAAATGTAAAAAATTTTGCAAGAAATTAGAATCAATCTTATCGTTCGGTCATGAAAACATTATTACAGAAGGAGCAAATATGAGGCCGGTCAAAGCATGTGCGCCGCCATGAACGTTTTCTTTCATTAGCGCAAATTGATAAACTTTATCTTGAGCTAAGTCAAATATGCTTATAAAGCGTGCGCGTGGGGGTGGGCTTTTCATTGGCCGAAATACGCACGCATAAACCTGGCTGAAGTCTGGACTTGTTAGTAGTGTTTCCAATTCGGGGCAAAATTTTAAAACCCGGGTTTCGGGTAGCTGAGAAAAGAAACCCGGGAAAACCCGTTTTTCTCGGGTTTTGAAATGAATGCGATTTCGATCGATAAAAACTGAATATCATTGTGAAATTACTACTCTTGTTCCCTACGCAATTTTTAGTGAATTATTAATAATTTTGAACAAAATTTTTCAATGATGTTTATAATACTGACACATGTCAATCAAAGCACACCTTCGTCATTCAGTCTGTTTCTAAGTTTGTGACAAATACTCCCGTGGCTTAAAAAGCCCATCGCAAACCAACCAAATTTTCCGAAAGAATGTACAGTACATGTAGTAATCGCGTGATTTTATGTGTTACAGTGTATATATCTAATAACCAAGATATGCAATGAACTGCGTGATTTTTATGCGACCTATTTTCATGGTGAAAATATTCTGCACAAAATAGAAAATGTTAATCTACAAAAAAAATTGATAAAACGGTTTATCGAATAATAGAATGGCTGCAAGACATTATAGAAATGTGTATCAGCCATGAAAAAATTACGAGCACCGCAACGTCACATACACCTCATATAAAAGTGGAAATAACTGTCGAGAGTGATACGCAAACTTTAAAGATTACAACGTGGGAATTGATATGAAAAGGATTTTACGAAACATAACGCTTGTACATTTACATTACAGAAAGATGGAATTTATAGAAAGTATTGAAGAACCGGCGAAAACTAGAAAAACTATGCGGAGGAAAAGAAATTGCTTTGGACAAACAGATGCAGAGCAATGGAAGAAACTGATCGAACCACTAAGCACCAGCGATATGGCTAAGATGTTATTAACATCAGCCAGCGAAAGAAAGACTAGAAAAGGAGACATGCAAATAAGAACGGGTGACATTGCTAAAAAGAACTAACATATTACATTGGAGTAAGAAGAAATTACACTCGAGCTTGTGTTAAGTATGTACACGAAACACCTTACAACCCAGGATGCTACACGAATAGGAACCGACAGACACGTAAGAAATCAGTCCGGAAGAGTACAGTTAAGAGCTGACGAAATGAACTCCATGAACAAAGAAGAAACTATAGGAAGCATGGCCAAGATGGAGTTAATAGACCATGAGAACTTCATAGCTCAGTTTCTGATGGGGAATTACCCTGAAACAATATCAGAAAAAACAGACTGATTGAAAAACAAACCAAAGAATAACGAAAAATGCATGTGGACTGGGACACATTGATGTGTACTATATTTTATTTACGCAAGTAGTAGATCCACGTTATGCCCGCAAGAAAATAACAAAAAAGCGTAACATGTTAATTACGACGTTCCAGATCAAGAACGAGTTATCATGAACTCAGATATTACGATAAATCCCATAATAACTTACGTAATGTATAGAAATTCTGACTGCAGGTATATAGACTTCACTAAAAATTAATCCGCATGAGTCCCTTCGAAACCGAATCAAAACGGTGTGTTCCAAATGAAAAACCAGTCAAAACGCAAATAATGACGTAGCTGACAAAAGAGCTATATGAGAAAGTAGCTGCAAGAAACGATCGATGGAGCGACGTTGACACATGCGAGGCCAAATTTGAAAATTGTATTTTGTGCAAAAAATTGTTCTGGTGATACCATGAGTAAAATTAATGTGCTATTTCCTATTATGATTTTTAAATGTTCGAGACGCCGTACCAGCAAAACACACGCAAGAAAATACTCTGCTGAGACGAGACATATAAAAGGGACCGACTTCTGACACTGCTGAGATTCGGAAGCCCGGCACGGGGCATACCTACCTCAGGGAGATATCAACAAGACTTTTGTCTGATTGATATCAAACCAGAGGATGGATTTAACTTGGCTCGTGCAAATGCACTGAGAGCTCAGAATTGATTGCAGCAGGGCAAAACCGAAGGAGAGTCCAGTTCAGACCGGATGAAATTTCTTTTGTGGGATTTATGACCGTGTGTCACTTTTGAAGTTGTTCTCACCCACGGGAGAGGGGACATATGTTTCGTCTACAATGGTTCTTAATTGATTTCAACCAACGTTTTCATAAGGACTGCTCCAGTAGCATAGGCCAAACGGAGACGCCCGCGTTCATAACCGAAAACGGCAGTGTACAGTTTCCGGCAGGCACGTGATACACAAATGACGTTTGCAAGTCATCTGCAACTTGAGAAAAAGTCTTCTCAATACAGTGGTGAGGATCCTGCGAAGAAAGTCCGAACCGCATAAAACCGAGAAGCATAATTACGGCTAGCCATTTCTTTAAAGTGTTTGGTAAGAGTAAGGGTACCAGAATGCTTTCTTGCTGAGAAGAAAAGTATTACGAATATTTTTTTGCGACAAGTTATCGTTCTTGCAAAAGGTGAGTACTAGTGCTTTTATTGCATGATTTTGGTGGCGATTTGATGATTATAACACAAACGCATCTTACTCTTATAAATTGTGAAGGACACTATCAGCTGGTATAAACTAAGTTTATATTCGTTGTTCACTGTCTGCATTCCTTTGATAAAAGAAAGAAGTCGAACCTAACCGGCATGAGCTAGAGAAACTTTTCCTTAGTAGCGGGAGAAAAAGTCGTGGTAACAGCTGACTGCCAGACAACACAAATTTTAGCTACTTTTTATCAACATGTGTGGCCGTGTTGGTAAAACAGCATACATGCGGCGCATGGAGGGATTACCAATGGAATGCGGAGTGGGCGAACAACCCTACAAGACTCCGTACTTTCATCCCCGACACCGGCACCCATCCTCCCGGAATGACCCTCCCAAGAACAGCCTGGGTCCGGCTTAACCGCCTCCGCACCGGTGTCGGACGTTTCCCCTCCTGCTTGTACAAACGGAATGTGGCCTCCTCTGCGGCCTGTGAGTGTGGCGCAGAAGAACAAACCGTCGACCATGTTGTCCTCCAATGTCCAATCCGTCGGCCTCCTCGTGGACAGCATGGCCTGACGGTTCTGGACGATGAGACATACGAATGGCTGCTCAACACCAGTCTCGATATCTAGTGCGGCCAAGCAGTGGTTATGAAGAACTGACTCAAAAGAAGAAGAAATATTGGCTTGCCACGCTAGCGTGTCTGGCCTTTAAGGTTTAGTGGCCCTGGTATAGATATATGATAGCCCTAATCATAATGCATGTATTCCCGAGCTGTCAATGCAAGAGTCCGCAATATGATGGGAGATGCTGAACCTTTGATCAGGGAGGGCGTAACGACCTTGGCTATTTTTTTCCACGTAGTTAACGTGTATTCTTGTGGTTTGATTGTGAGGTTGAGAATGCTTTGTCGCCTGGTTTTGTGTTACAGGAGCTATAGCTGTTAAATCAATTTGTGGGCTACCGGTAATTTTAATTTTGATGGAAGAAAGTAAAATTTTGGCACCTGCGCTTTTTTGATTTTGCAAATGACAGGCAGTTTTTTTTCGAAAGATGTTTTGCAAAAGTTATATGCTCAAGCAAAAAGTTTTAAACCTGCAACAGGTTGAGAATTGATATCGTGCACTTCTGTTGTTATGACACGTAATGCAAAAATGGTTTCGGAAGGGACCTTTGAACCACGCGAAAAAGGGACCAATGACCCGTTGGTTCAAAGGTCCCTTTGCCTATATTGTTTAATGTCTCCATCTTAAACATGCCTACTTTCAAAGTTAGTCAAAGCAAAATAAATTGTTTTATCAAGAAGGCCTCAATAAGGCTTTGAACGATGTGATGGAGCATCACACCAGTCTGCAAAAAGCTTCCAAAGATAAGAATATTGATTGAGTAGCTTATGTTTGAACCCCGTCAGGGAGTAAAAAGGAGTTATTAAAAGGCAGCAAACTTTTGGCATTACTCGATCCAAGTACTGTAAATCTTTATTTTTTCTGATATTGGGGAAAGGTTAATGTCGCAAACAGCTAGCCGTATTCTCGATACTGCAGGCTTTCAGCTAGAAATGTATAGAATCCCAGATAGCATAAAAAAGTTCTAGAAACATTTAGTTATAGTTTGCATTGTTAGGCGAAATCGTTAGAACAACGTTTGCATGCTAAGTTCGCATTTGTTTTTTTTTGCACATATAGACAACTTTTAAAAAACTTTTATTTGAATTAGCATTACCTTTATTGCAAACTTCGTTTAATGTTTGAAAAACAACCGTTTTTCAGTTCGAAAAACAGTTGTTTAATCTTAACTTCAAATAAATGTTAAAAAAACCTCGCACTTGCACTTGCATTGCTTTTCTACCTGATTAATAATTCAAATTAGCAAAAATATTGATAGAGAGATTTTCGCCAACCTTTTCTCGCAACAAAAATTGTCCTGTTGTGTAATCGACGTGAATACAGCACGCTTTTAAGAAAACAAAGTGAGAACACACACTTATATATCAACAAAATGTTGTAAAAAATGGAGTGCATTGCGGCGTGTCAGTGCTAATAAGGTTTTGCAACCTCTTCTAAAAAGCATCCTTGGAGTTACATGTTTTATAGACAGTTTATCCATCAGAAATACTTAATTGGTCATACGTGGCCAATATCGCAAGGACCGTTGGTCTGAATACACAAAAATACACGTTGGTGGTTTATTTTTGTTGGAATTTCTTTATTCATGACACTTCCCATGCAGCACACAAACTAGTTCTCGCAACATGTTCTTGGAATTAGCATGCAAACATCATTTTTACACTCGACGTGAAGAGGAAACAAGCTGACAGTAGTGCAGCCTGCACGCCCATAAATTTCATTGGGTACACCGCAAATAAAGGATCACCCAGCTAACTAGGTCTTCGCCGAGGACGAAAAACAGGCTAGTTAAGTACAAACTACATAAAACAAAACATCATGTGTCCAAAAAAAAATTGCCACAGCCTTTGAAACGAAAGCAGTGTTAGCAAAAGAACGGCAAGGATTGTCCAAGCAACTGGTGCTCACGAACTCATGAATGGGTGCTCAGGAAGAGGAAAAGTCAGTAGCACAGGAACATAACCAAATAACTTGCACCAGTAACAGCTGTACATTTTACAATGCATTTTCCTTCGCTTCTGCACGTTTGCGCTCTTCTCTCTTTTTACGCCCGACAGATCAAACCTCCTCAATCATGACAGGCAACAGCAATCGACTCACACCTCCCTGCGGTGGTTGAGTGTTCGGTGGTGCGAGTAAACCACCGATGGACCAAGCTTGCTGTATCGAGAACGCCGGATTCCAAAAACAAATCCGTTTGCGATGGCGTTCAGTACGCTTTTTATATGTTTTCGACTTAAAAAATGTTCTGGGCACAGTTTCACGATTTATGAGTCTTGAAGCGAAGCGTTTGCTATGAAGATGAGGCGCATTTAAAAGTTTTGGCGTTCAGGACGCCTTTTGTATGTTTTCGACTTAAAAATTGTTGTGGGCAGTTTTGACACATTTTAACATTTAATGCATCCGGAAACAACGCGTTTGCTGTGAAGTTCCGGACGCATTTTTTATGTTTTGGATTTCCAAAATTTATGAAAATGTTCTGGGCACATTGTTTGCGATTTATGCATCCAGAAAAGAAGATTTTTTCTTTGACGTTCAGGCATATTACACTTCTTGACTTGCCTAGTTTACAAAAAATGTTGTGGGCGTGTCCACACGTACCCAATACTTTGGACATGTGTTCAGACTTCTGCGCGATTTTGTAAATCAAAAGCTCTGTAAAGTAAAAAATTGCTGCAAAGTTGAAACGTGATAATAAAATGACTTAAACTGATTACAACTTCTTTTATGGCGCTTTGGCTAAATGCTCTTTTTCCATTTTGTCCTTTCCAATTGAAGTTCTTAGCGCAAAAATCAGACATTGAACTTTGCCAGATGTGCCTGGTGCATTCTTTTACTGTGATTTCCCCAATGCTGGCAAAGTGAGTAATCTGTGAAACAATGTATGAATAAAATCAAAACCATTCCAACCAAGTGCAGTAACAAAAACGATTAAGACATGTTACAGCAAGCCTCCATCGGATGTATTCTAACCAGGGTGGATCCAGTGGGCGATCGCCCCCCTAAAACCTACGAAAGTAACTTTATTCACCATGATTTTCACAACTCGGAAAACAGCATTCGCGAAAAATAAGGCCATTTTGTCGTCCATTGTTTCGTCACAGCAGGTTTGTGAAGCATACTTCATCCCTCTTACAGTATCAAAGCTGTTATGTGGCTTGACTACNAAATATTACTGAAATCGTCCCCCCTAACAGTACTGGCTGGATCCACCCCTGATTCTAACAAGTCACGTAGTTTTGTACTGTGCGACACGAAGCCTGCATAAGCGTAGTTTGATTAAGCTGTTCACTCAAGCACATTGTTCACTTCACAGTCTCACACTAACAATGGATTTTTCAAACTTGAAGCATTACTACAGATTCACTCATGCTTCTTTTCACCTAGCATAAAACAACGTGGCATACCGCTACCAGCAGTCACTGTCTCGCAGCATTATCTGCCATGACTTCTGCGTTCAGTGGCCACATACGGAAAAACGCCTTTTACAGTTAAAGTTCACTTGAACTTTCATGATTTGTTGCCATCTTATTATTACGGAGTAAGGAACAATAGAACAATCGGCTGAACTGCAAGCTCATCACTGCATACAACCAGAATAGTGAACCTGGCTATTGTGCAGTGTGAGTGTCATAACGGCAAATAAACAGCCAATGCAAGAATTAAAGCAGTTAATCGGAATTAAGGTGCTGAATTCAGGTTTAGAAATTTTGTTCTTACTATCAATTTCGGCAAATGCCCGTTTTTCCCCCCTGCGGACGCCCATGCACACAGGAGGGCTAAGAATATCAACAACGCTGTTGCGATTGGACAGCCNGCGTATCAAGCGCGCAAGGCTTCACACTGTGGAATGATGCAACAATAAAGGNCATTCTATTGTTTATGTGCGCCACGTACGTATGCGCGCCATGCTTCACACATCCCATTGGTGGTGCATCGCGCATTCAACACTGCGCCTACGAAGTGGTTGCAACAAGGCCAACGATATGTCCTACGCAAAAACTAAGGAGATATCGAAACGCAGTGTAAGACTAGCACACGCATAAAACCACAGCACGACCCACTTACAATGCATTCCTTAAAGTCCTCGTCAGCAAGACGTTCTTGCAAATCATCCACGTCAGCAACAGTTTTCAGTGGAAATTTGACATCAAGTGGTATTTTTCCTGGAGTTCGCAAAGTGCAGGAATTTTTCTTCAACAGAACGGCCACGTTCGCATCGTTTCGTTTTTGACAATTCCGCATTTCATGTAATGTCGACTTTATCTTTGCTAGTTGTTGAAGCACA
>JGI24158J21664_10013051_pt1 | contig 10981 bp, 6 predicted proteins | sample Ectturendosymbi3_FD_21664 | JGI IMG/M metagenome (IMG submission 21664)
GGGGCAAAATATTTGATTGTAGGTGAATAACACTATTTTGTTTAAAAAAACGCCTTTCAAAGCACAAAATGACTATATTTTCTAAAAATTGGGGGGGAGCATGGCCTCTTTCGCCCCCCCTGGCTACCCCTATGCATCTGGCTCGCGAGCCATAGGTTCCCGACCCCTGATATAAACTTTTATTTGTTATCACGTATTACTAGTTTAAAAGGTACTTTAACTTGTGTGGAAATTTCTATCCACGTCAGTCGTCCCGGTTTGACGGTGATAGTCCCGGATTTGGGGTACATACATAAAAAAAACACGAAACGCAGATTTAACAGGTTATAATGTAGTTAAACTGTGAATCATCAAAGTTATTATATTAATATTTCAGATTGACGCATTTATGCTGGTACTACAAAATGCTAGGAGCACATAAAGACAATGCTTAGACTAGCCTGTTGCTGTTGCTTAGAACAAGGAACAGCTACGTGCTTCTTTCAGCGATAAATTGTATGGCAAATTAACATTTTCTTCACAAAACCTGGCCTTCCTTTGCATTTAAAAAAATTAGTAAACTGCAACCTTTAAAGTCATTTAATGGTAGCACTGTAGGCCTACTTAATTTTCTATATCATGCCTGACTTCAACAACAGCGCCCAAATACCATAGGCAGCGCAAATCAACGATTTTGGAGTGTAGTTCTTTCTAAACGTTCTTCAAAACTGTAATTCTGCTGACAAGCTCTTTAAAATCTTAGCTAACAAGACTTTACAACCAATTATTATGTAATGTGCAACATATGCTGTTACAGCTCTGTGTGAAAAAGCTAACTTGTCATTCCCTTATATGGAGCGCAAACAGTTTTTGTCACATTGTGTAAAAAACAACTACCGGTATATACTAGAATGGTAGCCAGATGCAGTTTAATTCTATTCGATGTGGTGTTATGGTCAGTTATAACACGTTTAATTTTTTACCCGTTCAAAGTTAGCCATTTGCGGAAGACAAGATCGACGCCAAAACATAGCATCTGCATCCGAACTCTGTACTGGCCCATCACTATGGCAGCTGGAACCACTCAGACTACTTGAATGAAGCCATCAGAAAGCTGAGTCAACATTTTTAGACAAATTGAAACAGGCAGTACTGTAGTTCTTCACTCGGAAAAAACAAAGAAAACCACACAGCATTCCTTCCAGTCAGTTTCATATTTCTTAGTGTTTGATGCAGGCATGGGGCGATTACATCACAAATGTAATCGATTACGATTACTTGCCACCTGCTCGATTACGATTACGAATAAACAAAATCACAATGTAATCAATTACGATTAAGATTACATTGTAAGTAATCACGATTGCAATCGCGATTACATTTGTCTTGAAAACAGGCGCGTAGCCAGGGGGGGCAATGGGGGCAATTGACCCCCAATTCCGAACGTTGCGCCAAGAACTTTTAGAGTGATTAAGCTTTTGATGCGTAAGCGTAATTTTTAAAGTGATCAAGCTTATGATGCGTGAGCCAAAGAAACACTTCAGTGCAAATCAACGACACTGCTTATGGAACCTATTGCATCTACCTTTTGTCGAACCTGATCAAAGCACTATGTTGCACTAATTGCCATTGATTAATCAAACTTTGTGTACATGGGGTCAGAAAATTTTATCCATGGGGGGCAGTTGTAGTTTTTTCCAAGTGAAGCGAAGGATTTTTGTAGGGGGGCAAAATGATGAAATTTTAATTATTCCACTTGAAACTAAGAAAACAACCATTTTTGCTAAAAATTTGATAAGAAAATGTCAACTTTGAAAATGCAGGCAGGGGCCAAGGCGCCCTTCTACCCCTCCCTTTTCGACACCAATGGTTGTGTATATGGTATTATAGATGCTGTAGAATTCATGTCATGGCTGACATTTAACTGAGGTTTAGCTCCGTGTGGAAGTTGGTGATAATGAAATACAAACTTGTAACCGCTTGTACTGTAATCACTAACCGAAAGTAAAACAGGAAGTAACACTTTTCGCAGGTGTTTCTGGCGCACCCTTGCTATATCTCACTTAATGGTGATGTAAAATTCATTTCAAGCCCATCGCAAAATTTATCTCCAATAACTCTGGCATGCTACAAGTACTGTATTACTACCCTTGTCTGTAGCATCAGCCGCATAACTTTAAATGAAGATCGTATATTTTTTTGTACAGAACAAGTAAATAGCAGTGATGTAGGCCTACGTATTATATGTCTTGAAGCTCAAATTTTGGTTGAGAAGCAATCCAGTTTCAAAGTCTCTTTTAGTACGCAAATAGGCCATAGACCAAGTTCTCAAACTCAAAACGAGGGCCCAACGAGGACTTACAAAAAAAACAGGGTCGCATTATGACTATTCTACGGCTGCAATATGACGCTGACGCAACGAAGGCGGTACCTGAAACTTATAATAATATAATAATAATAATATTTTATTGCGGACTCATGGTCCATATCACAGACATAGGAGCACAAAAAGCGGTTAGCTATACATCAGCACACATTACAGAAACGGTGTTTGCACATGACCAACATTGAGAGGAGCAAAGCGCTTTAACCTCACCACAGCTGTATTGTCATTCGCAAGAGCTCAGAAAATGGATAACCATACAGTAGCGCATCACACAACCGGTGTTAGTAGGTGTCAAACTTTGAGAGGAGCAAAACACTTTCCCAGCACTTCTTACTTTTTTCTGCCTAGTAGAAACAGCTTTTACATTTCTTTTCCTGCGAATAAACAAATAACTCAAATGTTAATTATTTCAAAATTATCAAAAAGCATCTCGGCCCGCACAAGATGCTCTCTCGGGCGACATGCGGCCCGCGTGTTTGAGACCCCAGCATTCATTCTAGATATTTATTTGCTACGATTAACCATACATTGTGCCGGATCAATCACAATCATGTGGAGTGTTAAAGTTTTCATCAATGATTTCGCATTAACTTGTCGGCGAGAAAACAAACAGTCTTGTCAAGTAATCACAGTCCGACCTGTACATAGCCTGAAGTAAGGTTTCTTAACCTGAGGTGCTAGCACCCCCTGGGATGCTGAAATCAATTTCAAGTGGTGCTGGGGAAGGTCACATATGTGGCGGTCAAAGGTAAAAGGAATACGTTTGGACAAAGGTGTTAGCCTATGGTAGGGGGTGCTGGACTGCTTAGACGTGACCAAAAGGGGTGCTGAGGTAGAAGAAGGTTAAGAAACGCTGGCCTAAAGTGTTTCAACTTTCATCTGATGTTATACCCGATCCTACAGCAAATTTGAAATTATTCAGCTGCAACGGGTAGACTCAGAAGCAGCAGCAAAATCTACTGTAACATAAATTGGAACAAGCTTTTTATTTTGGAAGTGCTGAGGACATTGACATTGCCATTACTTACAGATAGCTTGCAATTGCAATCTGTTGTCATGATAAAGAGCATGTGACTAAATTGAAACAAAACTGAAATTTTCCTTAGTCGATTGGATATTTTTAGTTAAAACACTCATGGATTTTTAAAAAATTCAACCGCTTACGCTAGCTAGATCAGCGGTTCCCAAACTTTTTTGAGCGTTGCCCAAACCTGAGTTTGGTGAACACGCCTCAAACAACGACCCAAACCTTAAACAACTTATGAAAAAATACTGATTGTGTTGCTGATTTTTGGCAGTAAGTTGCTAGGTTTGTTTTCAATGTCAGCATTCCACTCTTTTCTCAATACGGACCTACACTACAGACAAAGACAAGCAGTGGTAACGTTGAAAATACACAACTTCGGTTTGGATCGCCTCTGCGCGATCCATTTTTGACCCTTCTCCACCCTTGTTTGGGTTTCGACCCATTGTTTGGGAACCACCGGGCTAGATCAACTAACACACCGTTACCTCAAGTTGTGGCAACAAGTATGTCTTAAGTTTACTCCAGGGCCGTGGTGAGAATCGATTGTGGCTTCATTTTCGCAAATACACAACTATTTTCACGCTTTGTGTCGACTGCGTGGGTCAAACATGTGCAAATTAGTTTGAAAGACATGTGTAACTTTTGCATTTCACAGCGTTTAGTGACATAAAATCCAAACATTTTTCAGACGCGCAGAGGTATTCTAGCCTTTACGTTATCAGCTGCATACGTCTCCCAGTGGCTCAGAAATTGGATAAGATCCACGTCATTCATGCGCACAAGTTTTGTAGGCCAACTGCGGGAGTCAGTGTCCTAAAGCAAAGTCGCTACTCGGCTTCCATTGAACGTTATTGGTGCACATCAGAAGCGCGCACTATAAAAAAGGCAATCATAATGACGGTCACAATCGCTTCTTGCTCAACTGCAATATCGGCTGCAAAAAACATGCTGCAGATCTCACTCTTAAACCATCGAGACTTTCATAATCGGTCCTGCATGAAAGTTTTACGAGCAAAAGGTGACTTTCATCCAAAGTAGAAGCTTGTAACTTTACTAAAAACAAACTTGAAAAACTTCTCAATTCAGTGAAGATCGCCTTCTATTTGATGGCTTAATTCTGAACAAATTTATTCAAAAAAAAGTGCCAGAAAAATGAACCTTTTATGGATGATGCTTTAAAAACAAAGGGCATTAAATAATCAGATGTTGAGACTTGGTTGTTGTTTGTCCCCCCTATCAAAATTTATGGCTATGTGCCTGCTTGAAAAGGCCTCAGAAAGAAAACAAATATGAACCAGCGCAATGAACGAAATTACTATTCTGTGAGGATCAAGCACTGGAAAAAAACATTGATTGTTTACTGAGATGTTCGTGCAGTCAACAACCAGTGGCGTAGCTGGAGGTAAATTTTGCTGGCCAGGGGAGTCAAATCGCTCCTGTTCCCTCCCGTCATTTACTCCACTGCAACAAACACTTTAAAATATTGAACAAAAATAATCAATGTTTAAAATCTTTGTTAGAGTTGATAAACATCAACGTTCCAAATCCTCTATCAGTCAAACAACATCTATCAGGCCTGAACATTCGTCTAGCAACGCTGAAAATTCGTTTGTTAGTAATTTCAAAATTATTGTTGATTCTGCGGGTTACGATAGTCTGCAAGCCAACATAGCATTGCGCAGCTTTTTAATTTGAAATGAAATGAACAGTGATGCCAATATAGCTGGGCATCTGTCTATTGGACGAATAGTCAATGGTTATCAAAACCTCACAGGTTTCGTTGTTTTTTTACCAGAATCTGGTGCATCACGGTTGACCTGCTAGTTATCAGTGTTAAAGGTACTTTCGACTTGGATTAAAGTACTTTATTCCTTTGAAAGAAAGTTAATTTACTGTATATAGATTACTGTACTAATTATATACATAGCCTACTCCAGCACTTACATTCATAAGTTCACTCTGAATACATATAAACGAAACGAACACCTTCCCTCGCAATGTCCCGTTATTCTGTTGCCAAAGTGTGAATCCGTTTATAAGAAAAGCTTCTATTTTTGTTGCTACCTCTCACTAGGCTCACTACGTTACTGTTGGCGACCAATAGGAAGGCTAGCTGGAACAAAACGAGAATTAGCTAGAAACGCTGTGCTTGCCCTGGACTGTCTGGATTTAAACCACATAGACGGGTAAATAGCCTCCCCTGAAGCATAACCATAACAAATGATGATAAAAGAGGAAACCCAGCCACCATAACCGCGGTTCATCACACAGTGATGTAGGGTGAAGATCTCCAAGTTTAATCGCGAAAGTAATCGTCGATTATGAATAAATTGGCAATGTAATCGATTACGATTATATTTCATTTTTGATCTTTCAATCAATTACGATTACTCAAAAAAAGGTAATCGATTCCAATCGATTACGATTGACGATTACGATTATCCCATGTCTGGTTTGATATACTCCGACATCCAGGTTGGCGTCGTTATCATTTGTTTACTTTAACTCCTCCTTCGCTGACCCAATTCCCATGTTACCCTGGCAACCTAAAATTGTTATCAAATCATTTTCACAAAAGTTGTGAAAGAGATGTTAGTCTTGTTTTCTAAAATATGTAAAGTTGAGGAAGACATGCTGAAATTAAAACTAGACAACTCAGAAAAGTCAATCATACTGTGCTAAAAAACTTTTTTCTGCACTGCAGAAAATTAAATTTCTACTTTCTTTAACTAAATGGTTGTAATATGTGTTTTTTTTATTTAAAGTTTTATTGTTTGCTGCTGACAATCGGCCTGTTAACAACAGGCGGGGAAATGTGACATATCCGGCCGTATCGTAAGTAGGTCGTGGTTGGCAGGCCATTTTTGTCTTAGTTGGTTGGCCCTACTTCGTACAAGATTGCGAAACAAATGCAAGTAGTAGAAACAGCATGGAATATATTTTGAAAAAAGTCATGAACTATATCCGGAAAATTCCAGTGATAAAAATTTCATGGATGATGGAATTATGAACTACTTTGTTCATAAAAGCAGCTTATACAGCTTTAAAAAGTGGGAATGAACAGGTTGAAAAAAATTCTGAACCATTGTGCTTCATTAATTTTGGATATGTTTATGAATAGGGTGAAGTGTAGCCTACGTGATCGTTCAACCCTTTATATAATATTCATTACCCAAAGTCTGGTTAAAAGTACTCTTAACGAAGCATTAATACCTTTTTGCATATTCATCATCAGGACTAGTCTGATCATTCAGGTCTTCAAAAATAAAACATTCAGTTTTTGATGAAACTGCTCAAACATTGCGTATATATGGACATAAACAGGATTTTGATGTACCTGCATCAGGTTTCTTTCTGTATATGATTAATTTTTTTTCTATAATTTAGTACTTAATTTCGAACTTTGAACTTAGTGAAAAGTGTAAATGTACATTATCGAAATCAAAATCCTGTTTGTGTGTGTTCCAGTTTACCCTGGTAACGTAAGATTTATTTCATCTAGTTAAATACATTTTGTCATGCAAAACCTCACTAATACTAAAATTTGAAATAATGGTCATGTCCCATTAGCCACAATTATGGATATTATATACATTTGGAAAAAACATGCAATAAAGTTTGCATCTCAAGTTATCCTGTGAGACCAGGGTAATTTACGACACCAACAATTTTTTTGAAAAAAGGGACAATTAGCTTTCAAATATGCAAAAACTTTGTGTATTTAGAAACTTTACATACTTACAAGTCCTTTCATTGTTAGAATGTTTTAAAATAATCTATGGTACTTTAAAAAAATAAAAAACACTTTTAAAACTGTCCCAAGTAATACCGTTTGACAGTATTCAACAGTGAATGAGAAATTGTGTAATGTAAGTGCTATCCATATTTGAAATGCTAAGCAATAAGCGTATTGACTTGGTTAGTCCCACAGACAAAACAGCACCATAGAAAAATAAATGGTAGATGCAGTAAACATGTTTTGCGGGCAGGGTAATGTAAGTTTGATTTTGTGCTCTTAATGAAAACAAGAACTGCTGCAAGTCTGATATAATCGTAACACAGCAGTTCTGAATCCTCAAATGCTGTGAGAATTATTTTTATATAGCCTACATCTCTGTTTTGCTGTTAATAAATAAATGGTATGGATGTTACAATGATAAACTACCAGTAAAAATTATTGCAATGTAATTTCTGGTTTCGTGCTTGCATATCATGAAACAATAATTGCAATGTGAATTGTTAATGTGTAACAGTTGGTACTACATACTGTATGCTTTGACAGTTGTACATGGTAAAATGGTTAATAAGTGTTTGGTTTCTGGTTGCAACTCTGAATATAACAAGAAGCATCAACAAGTGCTTGGATTTTCCTTCCTTTTCAACAAACCTGATCAATTAACTAAGTAGATCAAGTGTGACAACCGATCTGAATGGAAGCCAATCAAAAATTGCTTAGTATGCATGAAACATTTCAAGAATGATTTTATTAAAAAACGGTAAAAGAATGAAATAAAAAAGGAAATGCAACCAGTTCAACAACTCACACAGAAAAAGCATCACGACAGCCTTCAGCATTGGCTACTGCTAGCTTGTCAACAAAGACTCTTAGCAGAGAATTTATCAGACTGATAAAAATGAAAGTTTTGAAGTTGGGGATTTAATCAAGTCATTTCATGATTTGAGGTTTTTGATCTCATCATCTGGTTGCTTGTGTGCAAGAAAACAAGTGCATGGATAATACTTTACAATGTTGTTTTTAATGAGGAGACAGGATTTTCATCAATACAAAAAGTTGTACAAGTCGATGAACATTTGCATGTGTCACTTCAGGTTTGCATTTACCTACTCCCACATCCCACTTTCAATCTTTCATCATGTTTTTTTCGTGTTAAAAGTGCAAAACTAACGCAGTACAGCATGTGAGAAAATATTTTTTTCATTGAGAATTGTGCGCCAAACCAAAACAAAGTAGTTCTATGAACACTGCAGTCAGCTGTTTGAAATATTGTGAAGCTAAGTGATTTGTATTGACATTTTGGTATAATTTAAAGCAAATCTGGACACACTGGTAGCAAAGCGTTTGTACTATTCCACAGAGGTGTGTTGCATTTTGCTTGCTGATGGTTGTTTGCAAAAGTGTCGGTATTTAACTTAGAAATTGCTCGTAAGGTACGCTGTAAGTAGTTATAGCATGGTTTCCATTTTCCGGAACCCTTACACATCCTAGCTTTAGATTATTTTCCAGGCTATGCATGATTAAACAAAAGCATGGCAAAGCTTTGAAACAGTCCCATAAACCGCTAGTACCATTACAACTACTGTTATAGTCATGAAACAAATGTATGTGATCGAGTCTACCTACATTTTGAAACAAACCAAATCGGCCTGTTAACGATGGCCAGCAAAATGTGACATATCCGGCCGTATCTTAAGTAGGCCGTGTGCCAACTAAGTATAGTATTAAACAATCATCGCAAAAAACAACTACCGACTGTGCTGTTTCTGCTGAGCCCAAGGAAAGCGTCTTCAACCTAAACTAAGTTTAGACGTGCAACCAATCACTCCCAGTTTACAGCATTTGCGAAATATTTGTAAATAGCAATGATATCACGCGTTTAGTTTTACTGCAAACTGATTGAACGTTGTTTTGTTGTAGAAGTCATTCCACTTGGCCTCCCCAAGTAGCAGTTGACCAGTTGACAGGAAACTTCCGAAACCTGTCAGATTTTCTGTAGGCAGAAACATTTTCGAGGGCTTCAAATCGTTCAGAAAAATTCTTCACGGAAGGAGTTTTGTCCAAAGATCCAGGGGAAAGAAGTTGAATTTGACTCAGGATTTCACCAAACGCGAAATCGATATACATCAGTTTCTCCCCTAACAGAGATATAAGGTATTTAGATTTCGTTGATCAGATTCGAAGATGAACATGCAACATCGCAATGTACTGCGTATAGCAGACTTGGACAACTAAAATTGTTTTAGCTTTTCTAAATTAGATTAGAATTAAAATGAGAGCTAACTCAGTTATCAGAAATTAGAATAGAATTAAAATTAGTTGAATTTCGAAGAATAGAAATTAAAACAAAAATTAGAACTAGAAATACATTTACTCAAATCAAAACAACTTTAATTCAAGTTCAATTCATGTCCAAATATGAATTCATTCTCATAAGCATGAGAAAGCAAAGATTCGTAAGCCAAGATTGGCGCGTTTCTCGCTGTACAATTCCCCTGCATGGCTATAAGACTTGTTCCGACAGAGTCATCTTTTGTAATTTTGCGCAACATCAAGGGCCGGACATCTTACGTAATTTTATTGTTTCGGGATATGTTACAATTGTTACATTCTACCAAATCAACAAGTTTTTCGTAAAAAATTTTCATTATCGACAAAACGGCTTCGCGGGCCAGATTTGACCCGCGGGCCGTAGTTTGGATACCTCTGCCCTAAAGCATTACAGCCGACTGACTGTTGCAAGTACCTGGTGACTGTTATGACTTCTGCGTGTGAATGGATAGGCAATGTGACGTAGTAGCAGTAACTGAATGAGAGAATAAATTCATCGAGTTTTTTAACTATTTTCGCCGTTCAAGTGATGGGATAGCGGTATGGCACTTGTGACCATTTTGTTGCACTTTCCTTGCACGAGAGTGCATTCTCATTTCATCTTTAAAAATACCGTTGGACAAATTAGCATTTTTGGCAAAATCAGAAATTAGATTAGAACTAAAATTAGAGCACTGAAGCTTTTAGTAAATTAGATTCGAATTAGAATTACCGTCATTTCGCTTCTAATGCACCGAATCAGAAAACTAGAATTATTTAGTTGTCCAAGTCTGGCGTATAGCTGTGTAGACCAAGGGTCATGCTGTGCAAAAGTTTGATCTTTAGTGGAATTCCGATAACTCGCATCGGCTACGAGCTCAAAACCTTTTCTGACTTTTGGTGCTTAAAATATACTTTTTATTTTGCCTTGTAATTTAACCCGCATCAGTAAATTTGGCACCATTTCGAAAACAGTTGCCGAACTTTGGTATAAACGTATCTACTATGTCATTTGTCAACTTCTTACAAATACTGTACCAAGAATTACCAGATGTGAGCGTACTGAGTTATGAGCATTCCCGCACATTATTGTTCTTTGGTTTTTATATCATCTAGCTATGCTTCAATTTGAGGTTGTGATGAAATGACCATTCATTGTTTCAACTATGATGGATATTTCAAACATTTCTATTGAAATACTAAGCTTTAAAATCTTGCTATCCGTCTTTCAACGCATGAGGGAAAAGCAAGAACAATCTTATGTCAAGCAAGATTGTAAGGGCAACAATTTGCAGTTTAAATCGTCGGAAAAAAACAAGAGCGATCTCTGAAATACATACAAATAAATTATGATTCTTTGTCTTCCTTCATTGCAAACACGCCCACATCTTTTCCTATTGTTTAAAGGCAGGGCCGGATTAAGGGGGGGGGGCAACGGGGGTAATTGCCCCGGGCCCCCCGCTTCAAAGGGGCCACCGTGATGAAATTTATTTGTTTCAAATAAAATACTCGTGTTTGAAAAATCTTTGTGGTTCAGAAGCGA
>JGI24158J21664_10013052_pt1 | contig 10980 bp, 6 predicted proteins | sample Ectturendosymbi3_FD_21664 | JGI IMG/M metagenome (IMG submission 21664)
GGGAATGGCGGAGTTGCCAAGTGGGGAATGACCGGTCGGACAGTAGAACCACTGCTTCAAAATTTAACACATCACATCCAAATGTTGACTTACTTTACAAAAGTTAAAATCGATTTTGTCAAAGACCGATGCTGTGGTGCGAAATGGAGAGTTGGCCCACCAAAAGGTGGGGAATGGAGAAAAAAGGTTAAGAACCCCTGTTCCAGACGTTGTTTGTAGCAGTCTTAATCTTGGTATTAGGAGGCTACTGTTTCAGTATTTCTACGGATAAAGCAGTAGAAATTATCTTATTTCATTAATGCTTGGTTAACTTGAAACGAAGTTGCCAACATATCGTGTGCAAAAGAAATAGTTGGTATACGCGAAAATCCAGACAGAATTGTGAAGACGATTTTGGTGAAATCAGTTTGGTATGCTTTTAAAGACATCTTGTTGCCAGCAAATTTATAACGCACCACTCAAGTTTTTTAAGTCATTTCTTGGTAATTATTGAGACGTATTAGCATGATTAAGAAAATGTGAAGTTTATGTACCTTGCATCCAGATTAGTTAAATGCTTTTTTATGTCAAGCAAGTGCCTGGACATCTCAACCTGTCAGGTGAACGTCTAACTTGGGGATAAATTTTAAAATCATTGAACTGCAAGAGCAAAGGATTAAGGATGTCTAGAAAGGTTAAAAATGAATAGTAAGCTAATACTTTGCCCATATGATTCAGAAACAGGCTGTTTTTATATTTTAAACGTAACAATTCTTTATTTTTTTATTACATTACGCAACAATCGATTTTATTGCAATATAATAGGCCTCCAAAAATTGTGGGAAAAATTAGCCCAAAATTGAAAAAGATTAAGAGGCACTGCCATAGATCACGCTGATTTAACGTGTTTTACAAAGCTAACAATTCCATTCATGTGTTGTCGGGTGAGTTTTCTCACGTTAAACATCACCACAAAAGGAACCGGAAACACACATTGAGCATAGAATAGAGTTCGATAGGAAAGGTTATTTTTCAAGGGAATGATTCTTCGCGTCTGCGTTATTTCAAACCGGTTCTGCTTTGGCGGTAATATTTGCTTGAAAATTCGAAATCTTCGAGAAGAAAGTATTTTTGATTGTAAAGACAGAACAAAACATGAAGATGCCCGTAGACCGAGATTCATGTGCGCCACTGCGTGGAGTTTGAGAAAACGCAAGTACAGGTTCCCTTAGTTGTCTACCACGAAATGTCTCTTAATTGTCGGCCATCACATACATAAGTTAAACTTTGAACTACTCAGCACATTCAGAAAAGCAAGTTAAAGCATCAGGAAAAGTCTGAAATGTACTTCTGAATTTTAGACAGCTGTGCAGTATTGAAATGAAATCAACAGGCTAGTAGCAACGGCAATTACAAGAGGTGATTGTAGTTTCAAATTATACAGAAACAAATGAAAAGTAAAATCCTATTGCACAAGTTTACAAGTGATTTTGACAAACTATTATCAAAATTTCTCTTTTCAACAATTATTAACTTCAAATGCTTGTTAGGCAATATTTCTGAAATTCAAGTATATTATCTTGTCTTTTCTTCTTCGCAACGAGAAACAACATTTAAAAGTACAGTAGAATTCGCCTATAACGACTTCGGCTATATCGTCACTTCTCCTATGGCGACGCTTTTTGTCGGTCTCCGCAGAATATTTATTCGTTTATGACGAAAGTTGCAAGTTTTCTTGACAGTTTTGAAGTGTAAGCTCGGCTGTGTGGAACAACCACACAAATCTTTATGACCGAACAGGAACGCCCTTAAGTTAAGCGACTAATCGTTGAGCCGTGACAGGTGTGACGTGGGAACGGCATCAAGGATTGCGCCATCAGCAGCAATGGAGGTAAATCGTTACATGAGCTTTACTGTACTATTATAGGGATTGTTGCGACTGTAGTGAGCTTGATCAATAGTCTTGGTGGAGCAGTGCGTAAACTGTCGAACATAAGAAGTAATATCCCATTGTGTGAAAAGTATGGGATCGTTGTTTTGCTCAATAGCGAAAATGGTACGAAAGTGGCAAAACTTGCAAAAGATTTCGATATTTATACAAAGACGTTGACTAAATTTACGAAAAAAAGACAAAATAATTTCTCGTTTTTTCTTACCAGAGCACACGCGAAAACACGATACATTAGCTGCAATCCTAATCAAAGAACACTTTTATCACTTGCCAGACTTTGGCATTCAACTAAGAAGTCATTTTAGGAACGACTTATAGTCATAGTTCGTCTATAACGACGCTTTTCCTCCGGTCCCATGAAGTGACGTTATAAGGCAATTCTACTGAGCAAAGCTCAACCAAGATGAAATTCAGCGGTACAGCGTTTGCGTTGAGATAAAGATTATTTTCCAAGGGAAAGCTTTCAGACATTTTAGATAAATCTGCTGATCTGCGCCGAGGTCACGAGCCGCCGATGCTATTTGTACAACCAGGGGCTTGTAGAGGCCTGGTGACGTCAAGGGAAACTGCATGATGGTATGACCCCCTGCCAAATTCTAGTATTGATGAATGTGAGAAATACACGCATTTGGAATACATAAAAACTAGTTTTGACAAAAAAAAAACAAGTTTTAAAAAATAAAAATTTTTCAAAGAGTATTTTTTCATTTAATGTGTTAGTGTTTAATAATTTGTTTTATTCCCTGGGCCTGAGGCATATGTTTATAAGCAAAGTTCTTCCAGCAATGGGTATGGATTGATGAATTTGATATTGCATTTATGAATGCAAATAAGATTCAGATAGGCCCATACTAAAAGCGAGCATGTGTGAACGTGGACGTGGAAAGGATTTTTTCCAGAGAGCCAACAGTGGTGAAATTAATTTTACCAACTAAAAACTAAGAGAAAAACACTTTTGCTGAAATGCTAATAGGAAACTACCAAATTGCAAAATTCAGTAGGGCCAAGGCCTTTCCCTATCTTCCCTTACGAGGAAGATGCTTGTGTGGCATGAGAGATGGAGTTGTCTATTTTTTCTATTATAAATAATACAGTATCCGAAATTGTACAACCTTACAGTTTGCTGCGGGCTAGCAGGAATTGTCCAACCTAGAAAAGGGGAAGAGAGATAAAAGCGTCAGGGAGGACAAAAGAAAGAAAGATTTTGTTCCTTTTCAATTTTTGTCCCAATTTTAGATTTGAAATGCTCAAGCTCCGCCGTAAGTGTAGACGTTGTTGGTTGAGACATATTTTCTGGTCAATATTTGAACAAAATTTGTCCGCTCTCACGAATGATGTTTTGTTCCATCCAGTTTTGCGCTAGTCTTGATAAAATTTTGCGGTAGTGACATGCTGTGATCTCTCTGTATGGCGTTTGGCTACCCTAAAGCAAAATCCTGGCGTCAGGTGTGGTTTATGTACTTTTTATACGAAGAAAGCCTATGGTAAAAGCAAACTTATCTTCACAATAAGGCGTATGGTCGAGTGACTCAGGATTTTTCTTTAGAGCGAAAGCTGATGAAACAACCGAGGGCAGGTCATGTTGGAAACCCGGCTATCGGACCTGTTGTCGAATCCCTTTCTAATAACCTGTTATTTTACAATGGATCTGCACGATGGCAAAGTTGCCATTGTTTGTTTTTGATTGTTGCCTTTTGCAAATGCTGCTTCAACTCCAGAGTTAAGAGCAGATATTCAGGTTGCTATACTTTTATGTTGATAGTATACTTTTATGCTCTTCTAAAAACCCCAGTGATTTACATACTACCTTATCCAATGATTTACGTCAGTTGGAGATGTGGTCCGATTTGTGGAGTGTTACTTTTAATGTTGCAAAAACCCAAGTTCTTACCATAATCCATCTCTTCATCCTCCATTGCGATTCTGCAACCATGCACTAACTGAAACTGTTTCTTACATGCACCTAAGGCTTATTTTTCATCGGTTTTGACTTGGCATTTACACATCTCAACTTTGCATCACAGAGCTATGTCAATAATTAACACGTTGATAAAGATTAAGAACTTTCTTCCCAGTATTCACTTGTACTTGTCGTGCATACGTTTTGCCCATCCTTGATTATGGTGATATTATTTATGATAACTGTACGACTACTGACTCCAATCTCCTCAAATGCGTTCAGACTGCTGCAGCTATGCTTATCCTAGGTTGTCTCAGGAGATTATTCTAAAAAAATTAGGTCTTAACGCCATTGTTTGACAGTCGTCAGGTTCACATTCTTAAAGCCTTCCGTACCATCCTTTTTGGGTCATGCCCATCCTTGGTATCCGCGCTTGCTCCCAATTTTTTTAATAATCTTTCCGACTATTCTTCACGTTTCCTTGTGAATGTTCAGCTTCCCCTCCTGTAAAACACATTCCTTACATAATTCTTTTTTCCATAAAGGCTCAAAACTTTTGAATTCTCCACCCTCTGCCCTTCATAATTTAAGTTCAGGTCGATTCTGCTCCGAGTATCAGATTTATTCCTTACCAAAAAACTAATGCTTGGCATTTGCACGGTTGCAATACAAACGCAACTGCTATCTTGTGTATGCTTCGATTAGCAGGACATAGTAAATTGAACATAGACGGCCATTACAATCAGATGTGTCAATGTGGTGCTATTAAAACTGAAGTTCACAGATTTCTTGAATGTCCTTCCACCTATACATCACGCCAAATGTTGATCACAAATGTTTCTAAAATACTTGTTGAACACAATATATTACCCCACACTGAATTTGCTACCCTAAATCGCACTGAAATAGTCAAAATACTTCTCTTTGGACATCCTGAACCATCTACAAATCCGTCCGTATGCTCGTTTAAGCAGACGTGTTTGTTTTTGTCAAAACACCCACCCCTTTAATGTAACCTCGCTATCTACCATGTTTTCTGTTTGTATTGTTTTGTATGTGTGTATGTGCGTTCCTAGTTTTGTTAACCTTTGCGTTGTCAATGACCTCTTCAGGCCTTGGCCTGCCATCATTGGCTGTTTGTTAATAAACAAATAAATATTCAGGTTCCAATTCGTCAAAAGTGTTTTAGTTCTGGTGGAACTAAGAAACACATTGTGGAAATTGTTTCTGCGCGTGTTGAACATTTACAAAATTTACAAATGATTTTTATTCATTTTCAGATGTGAACGACATTAGGCGTCAAATCGCTTCCAGAATTTTGGTGAAAAATAACTGCCTGACATCGCCTTGCTGTCGATTTTCTTCTTGTAAACATTTGCAACAAGTTTAAGTTTACGCGAGGCGCGATGTTACTGCAGACACTGGATGCGTTGAGAGTTGCAGTTGCAGTTGTTGTCGGCGCCTGTATATTGGCAACCGTTTATGTGGTTGTAGCAATGGCCACGTACATGCACAAAAGGAGGAAGAAATGCGTTCAAAGTGGATTATGTCTTGGGGCTGGGACGTCGATCGTCCTTAGGTGTTGCGCTGAATTAGTTTATATTTTCTATGGTTCAACATCTAACATCGCGTGTTCGACCTCACTGAAAGTGCATATTTGCCTGTATGCAATGCCAATAATCTGTATCTACATGTTCCTGTGGAACAGACAAAGATTTCTATACCGCAAGCCATCATTGCGAAGTCTCAATAACAAGATAACCAGGACCATGAGTAGATTTGTTATGTCTTTTATGGTCGTGAGTGTTTCAGTGACGATTGGCCTTTTCATGAAAACGCGACACTATGAATCAAAAAATGGCAACTGCCACGTAAACACGGAAATCCCCGAAACATCGCCGTGGATAGTTTTAGTCACGTCGTCAGTCGTGTTCCAAATCACTCTGCTTGGCCTTTTCGTTCATCCTCTGCTGAGAGGGTGGAGGGAACGAAGATCGGTGCGCATTGCAAGACGATGCCATCCCCGACGCAATCCGCTCTTATTGGCGAAGCGGGCAATGATATCCACGTTGATTTGTGTCACGTCAGATTTGTCAGCCGGGGCTATAACGTGCTCTGCGATCTTTCAAAGAAACAGAATTTTGCTTTCGAACGTCGTTTACGATTTGAACTTGGTCATCAATCTCTTCTGCATTGTGTGTTCTTTTCCAACTTGGAGCCAACGACTTTTTCCTTTCAGAATGAAGCCCAGGTATCCGACTCCTCCGACAACGCCAAGGACACCCTTCACCATAGAGAGCTTCAGGCAGATTTTTTTTAGATGAGATGCAAAAATATTTTTGGTATTTTCGCCCATACTCGTTTGCTTCTTCCTTGACAGTTATTTGTGAGGAAGGATAGGTCTGCAAAAGGTAACTGTCAGCCCTTTATTGTGGATTTCATACTCTTTCTGGAGACCTAGGATATTATTTAGTACCAACGGGTTATTGCATCCAAATAACAAATTGAAACTAACTACTACAGCTTTATCAATACTGAGAAAATGATTTTTGACTTGCTCATAATATCCAATTCAAAAGTGTACTTGTGAAAATATAGAACAGAAACGAAACAAGATAATCAGCTTTTCAAGTTAGTTGTTCATATTCCTAGGCAATATTCTGGTTTTGCGTAAATGTGGGCGGTTTGGACTAAAAGAAAATGAAAATAGATTTAGAGCAGCATCTTTTTGCTTTGAATCGGTTTAACTAAATGTTGAAACTTTGCTGGCAAATCAAAGACATGTCTGTGCATTTTGATGGTGCCTGATGAAAATAAATTTCAACGTTCTTATTTTCATGGATTGTGTTTTGCGACAATAAAGACCATCCTGCACATCATTAGAAAGCATGTTTGCTGCCGCAGAATGTAAAAGTGCGTTGAGAACTATGTTTGCTTGACACAAAGGAGGTTTTATCAAATATTGCTTTGTATTTACCATCAGCTTTAACAAATATCTATTGTGAAAAGAACGGAAGAGATTTTATCTTTGCTAGCGACAGTATGCAATGTAAAATGAATATTGAAAAAAGTGCCATTTTACGACCAAGTACAATTATTAGGTGAAAAAGATGGAAAGTTTGCTTATCATCTAAAGTTTTTATAATAATATCAGAGTTTTTTAAAGGTATTTGAGGGACCCGAATCGGGTCCCTAGAATCAGATAACGTTGTCATCGGGTCCCTAGAATCAGAGAAATCGGGTCCCTACGGGTCCATTCCGGGTACCTAACATTTTCCTTAAAAAAAAGATAATATTTACTTTAGTCATGATGATGGTTATTCACCCTCACCTTATTGTGGAAAGTATTGTTTACTGGCCATGTTTCAGTCAACTATACTAAGGTTGACTTGAGCACAGGTGTTGATTGTATGTCTTTTTGCAACATATGATTTTGCAGAGAGATACTTGTACTATACGTTTAATATATTCAACAATTTTTGTACCGGAGAAGCCTTTTTGTAATTTCTTTCCTGACCTCATCTTTCCTTTTTTCCATTTTAGTTCTGTTGAAATGAGTCACACCAGGTCTGTGCCTTCTGAAGTGTTCATTTTAATATGATAGAGTTATCTCTCTCAAAAAAACTCCGGAGTTGGAATGTTGTGTATTGGATGTCATTGCGTTGCGAATCATAAATCTGTAAAAAACAAACGATTTTACTTAAGATGCTTTGTTTGTCAATACAGCAAAACTTTGCTCCTTTCTATTAAACGCTGCAACAAATTAACAGTGCCAGCCAATCTCTTTATTTCAGACAGAAATCACAACTTGCCATTTTTGGTATTCAATTCAACACAGTTACCTTCACAACAAAATTGAGGTCCGGTGCCAAAAACACGAATCGGCCACTTTGCTTAAGCACAACACACATACAGCAGCATACAGCACACGTACAGCATGTACAGCAAAACTGCAATAAGGCGCAGCTGTTTACTGAAAGGAATGCAGTGTTAAGTGCGCGTTTACGCGAGCTCGGATCACCGCAGAGATGTTGAAAATTTTTACGAAGCGCGGTTAGTTTCAAAATTCCCAGAAGAACTAAAATTCTTTGAAAGAGAATTAACTTTGCCCATCACTGTCTGAAGCAACATTAGATTGCTGCCTCACTTTTCGATATCCATGGTCAAACCGCAGATCGATTTAGCCGGCTGAGCACCCAAGGACAGTTTGCACATCAGTAGTTTAGCAGCATTTTTGGCGTCGTGACGTTTCCACGAAATGTCCATTTGCGACAGAGCAAAACAACATCGGGCTAACTGCAGAACAACGGATATTTCTTAGTTTTACTTCTGAGGTTTCAAGTATATTGATAGGACAAAGAATAAATACTTGTCTCTTTCACATAATTGCCACCAAGACTCTAAAAACTAATTTAATTCAGCTTAATTCGTTTTTGTGATTTCAGTAGCGCCTGTTCGCAGAACGAGCAGGAATAAAACAGCATACCTTAGTTACATACCTTCGTATTGAAAGAGGAAATCTTTTACGACATTTCGTCATGTAACCANATTTCTCTTTTGCATCAAAGTTGCTTTGTGAGGATTTTGTTCTAAGGTTTTTCTTATTTCACAAAAACAGATTACTTCATCTAGCTTAAACGATTTTGGTCAAAAAATATGGGAAGTTTGCAGTCTATGGCAGTTTTTTCGTGTTGAGAAATTGCTTGGGAAGGCTTTGTCTCGTTTAATCTGCTCTTACTAATTAAGGATATACAGCTTGTTTTTTCATTTGTTTTAAAAACGATTAAGGTATGAAATAGCACCCAGTTTTTAAACCTTACAAAAGCTCTTACCCTTTGCTAAATTGTTCACCGCACGAAATCACTGAGCTGTTTCAAAGTGGTTTAGAGAACTACCCAGGATTTTTTGAACGCTATAGCAACGGAACAACTATCACCATTAGCTGCTACACCTGTTAACTTATCATACAGGGTCTCAGCTCAATCCAAGCACTCACGAAACTGTAAATTCAGTTTCATTGGAATGAATTATTTAGCTCTGTATCAATAGATGATGTGCAGCTGTTGTGAAGTAATAACGTTTGCAGGCTTCTCCCGAGTGTGGCAAACATAATTATAACCTCATGCAAAAAGTCACATTCTACTGACAGGACATAATTCATCATGGCAACGAAGAGAGAGTCATTAAAGAAAAATGCCGTGGTATTTGTTTCAATTATTTATTTGTTTATCTAGAACTCAAATTCCGTACGGCGTGGGTCATGTAGTAGCATTCATGAAATATGGAAATGCTTACAAACTAATCAAGTACAGTCAGGCGCGGGGCCCAATGCAAGACCTAGGCGCGGGGCCCCTCTGAGAAGTGGTGTTATTACGTAAATCGTGCTCAGTCAACCGTGTTATGACCTTTTTGATGAAGATATTTTAGCAAAATAACTACATGAATATAAAAAAAGACGGAAAATTTATTGGAGTTGATCTGTATGTAGGCTACATGATGACGCAGGGGTTCCCAGCCTGGGTGCACTTGCCTATCTGAGTGGGTACGTTCAGGCCCGTAACTATGGGGGCGCAGGGGGGACGAAGTCTCCTTGGAAAATCTTTCGCCCCCCTGCAAAATGTGTTGGACATAGTTCAAAACTATTGGACATAGTTTAAAAAATTTGGGCCCCTCTCAAAAAAATCTTCGCCCCCCATATTGTCCCAAGCTGGTTACGGGCCTGGTTACATTTAAGGTTAGGATACAAGGGAAAATATTTTTGTATATTTATTTTTCCAAATATTCTAAAATATAGAAGTTCTACGAAAAATTCGGTGGACTTTTGTTATTTTACTCGGCCTTTTTGCAGCAACAAATTTTAGGGTACATACTCATCTATCGAAACGCTGAAGGGGTACATGGTCAGAGAAAGGTTGGGAAACCCTGTGATAACGTAACTGTTTCTTTAATGGGGAGTGGGCATAGCTCATGTATCTCTATGGTACGGTCATGTTTATGGCTAATAGCATGCTGTTGCGGTGGACATTAGACAGTGTAGTGCTACCAATCGTAATCAAATCGAAAGTTGTAAAGGAAGCTCTGCAATGGAGCGGCGAGCGCAAGTGCAAAGGTACGCCAGTCAAACCGAACTGACAAGCGAATTGAACTTACGATGCAATTACTTCGCTCTTGTTGAACGACACGTTCATTCGAAGAACAACTGACTTGGAGAAAATTTAACATGAACTTTTTGCTTATGTCGCTTTCGGTAACCACAATCGCAGGCGCGGATAAAGGTAAAGTCTGGGCACATGATCAGCCACCCGCGTTATGACGCAATACATGAAAAAAAAGATTTCACAAGAGAGCAGCCCATGCATACGCCCAAAGTTCCCCCAAAAGCCCAAGTTTATAGAACAGGGGTTCCCAACCTTTCTCTAATCATGTACCCCTTACTGAATTTTTTATATAATTTTGAATTTCGGAACTATAAAGGTAGACACCGTTTTTATGTCTCAAAGTTAAATTGTTGCAAATGTACAATGAATGTACCCCTTCAGACAGACAAATATAGCCTACCTTTAGAGCAGTGGTTCTTAACCTAGGGAAATTTACCCCAGGGGTAAATTTCTTCTTTCTAGGGGGTAAATTTACTGAATCACAAATTATAGCAAACGTACATTTTCATAAATTTTTACAAAATGTAATATCCTGGATTATTAGGCTAGTTAGTTGCAGGAAAAAACACAAAAGTACATCCGACACTGTTTAGTCATAGTCACTATATAACCTCATAACGTAAGCTGCCAGACTAGTTATATAGAGACCATGGTTTAGTTCGTAGATTAAACATTGTTTCTGTTCACGACTTCATTTGGAGTTTGTTCACAAAAGGAGATTGTAGCTCTTTCAGACTTAAAAAATCCTGTATTGTGTAACAAATTTCACTGCTTTCACAATGGTCAGACTCTAGCGCTATTTTTCTCTTTCGTTTCACAGCATGCTGTAGACTGGACAGTACAGGGTGTTTCACAATTGTTGAAACAAAGCGATTGGGCACAAATCCAGGATTTGAAATGATACTACAATGATGATTACATTTATTGAAAGGTGAAAAGATAACATTTTATAATCTGCAACTGTTTGTCCTCAAATCAGAAATAATATGTCA
>JGI24158J21664_10013058_pt1 | contig 10978 bp, 8 predicted proteins | sample Ectturendosymbi3_FD_21664 | JGI IMG/M metagenome (IMG submission 21664)
AGTATTTTATTTGAAATAAATAAATTTCATCACGGGGGGCCCCCTTGAAGCGGGGGGCCCGGGGCAATTGCCCCCGTTGCCCCCCCCTTAATCCGGCCCTGGATACAAAGCTTTTCAAAAAGGCCCGTTCAGTGTTCGCTGAAACAAGCGGAGAAGCAATTCAACCGCCGTGTGCGCTACCAGTAATGCATATCTTCTGTGCATTCAGCAGCATCAGGTCCTAACGGCCTAAATTAAACCATCTTTCCAAGTCATAGTTCTGGTTTCTCATTGCTGTGCGGAAAATCGAAAGTTGGTCGAATTCGACAGGGAGACAAGTCGATTGGTCCGATGAGCTCCGCACAACATCACGAAAATTTTCGGTCGCATCATCTGCCTCAGGACTGCTGTGAACATCTTCCTTCGCTTCGGGACATCCGGTCGTTAACGTCGCAAGTTTTATATAACTAACTTTATTTCAACGTTTGTACTGCAAGTTGGAAGAAAGCAATTGCACCGCTCAAAGGTATCGGTATGACATATGTACAAGACACAAACAAGGGCAGGCCGAAGCACAAAGAGCAACGTTGGGTCAAGAAGCGAGTTCACAGGCGAAAGCGGAGTTAAGCACAATGTAATTCCCAAACTTCGTAAGCTCTAACGGAATGCAATCAGATACGCACCTGATCTTGTGGCTTTCGAAAATGCCACAGTGCCAGCAAAACCTGCTGTTGGAAGTGCGAGGGACACGTGTAAAAAAAATGGGACTGAGGCGTTCGGCGCAAGCGCTATGTCGAGTTGATAAGTAGGTCGTCACACGCAATTACACCAGCACATTTCCAGCAAGCAATCGTACGTTTTCGAAGCACTGCACGTCAAGCACAAAGGGAAGCCGAGTTGGTTGCGTGGCAACTGTGAAATTTGGTATCGCGCCGAAACGCAACGGGCCGCAATGTGAGAACCCATCAGCTGAGCTCAGGTTCGTTCTGTCGAAAGCTATTTAATAAAAAAAGCATGAAGGAAATACGACAGTTGAAGCCTGCAACAACCACTGTAGCGTAGCTGAGTGTTTCGGCGCAAAGGCTATTTGTTCCTAACTCAAGTCTGGCTAGCTTAGAATAATGTAAGCATGCTAATTGAAGCAGACTGAGAAGCGGCTTCCTCCCGAGTGGAAGGCTCAATCAACTCCATGGCAACACCGCAAGGTTCCAGCAGTGTTGCATTGACAGTGTTAGCGACAGTCGGACTGACGCTATGCCCCCGGTCATAAGCACACGTAGCCCAGGTCGCGACAGACAATAATATAAAGCAGCAAAGCTTTGCGCCTCTGTGAGCTCGAAACGAGGTTGGACGAGGCAGGTGGAAACTGGGGGCACCCCGGAATGGGAGAAAAATAAAGGTTTCGGACTCGCAAGTGTGTTTCACTTCGATCGACGTTTCCCGAAACTCGGACATTCGAGTAAGAAAGTGAAAGAATCAAATTGAAATGAGGTCGGGCTGTCGACGAAATGGCGCTGGATTCATCCGCGCAAGGATGAAGCGCATCATTTTCCGCCGATCGAGATCCGCAGAGCACAGTGTACCGAAATCCACGACATCCATCGCTCGTGTACATCCACACGCCGCTCTATACGCTGCCAGAGCAGTCAGCCGTGCATAGGCATTCAACAAACGAAATATAAGTTAGTGGGAAAGAAAAGGAAAAAACGATTAAGCACACACAAGCGCGCGCGAGAGAGAGAACGACTCGATATTTTGTGCGAAAGCGTTGGGTTTGCGGTTAAGTTTCAAACGCACCACGTAAGGAGCTGCAAAGCGATCACCAATTTTAACGCTTTCTTACACTACACAATAGCAAAGGGACATGTAAAAATAAAGCGAAGCATCTGCTGACGCTCGGCTCAAGCAACGGGAAGAAAGGAGCTGAACTTGAACGCAAGCCGCGCAACACTTCGCACAATGGGCGTGGCTTAAAAACAGCGAGCGTCGCTACTTTTATGAGACTCGCTCGCACACAATCGCAAAAGATGGCGCATCAGCTGCTAAACGAACCGCAAACCAGCCTTAAAATCGAGTGCAAACTGCTACTTCACGCGGGACAATGGCGCTAAGGAAGGATTGATCAGTCTATTGCAAACATGGCTCGCACGAAAGACTTGGCGCGAATGCAGTGTGCAGTCAGTTGCGTCACATCTGTCTCGAACTCTGCCAAGGCTGACCTGGCAACCAAGGTGGCGCATGCCTATATCACGAGTGAATGCTTGATGCAGTTTTTCATCATTGGCCAGCAACGGTTTTTTTTTAAATGTAAAGTTCAATTCCAAATAAAAGAAAGCTGAGGTGACCTTCGCTTTTGGAAACCACGATGGCGGCGCGGCTTTGCATTTTTTCCAAGGAAAAAAATGTGACTTTTTCTTGTGTCTTTAATGAATTTTGGATATCCAGAACATTACACTAATGGGACGAGCCCAAAAGGCAAACACTTACATAAAGAAGATCGTTTAAATTCACCTAAGTACAACGGTGCTTCATCTTCATGGCTCTGCAGCAACAACAACGCGCTAGTTCGCAACACAAGTACGAGATGCGGAAGTAACTTTTCCGGACGCCAGGTTTCGAACATCAACTCAATCGCACAGCGAAACGTCCATTCTTCCGCTTTGAAACAGTCTCGTCGTGAACAGCGGATGAAACGTTTCCGGAGATCGACCACTTTCTTGGAAGTAGATTTGTAGTTGGACTCAGCAAAACAAGCAACTAGTCGACAGGTAAGAACATTTGACGGGTTCACCAGGCCGACCTACTGCACCGTGCGTTGGCAGTTCGAGGGCGACGTGGACTGAGCGCCGAGCAACGCGACGAATGCACTACAAAGTTCATGATAGTAGTGCAAGCGGAACGCGGCACGCTTGGGAGTGACGGTCTCAAAAATGGACTACGCTGAGAGGAAATCAGTACAAAGTTCTACGCAGATTGGAAAGAACGATAGGATACACCGTAAGGTCTTCTTGACATCACCTCGCGCGCACAGACTCACTTATCTCGTGCGGTGCGGTGCGGATACCACGGCACATATCGCAACGTGGGGGGCGGTTGCGCAGCCATGCGGTCAGTGAGGAAAAAGACTTAGATCGAAATGCGAGATGGTCACATTTTCGCAGTCTTCCGCGTCATCGCTCCCCCTGTCCTCGCAGACGCCACCTGGTGGTGCGACGTCAACAGTTTTTCTTGCGCTCGGGTTGTTTTGAACGGAACCTTCGAGATCGTTCGCAGTCGACACAGGCGCTGCCGCAGCGGTCGAAAAAACTTTTGGGGGGGATTGTTCCAACTGGAGATTATCGGAGGCGGAGAGCTGATCGTCGGCTTCGACAACGCCTTTCCCGCCTTCGGGAATTTCTGTCAGCGACCGATCAACCGTGCCGTCGCTAACTGATGACGCAACAGTGACGTCATCACCAGTGCAATTGCTTTGTTCAGAATCGCCAGCCATCACAGTGTTTTCCGGCGGGATCACAGTGTTCTCCGCGGCGGTCGTCGATTCTGCTCTATTCTTATCGTCTTCCCTGTACCAGGAATGATGCTCCGTATTCGGAAAGACGCTGTTTTCGGCATTAAATTGTTTTTGAAACGCCGTGTTTTCCGAGTCGCAGTTCGTGGATGTCGACCCTTCATCCGAATGCTTCGCTTCTGTGTCCACCGTTACCTGCTGCTCTGGATCATTAACGCGAAGGGCCTCGGCAGCTCTTTTCTCCATTTCGCTGCTGCTATACATAACGGGAGAGACCTGTCAGAAAAAAAAAATTCAATGAAGGTGGTCTGTTCAGCCGGACGTGCGCTACACCAAGCGTGTGTAACGGATCGTTCACTAGGATCTACCACTGCGAAATAGCGTACCTAAGCGCGCACGCGATGCCATGACAACCTGGTCGGCTTACTGAACTCATGAATTTTTAACATTTGTGATTAGTGTTTCTCAACGAAGAGCGCAGGTTCTGGGGACAGGAATGGCATGGGTATATACAGCATTTAAAATTTTGACAACTCATCGAGCCATTTTTGAAGTGTTGGACCTTTTTCTTGCTCTTCCCTACATATTCAGTGCAGTCAAGAAATGAATCTTGGAAGGTCGTACGACTGTTTTTGTGAATGTAAATGGACATTCGAACAGAAAAGATTGAAAAGCACTGAAAGTAAATGGCGAGCTACCCAAGGATCTTGAAAAGACATCGAAGGGAAGTTACCACAGCAAGGACAGTTGAACAGCACTGGTACATCATCATCAAACCGGAAAGTTTGTGTTTGAAATCTCGATTGGGTTGAGCCAAGGCTACAAGAAGTTAGTGCAGTTGTCTCGTTAGGCGAGATCTAACGAGAAAACAGTAATATCTTTGCCAGAGAATTGGTTGAAAGAGACGTCCTAGAAACGTTCTCCAGAACCTTCTCTGAGACCGTGGTTTTAGAGTCACTGCTGTAGTGGAAATGCCAGCACACGAACACTGTTGTTCAACTTAAAACTGACAGAGACGTTAAGGACTCACACTCCAAAGGTATTTATTGAACTTGCTATCTGACGGCACTACAACATTTCAAAAAACACGATGATTCTATTTGAATAAGATGACAGGACTGACGATGCGTAGTGTTACGTGAAATCGATTTCCCATTAAAAATTTGTGATTGATTCCTTGCTTCTTTCACTTGTGGAGTGAAGTTATTCGAAACATTATTTATCACGCAATGGCCACAACAGGTCTTTAACAACGTAATAATAACCACGTATAACACACGAAGGATAGCTTCTTACCTGATGATAGGAAACGCTGTTGGCAGGCAGGAGCTCTGGTGAATTGATGGGACTGTCGTCAACGTCCTTCAGCACGCTGCCATTCGTCCGCTGCTCGTCAGATGAGGAACTGGTGAGCTCCAGCTTGTTATTGCTGTTGTTTTGGCTGACAGCGGATGTGGAGTGCATCGGCATGGCTGAGTGCGTCATGTCCATGTACCTGAAAGCGCATGACGACGGGCTCGTTGCGCAAGCTGCATTGCAGGCAAATGCCATATCAAACATGCGCAGCAAGCTGGCAATGCTGCATAATCCCAAATAGCAGTTCTTACGTAAATTGTTCGCTTCTATGGTGTAAAAGTTAATACAATTGAACACCAATCCTAGAGGTGGTGGGGTAGTTAGATTGTTGCGGTTCCTTTTAGCTTAACACGTTGTGCTCCTGCGTCACTGCCTCGAATGAGGCGTAGTTTACGTTATCGGTTCGGGTGGTTTCCCCAAGCTGCCCTGAAAGTGACACGCAATCCCGAACTTGCAGAAAAAGACAGCTGACCTTGTTCTGCAAGATGTTTAGGTAGGAAGGGCTAGCATGTGATATGTACTCGGGTTTGTGTGAAAAGTGCCAAAAGTTCGTTGAAACAGCTCGAAATTCAGTTCACCTTACTTAAAATCACGAGTAGCAATTAAAACTTCCTCCCAAACGAACTTTTTTTCTACTGTGCAAATTTCTGTAGTAGTTCAATTGGAGCAAAATACAATACAGAAAAGCAAACTTTCTCTATTGATGGAGATAGGTTTCAAAAAGTCCAAATACACAAAATTTTCTCTCGAACACAACCTCTGCCACTGAAAACATACTTGGTATGAATGAAATTTACTGTGGGGAGTAAATTTAATATTGCAACAATCAGAAAAAAGTGAATAAACTTTCAAAAATTGTCTGCATGGTAAGTTATCATGGAAACAACATGTGGAACCACAGCCCGATCCAAAAAGATCTTTAACAAGAACGCAGACAAAATCATTAAAAAATATTAAAATACGCGATATCGTCAAGCTCCGACGATAAAAACTAGTTGCAGTGCGTACTCAGCAGCTGAAGGTACAACAACTTAAACATTTCTCAGCCCTTGGAACCACCCAAAGACATAGCCATACGTAGACAGTCGTAGAAAATTCACGTAAAAACAAAATTTTCCGGTTCACCTTAACCCTTTTTGCTTTTCCTCCTCGTACTTGCGTTGCCTTTCGAGCTGGACGTTTAGCACTCTCCGGTAGGCCTGCTCTTTATTTCGACTGGCGTACACCACGATGTCGCTCATAAGAGATTCTTGCTTTTCCATCAATTCCTTGAGCTAACCGAACAATTTTTGTTGCATAAATACGTTACACCAAAAAATGCACAACTGGGGAGTGGGGCCGCAAGTTTCCATAACACACGCCATAAATTCGTTCACCCAAGCGCTAACGCGTCGTTTCGCAATGCGCCCATTGCATAGGTCACTATCGGCAATCAACATGGCAAAAATTTCAATGCACCACAACAGTCGTCCACAGCAGGAGTTTTTCAAGTCATCAATCTTTAAAACTTTAAAATTTCGAGGAAACAAATTTTACGTAATTCCTTAACAAAACCGGATTTTCCAAATGAAAATTCACCGTGCAAAACAACAATGAACAAAACTTTCCAAGTCGGATTAACTTTTCTTCCAATCTTAGGAACACAAAATATTTTTCCTTGAAAATCTTGGAACATATAACTGCAGCGCAGTTCAAACACCAGTGTTTCTATCTGCAGTTTGTGCTTTCACATGCTACTTATTAACTGGAACTATTAGATCAGGAGTCTCCAACTCAAATTGCTCCTAAGGCCAAATGAGAACTTATAAAGTAACCCGTTAGCCGCATCATGATGCTGACGCAACAATGGCGGTACCTGAACCTTACAAGAAATAGCTTTTACCTCTATTTCCTGCGAAAGGTATTGTGAGTTAAGGCAAGTCATTTCCAGCCGTCACTACGTTCGTATAAAAGGGACTTGTTCATTCGCTGGCCGAGTATTTTCAACCCCGGTGAATAAACCAAATACCTTAAACGCTAATTATTTGAAAATTCCCCAAAAGCATCGCGGGCCGCACAAAATGCCCTCGCGAGCCACCTGTGGTCCGCGAGCCGCGCACTTGAGACCCCTGTATTAGACTAATTCAGTATTTCTCAACCTTTTTTATTACGTGACCCAGATAACGCATGATAAAAACTGCGTGGCCCACTGTCGTCAACATGGGCTACGATTTTATATGGACAAACCGCACAAACACACATTAATCAAAAGTATCGATTTATTCCTATGCGCAATTTCGTGAGAATATTGCTGCTGAACCAGTTTTCGAATTCTTGGAGACGATGAAGAAAGTGCGCACCGCAGAACACTTTCGGCATTCACGCGATTCCGACCCTTAGTTTTCATCTGCATTACAGTTGAAAAGCTTGATTCACATAAATAAGGGCTAATGAAGGACAAACGCTTTTTGACGCATTCATTAGCAACACAGAATAACTCAATCTTTGGCCGAAACTCACAGATCGATAAAGTATCGAACATATCGTTACATGCAGAGTCATTTCTACAGTCAATGAGTTCATCCTGAAGGTTATCACAGACCAACTTCTTCTATCGGAATTATAAAAACTGGTTTTTTCCCAGTTTCTAACCTGGGTGAGATATTCCGAGAAAGAGCCTAAAAATTATTTTGGAATACTGGTAAGATCGTTTAATTCATCAGAAATTACAATTGAAAAAGCTCAAACATTGCAAATTCCATTTTCAGCTTTTCGTTTCCGGTTTTCAAACTTTTGCACGAAGGAATTTAAAGCATCAATGAGCTAGTTAACTGTTGTTTCTTTGCCTTTCAGCTTCAAATTTAAACAATTCAGTTGATCAAAGATATCAACCAGATATAATTGGGACATGAAAGTTTTATCCTTAAGCCAGGATTCCAAATCCAATTCGTGCTTTCCCTACATATTAAAAAATTCCTTTACTCTTCTAGTAGTTCATAAATTCGGGCTAAAGCATTTCCCTTCGACAACCAGCTGACTTTTGCGTGAAATGAGGTCCAAATGTTGAGAATCCATATCACTATCAGCACGTAACTTTCTGAAAAACGACTGTTTTATGCCTTTGTTTAACACTTTGGGGAGTTTCTGGAAGAATTTTTGACGCGAGATGTTGTCTGCGCATCATGCAATGTACAGAAAGGATATCAGACGAGATTTCGAACTAATCTTTGTAGATCACTTTTATTCGTAACATTGAAGGTGCCCCGTCAGTGCACACACCACACAAATTTCCTATTTATCCTCACATTTAAAAACTCTATTCTTTCCCATTACATCGACAGCTTTCGTTAAGGGTTGCGGAGTCAGTGTCGGAGTCGTAAGGAGTCGGAGGTTTTTGGGTGGAGTCGGATTTCTAACAACACTAGGAGTCGGGGTCGAACTGTTTTGTCCGACTCCGACAGACCAGTTGGATCATTTTTTTTTTACATCACATTCCAAAGTTGGGAATTCCTGTTGAAATGGTGCAATTTCTTTTGAAGCATTTCTTGAAATAGAGAATTCTTGCTGTTTGCCACGATTTCCATTGAGTGTTAGTTGCTACAAAATTGTTGACGGCCAAACTTCATTCACTTTATGTTAAGGAGTCGGAAATTTGGAAAAGTAGGAGTCAGAGTCGGAAATTTTGGGAAGGTCAGAGTCGGAGTTGACATTTTACCTCCGACTGCACAACCCAGCTTTCGTATTCGGTTTTAATCTAGTGCAAAACGAACTATTCTTTTAACTCTTTATTTGTAATGTATCTGCAACACATCAGAAGCTGAGAGCAAGCAGAAACATCAGTATTGAAGTCCGAATTGAGCATTTTCTACCTCGGAAATTACTGTACCTTGTTTTGTTTCTTCCGCTAAATCACTAATTCTTTCTTGGACGTTATCATTTCAAAGAGATATCTGTTTCAGCTTCTTTTCACTATCCTGCCCAAGTACGATTCTAACCATTTCTAGAGTGCAACTAAGGCTCAATGAGAGTCTCATCAACTGTGTACGCCGTACGGCTTAGATTGCTTCGCGGTGATGAAACTTGCTACTTAAGAAGCCTCAACAAAACTTCGTGATTGTTTCCGAAATCTTCCACTTGCATCCAAGCGCTAACGCTTCACACGACCTCCTTTCTCTTGAAAACATCTAAAAAATTTGTCCTTGTGTTCTAGGTGAGCCTTCTCCAGGCCGAGCTTAAACTTTGATGATCTCAGTTAATGATGGCTTGGGACTTCATGACATAAGACACACTGGCCCCTTTTTCTCCACTGTTAAGAACTGATGTAAATTTAATTTAATGTAATCTTTCACTAAACTTTTTGCAATTTCAACGGTGAGTAGATATAATTCAAAATTTTAACTGACACCACCTCGAACAAACAAAACTTAAGATTGGTGTTATCAAATAAACCTGTCGAACATACTAATCGGGTGGAGTATTGGGTTTTTACATGGCTAATTCTAGGTGTAAACTATAATATCTAACATTTAAACTTCAACTCATCTAGCCTCAGATTGCACATTTCTGGGATAATAAGAACGGATATAGCATGTTCTCTCAACAATTTTTGAAAACGAGTACATCTCACTACGCTAGCGTAAATACTGCCATCTAGATTTGAATAAAAACCATAAAGCAATTAGCCAATCATCTACCAAACTACCTCTGATCACAAATAAAGCATTATTACTGTTTTATGACAAGTAAGACGCGCAGCATATTATAATTGTAGAAACTTTTTATATTACTTGCAGCTATGCTGGCTAGAAAGCTAACAACATAAACAAAAGTATACCTCGAATGACCAGTGCTTCAAAAATGCCACAAATAAAGTTTCACCCAAACAAACAAATCAAAGTTATTTTTATCTAAAATTGATCTAAATATATAGGCATTGACTAGCAAAGCCCCATAAATTTTGTGGAACTCAAATTCCATCACAAAAATATCAAACCTGAATTTGACTTCATTCAAGTAGCAGGACATTTCGTGCATAATGCACATTAACGTCAAAACCAACATCGGCCTACTAATCAATATGGTCGAGAGCGGTACGTCGCGAATTCGCGACACCGAATGTTGAAGGGATGTTTTTAAAACACCAGGTGCACTATGGTGAACATTTAGGGATAAATCAGAATGAATTCAATGTATTTCATGCAGCTATGCTGTAAGGATCATAATTTTATGTGTTCCTACGCTGTAGTAAAGAGATGTCTGAGTAGCTTGTATTCTAACGTATTTTACGGCATCTCCGTGGCCTACTCGGAAACTGCGCTGTGGCCTACTGGTTGAGAAACACTGTATAGTCAGTCAATGATGCTGAAAAATTTTTTAAAATGACAATTCACACAAACCTTACTCTGTTTTCAGGTACTTCACCAAACTTGCTTTGATATTCTGCGCACCGCGACTAGCACAGCTCCTGTTCCTATGCTTAGGCTTGTGGTAAACACGAGTTGTAGACTTAGGGGCCACCTGCTCTTTTCCGCTGTCTACGCCACTTGTCGCGAAATAATTATAGGGAATATGATTTTTACCAGATGCATCAAACCTCAGCTGTTTTTGGCATTTTTCATTTTTGCTTTATATTCTGATGTGTTACTTTTAAAATCTTTTTTCCACTACAATACTTTCTATAATCAGAAAACACAATATACAAACACAATTTCAGCAAACTGAGCCCAGCAACTCGAAGGGAGCGCATAGAATGGTCATTTTAAACGATCCGACTTCGCATGGCAGGAATTGTTTGAAGCGCAGAGACGCTGAAGGAAGTGATTTTATCAGGGGTGCGGAAATAGTGGGCCGCCACCCAAATTTGGGTCGCGAGACCTTCCAGTTTGGATAGCGAAATAATTTGAATTTACCACAAATATAAGCATCGCGTCTGTGTAATTATGCACTAGACAGAATAAATGAAATCGTTTACTGTTTTATGTGCTAAATTTCATACTTTTGTGAATGAAAATTGCTACTGCCAATAGTACAGGGTGTTTCACAATTGTTGAAACAAAGCCGCAGCTTCTAAAACCTTTATCGATGACCTTATTCATTTTTCTCTTTCCAGATTGTCATGGGGAAATAGTTAACCTTTCTATATATTAAACAAAAAAT
>JGI24158J21664_10013059_pt1 | contig 10978 bp, 9 predicted proteins | sample Ectturendosymbi3_FD_21664 | JGI IMG/M metagenome (IMG submission 21664)
AAAACTACCAGCAAATACTGAACTAAACAAACTGCTCAAGGACAGCTAAAGTAGCTAAATAGACAAGCAGTATAAAACAGTAATGTCAACTATCTCTGAAACGTGTTGAACTCCAGAGGTACAGTGCATTTCAGCGCTACATGAACGCACGTCCGTTCAGCTCGACGGTCAGACGAAGAGGCCTTGTTGAAAACAACGAACATCGCAATTATGCTGCACATTCCAGTTGTTTCGAGATTCTAACTTGTACGCTTTGTTTTGATTATGCCGCTTTCTGTGAAATGACAATTAATGTACGAATTTTGAAAACAATGCCTTTAATTTTTTTAACAATATCCGCTGCCATACTCATGGCCCCCTTGCGAATCATTGACACTCTCCAGTTTAAGAGCGCAAAATCTAAATAATTTCTGTGTATACTGTTGAAAGCCATGCTTCACGTGAAGGGCTTTTACCCAGCCTCTATAGCTGAGTAGTTTCAACATTTCTATTATTTAGTAGTACACTAATACTGTTGTTCCGCCATTTCTTTGCCGCATGAAAAATTCCTAGCCTTACTTTATGTGGCGCGGCGGTTAATCACAAATGCAATCGCTTTCGCTAACACACCATGGTTCTCGACTTTCCGCTGAGCTGTGAAAATTTCGTCTGTTTTTGACACAAGTTTATTATTCAATGCTCAGTGCCTAATGGCAGCAATGAAATAAGGCAGTAATGAAAATAGAAATGTAACATGGAAAACGCATAACTGACGCAATTTGTAGTAAAATCATAGAGAGCTTCTGCAGGCAACTNGCCATCAATNAGACACATATTGCAGAGGTAAGTGTTGCGCTACTTAGGTCGTGCAACTGGAAATGTAAATTAACTGTTGAACGTAACTAGTACCATTCCAAAACGGATGAAGTTAAGCATCTGGTACTACGAACACTGGAAAAATCTGGAACTTTCCTATAGGGCAGCACAGTTCTGGATTTAGATGGAGAGCCTGGGGCCAGGCGTGGTGGAGGCCCAGAATGTGGATACAGAATCCTTAGGAAGGGGTGGATCGTCAGTAGTCTTTCCACAGATCATTAATATTTATAACGTAATATTTTCATGTCACATGGGTTAACTCAGCTGTAACATAACCCTTTCAAGCAACATGATATTTGAGAATGATTAGTGATTTGTGAAACCGTTGCAAAACCGGCAGCCAGAAGCATTGCATTGTCTTTTTTTAATTCGTTTTGCATAGATTGAACTTAAACTTGTATCAATATCATGTACCTCATTTCGAGTAACAAATTCTTTCAAAACACTATAATTAGGGTCACAAAGCCTTTGTAGGCTTATTCATGAGGTATACGTTTTTTCATTTTTCAGAATGCTGTTTTACTGTATGTCTGGTGATGTAAACGTGCTAAGTACTTTAGGGGTGAATGAAGCGTTAAACAAAAACTGAAATGAAAGACAACGGTACTACTTTTTACGCACAGATCCGAAACCTGGATTGCACAACAGGAAAGACATTGTTGCTGACAGAGCAGTGCGAAATCTGTAAAATTCCCACAACATTGGTGGGCGGTAAAACAAAAGTTATCAATTGTTGTCACAAGAAGGAGTTTACAATTTCCACAGGGTGGCCTCAACCTCAAATGATCCCAAACAGTTCGTGGTTTGTTTATGCATATGACAAGGCCCGCTACTAAGGAAGGCCAAACCAATTTTAAAGGACTTCAATTAAGTTATTTTCAAAGTTTAACACTCTAAACCTTTGTCCGGTTACGTTTGTGTTCATAGTATACCACAACGTTTATGCAAAAACGTAAATGTGTTTCGAACATATTTGTAAAGAAAAGGACAAAGTACGATATATTGATTGTGTGCTACAACAAAGACAAACGAAATCGAGTTATGTTTGTCGCCAGTGGATCACATGGTTATGACATGGAAATATTGCTTTCCATAACGACAATTTCATGCTTTTTGAGCAGCAAAGTTACTATTTCTTAAGTCATAAGTCCAACTGGCGAATGACTTCTGATTCCATGATCGTGCCAGTCAAGATTTCAACTCGATCTTGCGTCATGAACGTGCAAAGCCGATTTTTCATCAATTATAGTTTTCAAAATGACTTCTCGCTCCGGTAGTTTGAGATCATCAGAACCGAATACATCCCCAGCTTAAGGTCTTCGTTCGTTACGTGATGAAAAAAACTAAAGGAAATGTTGCTCTTTCCTTGTGAATTGAAAACTACCACAAAGGCAACAGACGTAATGTCAAAAGTAGAACATTTTTAGGTTGAATTGCACTGATTGCTCCTCAGCTATGCCTTGGCTCAAAAAGGGGGTTTCAGAGGCTTGTGCACAAGGAATCATTTTATGTTGTCGCCACTCGTTGCTGCATTCCTCAAGACTTTACCAGACGGTCTTGAATTCACTTTTGACTTGATCATTATAATCGTGATTTATATCAAAAGCAATGCTTTAAATTCGCGTGTGTTCCAGAAAGCAGGGTGTCGAAGTCGCAAGGAGTCAGAGGTTTTCGGGTGGAATTGGAGTAGGATTCCCAAGAACGCTGGGAGCCGGAGTCGGATTTTTTTATCCNACTCCGACTCTGGAAGTCTAATCGAATCATTTACTACATCACACTTNTAAGTTGGGAATTCCCGTTGAAATGGTAAAAATTATTTGGAAACGTTTATCGAAACAGATAATTCTTGCTGTGTACCACAATTCCCAACGATTGCTAGCTGCTATAAATTTAGTTAGCTTCAGCTTAATCTAGCATCATAGGAAGAACGCTTTCTTTTAAGGAACAGCTCGCGTTGCTTAGTGTTTGCACAGTTACTCGTAATTACAACCGCTTTACGCGTCATTGCTCAATCGACATTGCCCAGATTGTTCTCTGAGGGATAATGGATAACCATGAAATATCGTGCATATTGCACATCGAAGCGAACATCCGTAGCGCAGTTGTAGCCGCATGTGTGTGTGCTGTTGCAAACCACAAATGTGTTTCCAGGGAGTAGAACTTACAAAAACGGTTGTGACACGAATATTTCATGCAGTTACTTTTAAAAGGATGATGTTTGGCCACGCGCGGCTAATTACGAGCAAATGCGTTAGTTGTTTTAGTGAGAAAAATAGGTCAGCGCGGTAGATGGTTCCGAATGGTTGATTACTTTGGAGCAGCGCTTTTCAAACTTTTTTATGTTACGGTACACTAATACATTCTGAATTTGGCTGCGGCACACACTTTATGAAATCGAAAACCTATTTTTCACAAACCTTGCGAAAACCAACTTTTCACAAGATTTGCAGCATAAGGTTTTGTCAAAGCATAAAACTTTCGCGGCACGCTTCAGCCTCTTCAGCGGCACACAGTTTGGGAAACACTGCTGGAGCTTAAATGTGACGTTGGGGAGTTTATCGCCGAGTGTGACAGATGATGCAGTTTAAGTTTTATACATTACGCAGCTTGCATATCCTGGAACAATGTGACACTGTAGCTAATTTAATAAAACGTAAAAGTCCATTAGATTTATTAACTGAGCGTTGCAATTGCAAATAGTGGCAAACTGTCAAAAATAGAACCGATTAGTGAAAGTTTGAAAATTTAGTAGCTCAACACCGCGATATTGAAACTCGAGGAGTTTTATTGGGTTCACGCCATTTGGCTTACAAACTACAAATTTACTGTCAGCAAATATTTTTCATTATTTTTTGAACGTTTTGAAATACAAATCCTTCTTCAGACAACCTGGATATAGCATATTGAGCCCCGTGTCATTTCCGTATTAAATCAGCATGCAACACGATCCTACGAGGATACCGACGGGCGTATATGCCCACATAGGATGATGAATGTGACTCACTATACAACGCGTTTTTACAGGCAACAGCAACTAGGAAAGTCATTCTAAAAGTAAAACAGTAACAAATTATTTAAGAGTCCACAAGCGCATGGATCGATGGAACGAGGTGGTGGCAAGAATTGACTTCGCGCACTCAAGCAAGAAAGACTACAATACCTTCAATCGCCTAACAGGTCGCAATGTCAGAATAAACACTGCCATGTCATGGCGAATTCTATTGCTCACCGGCTACTGGAGAGTGAGCGTTTCACAGATGCAGATATAAATCACACTCTGAATGTAAAGCGGAGCTACACCGCTATTTTGAATGCAGCAAGAGTTGATGGTCATTTGTTGATTTCATTCTCTGACATGGAACTTTGTAATGCAATTAAGGATCTCAAAACCAGGAAGCGCATGGACCTGATAATACCCCAAGTGAATTCCTTAAAAAGCGAACCGAAATGTCGCTTTTGGCCCCGTGATTCCTGTTTCACATGCCTCAGCCACCTATAAATCCCAAAATTATGGCGCAATACAACAGTGACTGCATTATACACAAGTCCAACAAACCAGCTAACGATCCGAAGAGCTACCGCCCTATTTCGTTGCTATGTCTACATACAATATGCTTGAACGCCTCCCCTCGGTTCGCCTTGAGCCAATTGTTGACCCTCAGCTGCCAGATAACCAAGCTGGTTTTCGGCGCGGTCGCTCAACTATCCAACTGGTAGTTAACTTGACCGACTACATTGAGGCTTATTTCGAGGAAAATCAGAAAGCTGGTCTCGTGCTTGTTGACCTCACAACAGCCTACGACTCTGTATGGCAGCAGGGTCTAACTCTGATGCTCCCACGGGTTATCCCGGATAGACGGTTAGTGCGATTTATTGGTCAATATCCTTTCAAATCGGAGCTTCAAACTCAAAACCAGCTTTGAGTACCAGCCGTTTGCGATGCTTAAGAAATGGCCTGCCACAAGGTTCATCACTGGCGCCTCTGTTGTTCAACATCTATGATATTCCCTCAACCAGGTCATGCCAGGTCGGATATGCCTACTTCTCGGCATTACTCTACTCGAACAAATCTTGGGAAGAGCTGGAGAAAACTTTAAGCGCGGAAATGTGCGTAAACGCCGATTTCCTCGCAGCATGGAAACTGAAACTGCTTGTGACTAAAACAAAGTCAACCGCTTTCCACCTAAGTAACAAACAAACAAAGCTCCAATTCGCAGTCAAGGACCTGGCAACACTTTGCTCTACAACCCCAACTTATCTTGGGGTCCACCTGGATCTTCAGCTGACCTATTAGCAACACGTTGAGGAGCTATATCAGAAAATGCTTGCNCGCAGCAATCGTCTGCGCTGCTTTGGTNGATCGTCATGGGGTGCCAGTACACCCACCACTCGTACAGCAGCTCTTGCAATTGTCTTTAGCGCGGGAAAATGTGCCACTCTAGTTTGGTATCNCAGCGCTCACAGCAATAAAACTAGATGTTGCACTAAATCAATGCTCTTCAACAGGGGTTCCACGNAACCCTGAGTTACGCAAAATATGTAGTGGGGTTCCGTGAGTTTTAAGGGCTCCGTGAGGGTTCCTCGTTTTTTAGGGGAAATGATTTTTTGCTTCAGTGTGTTCATGCGTCATTATGAAATTTTTTAGATCAACGTGCCACATTCCTATCCAAGTAGACCAGTTAGTAATACAGCAGGTTGAGTGCAGACGTGAATAGTCGAAAAAGAAATATTGATAGTTGTTGCGTCACTTGTTTTTCATTGTTGTGCAATTGAGAAGAACGTTATTGTTGCATCCCAGTTGTTATACGATGCTGCCGATGAACAGTTGACAGAAGGGTTGCCAGATGGTGCGAAAGTTGGCAAATATCACTGTTTTCCAAACAAATTGCTAATTTTTTGGCAATACTTTTAAAGCCAAAATTTTGCCATTTTTGAAATGTCAGCTCTGACTAGTTATATTAACAAAATTTATCAAATTGAATACCAAAACTTTAGAAAGTACAGCTCAGATATCGAGATAATGTGTCTGGATATATGATTTACTGCTTGAGGAATTGCTGTAATTGTAGTGTTTCATTTAATTGACAACCAATCATAATTCATTTTAAAACTGACCTGCTGTTACTGTGTTTCAGGTCTCGCTGTGCTTAGGTTTGTGTGCATACAAAATAATGATCCTGTAAATAACGATCAAAACTGAAATATATTGCTTCCGGTTTTCAACTAGGCCAAGGCCCGTCACCAGGATTTAGCAGCAGGGGGGGGGCACAAACCAGATGGGGTGTCACATTTTTAAAATACTCTATTGGATGTATGCAGCAACCAGCAACCAGGGCAACCAGCAACCAAGTGCCAGTTTCAATGAAAAATCATTACTGCCAAAATTATTGCCATTTCAAAATTTTTTTGCCACAAATTTGCCATAAATTAGGCAAACGCTTGCCATATCATCTGTCAAGCATCTGGCAACCCTGTTTCACAGTAGACTGAGTATTACGTAGACTCAGCCTGAGTCTAGTAGAGAGTAGAGTGAGTTACAGACTAGAGCTGCTGTTCAACGTTTGTGGGAATATAGTAAAAACAGTCTTAAGCTCAACACTTTACCATTTAGTCAAGCCAGATGAAGCAAAATAGCACATTTTCTTGTGTGGTGCGAAATAATTACAACTGCGAAGGTGTGGACGGTAATGAGCACTTTAGTTCAAATGTAAAAGAGGCACCTAATCCGAAGGGGACCAAATGTAATTCAACTGCCAAAGTTAGAAAATGGGATACACATATTTGAGATACGGGTTCTTTTTGCCAAATTCTGAATGTAGCAGCTAAATTCCAAAAATTCAAGAACAACCGAGTCACCAAATTTCTTGCTTTTTAAATTCTGTAATAATGGTTTTATTTGTTGAAGTGACTAATAACGAAATATGCGATTTTCTTACAAGCAATTCGTGTTTTTGAATTGTTGTTAATTGGGGTTCCATGACAAACGCGAAAGTATATCAAATGGTCCACGATAACAAAAAGGCTGTAGAGCACTCATTTAATTTAAATGACACGCTGCGCCTTATTACTAGCTACTGGCGCAATTTCGGATGTTTTCGTGTATTCTTCGTGCTGTTTGGAACCGTACTATTCGCGTTTTTTGGGGGTGGTGGGTATGTGTTTGGTTTTGAATTAACAAGTTTTTTTTTCGACATACCACAACTTTTTTTCATGGTGAGATGAGCTTGGGAATAGTTTATGAGCTGTTCAAACACGTGCCTGTGCACCTAAAAGGTTTGCGTAAGCTTTGATAATGTTGGGAACAATTTTGCCAGAGTGGGACAAATTACAGCAACATTTTTTTCTAATACACATGTTGACCTGGTGTTGGTGACTTTAAATGGTTTCAGGATAGCATGGTTTTAGGTAAGGTTTGAATCTATCATGCACTTGTGAGATTGTTTTTCACGATAGACAGCAGAACTACATGCATTGTGAGTACTGTCATAGAAATTGCTTTTCATTAATTTTTTGTTTTTGAATTGAATACGTTTTTCAATAAATACGCTTGCATGTACATGCAACTGCACAACATTTTCCTGAAAACGTGATTGTCATTCACTTGTTTACTCGACTCCTATCGTTGCAAGACAGACGTTCCCAATCTTTTTTGGATAACACTTGCATAAAATGGATACAAAATAATAAAATCAAAAGGCGGATGTATAAAGTTTGCCCATACTAAAGGCAATTCCAACAAAAAGTAATACAAGCTCATAAACAAGAGGTCTAGATTAAAGTTAATGTTTACGCGAACAAAAATATTATTGTGACACATAGGTTTGAACGAACTACGCGTTTTATCTTCAATTCCACTGCACAAAAAACAGAAAAGCTGCAGGAGAGTAAACCTGATTCAACAACAAAAAACGTACCGTCTCTTAAAAAGTTGTGAGCTAGTCATATCAGAATAGTCATTAAATTATTATCATTAAATCATTAAAAAATAGAAAAACGCCGATTTAACTGCGTACAAAAACACTGCGAAATTCACAAAAGTAATTACAACANGCTAAGCGCCAATAATAAAACCATCCAGGAGTGAACACTGCGTATACATACAGGCTGATGCCTAAAGACGACATCGAGAGTTGTTTTGCATTTTTCTATGGCTGTGGTAACTGGCACAAATCCTTGTATTTTAAACGAAGGTCCGGCAGCTCACTAAAACGCTTGCACTTTGTCAGTGCATTTCGTCACTTTTTAAACATTTTGCGGACATAATGGCTGCCGAATTGATAATACGGTCATGTCCACGGTCGTCAATTTATCACGAATATCAAATATAAATTTTCTTTCTGATGCTTTCCAAAATGTTGAACAATACTGTGAGTAAATATCGCTGAATCAAAGCTTTGACTGGTTCAAAACAAATTTTGTTTAGACGCTAAAAAGCAGTATTTCTCGATGTCACCACACAGAATTGATTGAAGATACTTACATTCCGGATCTATGCATTCATCAGATCCGATTTTTTTCCTCACCAGACCTGCTTTGCAGAAGCAACCACTCACGAGTTTGTCATTGTTAAAAACATCATTAGTTATGTAGTTGTCGCAAGTCCTTTCAACAACGCTTTTTCTGACGCATGCTCGGTATTCAAGGCCATCCGGACAAACTGGCTCTGGAACATTTACAACAATTCCAAGAATTTCGTTATGCAATATTTCTAAAAATGTTTACGCTTCAACTGCCAACTTACTTGGACAATGTAAAACATCTACCCAGTCAATACAAACACCGTTTCCTTGGCAATACTCTGCATAAGCCTTGACAGCTGAAGAGTTGCAAGCATCGCACTAGAAAATAAAACAGAGCACAAAGTATTCGTAATTGGTGCTTCTTCGGATATAATAAAACCTACAACTACTGACATGTTTTTATACAAAAAAATTCCTCTAGTAATTGCCATCAGTTTATCGCTTACAAATTTTGCTTACTTCCCCTATGGTTCTGGCATCCTGTTGACAAGCCTTAAAGAAATGTGCGGAATTCACATGATCATGGCATTCTTTAAAGGCGGTTCCTTGAATTTCGTCGCACCCATCGCCATCGGAACACTTGTGACAATCTTCAGGCAACGGTGTTCTACAAAACATTAAGTTGAATTTTTAGTCTATGTGCATTCTTTATGCAAAATACCGTTTCAGTTGAAGCGCAGCTGCATGGAAAAGCACCTAATCCACTGGTGAGCAGATGTTGAAACATGGACAAGAAACTGAACAAATGTGTTCGACTACATTGTGCCCGAACAACGTCAGAAGCGAAAGCCAAAAAGATATACACTCGGAAACGAATTGGATGATCACGTCAAGAGATTTTGAGAGAACATCAAATGGGAAAACGGACATGCATCGCATGATAACTCTCAACGTCATTGTCGATTTCGTTTTATAACCCACCAAGCACCTTTTATTGTCAAATACCTCAACCTACCACCAAAGTACTTGGACATGATTTGACCCTGAATTATGCTATGGTTCGTTGCTTGCTTATCACCGTGCTTAGTAAAAAATAAAGGTCTTATTAGAACAAATGTGTTATAATTGTACCAACAGAAGAACTAGCACATTTATTCAAACAAAACATAGAAAACATATCATGAATTGCATTTGGCACATCATAAAGTGTCTTGTGATATTCATATTTTGAAGTTAAGTGATGGCACACAAGCGAATTGTCCAATAACTATAAGTAATATCCTTGAGTATTTTTTATTACCTAGAATATTAGTGGGCAATGGAATCTGTCCTACCAATACATCTTTCACTTAATTCATTTATGAAATCCATCTCCAAATTCTCTGTTCTTGAAAGCACTTGTATAAAAGTAGCCATACTGGAATTCATACAATGTGGTTTATCAGCTAAATCCTTAAAGCTCGCCAAAAGCAATTGCCTCAATCCCTGCAAAGTTGTTTCATAAGAGCATGGAATGCTATGAATATTCTGATTGTGAGGAAATTTTGCAAACACTTATTCCGAAATGGTCTTTTCCGAAATACAATTGTTCCGAAATGGTCCCTACCTTCCATACACAGTCATCGTAGACCAATAACCATTTCACCTATTATATCCAAAAATTTTGCAAAAATACTGCATAACAGGCAAAGCAAGTTCCTTAATAAAAAAAAACTTATTGAAAACTTTTCATAGTTATTTAGAAAAATTCATCAACAGAATTAGCTGTATTTTCCATTTATGAAAGTTTTTGAGAAGCATGGACTGGGGCAAAAGCACTGTTTTTCTTATGTATTATGGTATTAGAGCTAAGCAAATCTCTACTTTTGAGTCAATTCTAGCTAATCTGCAACAACGTATTAAAATGAAGAATCATTCATCAAATTATCGGACAATTGAATGTAGTATCCCTCAAGGTTCAGTGATGAGCCCATTATCCCTTTTAAGCTATGTGAATGATCTTCTGATTCTCAAACTGCACTGTTTGCAGATGACACTAATTTGCACTTTTATTATAAAAATATTTACTGAGAGGCTACAAATTAATGTTCATACGGAATGTAATAGAGTGGATAGTTGTATGAAGTTTAACAGGTTATCAACAAAGTATATTAAAACAGCTTATATGATATTAACTACGACCCGTTCTTCAAACTGTGAGTTTGAAACTTGTATTAGTGATGTTAAAATACAACAAACTGACAATATCAAGTATCTTGGTGTTACAATTAATAATAAACTTTCATGCAAACCACAAGTTAGCAGCCTCTGTTTTACATTTTCTTAAGCCTGTGGCGCCTTGTGTTAACTTAAACATTTTGCTGATATGAAAATACTGCGTTTAAAGCTATTTCAGTTTCTTTAATTCGCTTTTGCAATACTGTACATTTCATTCGGAACGAGCGTACAAAAATTTCCTATACAACCAGTATAAGTGCTACATAACCGAATTTAGAAATACATGACTTTTACCAGTAGAATGTCAAATGCAGACAAAATTTTTAAGTTAAGGTTTTACTTTCTACCAACTTAATTTGTCAAAGTTTATGTACAAGCAGTATGCCAATATCCTGCATTTTTCGGGTGTCCATAAAGTCCTGCACACATTAAAAATTTTTATATCG
>JGI24158J21664_10013060_pt1 | contig 10978 bp, 3 predicted proteins | sample Ectturendosymbi3_FD_21664 | JGI IMG/M metagenome (IMG submission 21664)
TAAAATATTCTTGCAGACTCGTGTGATAGGGGAGGAATGAAAAAAACAATTGTGTAATAGGGGAGGAATGAAAAGTTCCAAAATGAGCAAAGGAGGGAGGAATGCGTCAAAAAAGGTTGGGAACCACTGGCTTAAGGGGTGGTGACTAAAAGCTTTGGGGGGTTGTAGTTGAAGCACTCACATTGCTTGCATCCGCCCGTTACTGCCATGCGGTGTGACGCGAGCGTGGGAAGACCGAAGCCTAAAGTGTATTTCTGTTCATGGGTTCTTGCTGCAGAATGCATATGAGGAGGACGTCAAATATTTTTCAAAAGAAGAATGCATATGAGGAGGACGTCAAATATTTTTCAAAAGAAGAATGCATATGAGGAGGACGTCAAATATTTTTCAAAAGAAAGCTTTTTTTTCGAAAAGCTTCGCACAGACAGAGCTAGCGAGGCCCGCTTGCTCTGTGCGAAGCTTTGCTGCGCAATCTTCGACAACATATGCGGCAATAAAAGGAACTAAAAAAAGAGAATGCGCAACGAAGGGTGGAATTATGAACGAGCTGCTGAAATAAAAAAAAGAAACAAGCATGACGACGAAATCAAGCACAGGCCCGCTTCTACTTGCAGTGCATGCCGGCATCCTTGACGTCATCAATCGATGAGGTTGATTCGCCTACGTCAAGCTCCGAAGCCGAACTTTCAACATCTACATCGCCAATTACGTTCTACAGCAAGCTACAGGTGAAATGGAGGAAACATCGCATGTTGCATAGCAAAAAATGTTCGTGTTCAATAAAAACATACACACGACAAAGCTAACTGCTTGTGAACCACTCGCGATAACGCAAAAAGATAAAACGTCCGGGCCACACAAAAAATTGAACCATGCAGGGCGCTGGCATATGATTGGGATAAACAAATTGTACCTTATCGACGTTGTTTCGGGTTTTCGCCGACGTTTCTACATATTGGACGCCCATCTTGTCTGCCAGTGCTTGGGCGTCGGCTTGTGAGACCTAAACAAACGTACTGCTTGTACCACTCGGTTTGCAAATCGGACAACAAACGTTCGGACGACTGCGGTTGAATCTGTTTATGAAACAATTAGCTCCCCGCATACTCGCGGAACAGCTGACGGTGAAGTGGTGACCGAAGACCATAACTTGCTTAGCAATGTATAGAACATTGGTTTTGAGCTAAAGCCGGCGACCGAATAAATGAAAAGCGCTTTTGACACAAATCCTTAAACGCAAATAAAAACGTATGTTAATTTTCAAGCACGCAAGAGATGTTGTAGACGTGGTTCAACACGTTTAAAAATGAAATGGTACACAACACAGAAAAAAATTCTACGGTAACCACAAAAAGATACCCTGGCGAATTTGTGATGTTGATCAGCTGACAGCGGACTAAATTTACTCAGAAAACACGTTCTGCAAAGGGCCTTAAAGATCGTATAGAAGAGAGAGAAGGGCAGATTTCCAGTGTTTAACCAATTATACCTTTACACGACGTGCAAACAAACTGGCAAGTCGATTGAAGCAACTAAAAATGAAAAGGACAGCTGTGTGTCTGCACTCAAAAACTAAACCAATGCGAGGCTGATTACTTTATTGAACGAACATTTATCGAAGTTGTTAGAACAAAGGTTGGGAAACACTATTTTCGTGTGGTGTGGTTAAAGTTTATGCAAATAATGTGATAGCAGCTTAAATTTAGCTCAAGCACCTGTCTGTTGGACTCGAGATCGGACTTATTTCCAACAAGAAGAAAAGGGATGCTGCTGGCTGTACTGGATTCGACAGCTTTCACTCGAAGAATCTGGTCTCTGGCAATGAAAAGATAAGGGTGTAATAGCAGCTTGGGAAAAAAACAGCAATAACTGAGCCGTAAGGGCATTGTTGACTCTTTTACGTAATTTAATAGATTTGAACCTCATCAAAGGGAGTCACATCTCGTTGTATTTATTAACTCATGCCTCATAAATTACTTTCGTTTCGCAAGTTCACCCCGGTAAAATAAACTTAGCAAAGTCGAGTCAAAAGCGTTACAAATGGGTTGAACACTTCGGAAGGCATGACGCATCAAAAACAGCAAAGTGCGATGCATTGGGAAGTTTCATTCCAAGAAAACTTTTCCCAACTACCGAAACAAAAAGCTGTGGTAATCAATGCGGCCTTACAAATTTCCACAACCTACACTATGCCGTCGGCTGCCAGAAGTGCATTAGATCGCAGTAACCGAGCCGAACAACTTTTGAACTTGATTACATGTGTGTCATTTGATTCGTAAAACGTAAGGTGACGTGCATAGCAATCAGCTCCACTAAGTTATTTTAGAAAAAAGGGAGTAAAAAGCTCTGTATTCGTGTAAGATCACTTACGCAACTTCTTCTAACCCAGGGTTTCTCAACCGGAGCCCTCGGCACCCCTTGGGGGCTTCGGAGCGGTTTTCCAGTGGCCACGAGCAGAGGCCTTCACTAAATAGCTCTGCCGTGATATTGCAAAATCCTATTGATGAGCAGGGGGCCATTAGCGTTTAGAGTTTTAAAAGGGGGCCACAAACCATGAAAGGTTGAGAACCACTGTTCCAACCGATCACGTTCAATTCTTTCCAATTCAGTCCACCGCAGCAACAACGGTTTTGAAAGAACACATTATTTAACCCACAATCTCTAGCGTTGCTCTAAACAAGTCTTCAGACTTTCCAGTTTGAAGGGACAATCAAACACGTTGCCTGAAAATAGCACGAACCAGTGACAGCATGTTCAGCAACTAAAACAGTGCATTCAAATTAGGACAGAAGCTCGAAGACTGTTGTATTGGGGTGCTTTATCAAGCAAACACAGTCTACTTACGAGTATATTAGATTGCAACGTGACTATTGGTATTCAGCTAACAGGTGCAGCAAGCTCTTAAAAAATCGAAGTGTTCTTCAAAATCTGTTGTTTTAATCTCGCATCAACAATTTCAATAACACATAAACGAAGCAAAGGAATAGTTCACAGATGTTCTTAGCAATTGCTGTCGCGATAAACAATCATTGTGCAGTCACAGTCGCCTGTGCTGAAAAGGAAACTTTTTCCAACAAGCCGCTCCACCACTCACCGAAATTCTCGTGTTTCGTCAAAAGATGAGCTGTCAGTGATTGAGAAAACGCACAGGAAACCTTCACCACTTCTGAAATAGTTATCACGTATGGCAGCATAGTCTTCTTGACCTGCCGTGTCGAGAATGTCGATTTGTGCATCTTCTCCATCAAGTACAACCTTTTTTCTGTAGCTATCTGCTTTGGTCGGCTCGTAGTCTTCAACAAACTAAGAAAACATCTTGCTGTAGTAGGAACTGAACTCGATAAGCAGTACTTGAAGAGGAAACATGAACAGCATCATGTTTGTAGAAATGGTTTATATTTGGTAAGCAACATATGAGTTGGACAAGTTTTTTCTAGCAGAGACAACGAACGAACTCATTCGTGAGCTGTTAGCATGACTTTCAAATCAAAATCATCATATCGAGCTACTTAGATGAACTGGATGGGTTAATTGTGTAATGTATATATGCTGGCTTGCAGCCAGGTTTTAAGATTTGGGGTAGGCAAAATACTGTGTATTTGTTTTTATTATATGTGCAAAACTATTTTTTCTGGGCACAACAAAGTTGGGGAAGCACAAAATATGTTAAAGGCAGCAATGCCCCCAAATGACCCCTGTAGGTACAGGCTTGAATATATGTATTATACAATACATATGTCTGTAGCAACGTTTAGTGAAAATTTTACTTAGAGAGTAGTCCATGTTTTAAATGTGGTATTATCCCTGATATGGAGGTTGCCAGATTAACCTAAAAACTTACAACGAATTTCAGTCCTTCCTTTCCATTTTAATCGATTTAAAGCATCCTCTTGACTCATGACAATTTTATTAATTTTCTCTTCCACTTACTGAATAGGTAAAAGTAGGTGAGCTAACTGGATTATTTAGAGAGAAAACAATTACTTTATCGTTGCATAGAAAAGACCAAACAACTTCTAGTAAGTTAATAAGAGCTTACCTCATCATACATGAACTGCAGGGTGAGTGCAGATTTTCCTACACCACCACTTCCAACCATGATTACTTTATGAAGACTGGTCTGGCCAGCATTTTGCTTCTTGTTTGCAGCCATTTACAAGCTATTGTATGATTCAAACACCCCTTCCAGTGCTTGTGGTGCAAGATTTATCTATGAAGACTTAAGTTGATCAGCAGATCTTGATCATTAAGTATTGCAACCCAAAAGTGGAACAATATATACACTTAAATACCACCTGCGTAGAAGTTATGCACAATTACATTGAAAGAAATTTTGTCTCATTACGCAATATGAGTATAATAGCATGAACAGTGGCATGACAATGTTATCTAGCATTAAGCAAATGATTTGAAACTGAACACATTACAAAAGCTTGATAAAATGAGATAATGGTATAGCTCTGGAGAATCCTTAAACTGCACGTACACAGGAAATGATATATAACTGGCCTGATACACAAATGCAAGCAGTAAATACGAAACTCAAAGTGGTAATCAGTGATGTAGTATGTGCAAGACAGTTTCGGGTTGAAATTAGTCAGTCAAAGTGCAGAATCTATACACCAGAAGACCATGCAGCAGCTACATTATCAATCAAAATAAGCATAACAAATCACCACAAACCAAGCCATTTGCATAAAGCAAGCATTCACAACAATGCTTAACACCTTGGCGTTAGGGTGGTTTTGGCGATTTTTGCAAAAAAAACCAGCAGTTTTCAGTTGCCTTATCAACGCCCTACCTCCTCTGCCGATTGCGCTAGAGAGCTGTTCAACAACTCAAACGGATCGGCCAGTCTAGTAGATTGCACTCGAAAAAAAATTTTTGCCTGGGGGGTGCAGGTTTTTTGTGAGTGACGTCATAAGTAGTTTTAGGGTCATTTTGGCTCATGTTGCCTGGCCTAAGGCCCAACCACTAGGCCAAATTGTTTCGCTGAAGTTTTCATTGGAAACTAGACTCGAGTCTGAGTCTTTTGAGACTTTGATCAACTTTCTAGCGTTTCTGGTTCAAAAGTTATGATCTAAAATAAACAAATTAATTAATTAACTAATTAGTCAAATAACATCACAACTTTTGAACCCAAAATCCCAGCAGGTCATCCAAAGTATCAAAAGACTCAGATTGGAGCCTAGTTTCCAGTAAAAACTTCAGCGAAATACTACCACCTAACGGTTGGCGCCCAGGGCCAGGCAAAATGGGCCAAGGTTGCCTAAAAGTCCTCCACTTATAACGTCACTCATAGAAAACCCGCACCCCCCAGGCAAAAAAATTTTTTCGAGTTCAATCTACTAAACTGGCCGATCCGTTTGAGCTGTTGAACAGCTCTCTAGTGCAATCGGCGGAGGAGCTAGGGCGTTGGTAAGGCAACCAAAAATTGCTGTTTTTTAGGCCGAAATCAAAGTATGAATATACCGTAGGCCGGCTCTGTACGTGTTAAGTTCAAGATGACCATGAACATATTTTTATCTTTTAAATATGATTGATGCACATTGACTAAGGTCTAACTTCAAAATTACATTAGACAAGCTCAACTTTGAAAATGGCCACAAACATTTTTTGACATTACAAACAAAATGTCTGACTTTAACATGCCACCAGTACAACAAAAATGATAGAATAAGTGCATTCCAATCTCACAGACATTTTTATGAGATTCAAAATTTTCTGGGTAATTAATATCATGGGACCTTAATGAGGGCAGAATGATACAGCAGCAATTCTGCATTTACACTGACGCACATGGAAAACAAATAAATGGAGTTCTCAACGTCCAGGAGCTGATAGACTCTTCTCCATAAACTTGCGTTTCGCAAAGCAAATCCACCACTTGCTGGGCTTGCCAGTTTCATCAAAGACACGATCAAGAAGGCGCTCACCAGTCTCATGTCTGACTTGTTGCAAGTATCCCTTCATCTGGTCAGCTTCTGCACGAGCTTTTGGCTTTGCATACATGTTGTTTAAAGGAAAGCCAGGATCACCAGGCAAGTCAAATGAAGATACTGCTAATGTATACAGTGCTTTACGACCTTCCTCTTTGGTGGAGCATCGTTGGAGCTTCTTCAGACACTCTTGGATGTACAGAGTAATGTAGATCAAAGTTCGGTCAGCATCAGACTTTATTTCATAATTTCGAAAAAATATGTTGGCACGAAAGTATCCAATAGTTTCATCAATGATATCCTGAGGTTCATTTGGAGGCAATCTTGGAGCAGGACCCTTGAACTTAGTCATGCTTTTTAGAGGAGCCAAAGCAATGTTACCCAAAGATTTTTCGAACTTTTGTGATGAGTGATAAGCAGGCATATTTAAACAAACTTGCAACCTGGTCTACTAAAAGAACTAAGGTCAACCTGACATTGTCAATAAAAGAGGTGTTGGTTAGAGTTCTTGACCCAAAAGATGTGAAACAAGTACCTAAAAATCATGTTAATTTCCACATTTATGACTTAAGCAGTTTAACACTTTGAGAGCTGGCGTACGATATATTCGTACTTCGGTTTCGGCCCAAAATTCAGCAGTTTTCGGTTGCCTTATCAACGCCCTAGCTCCTCTGCTGATTCTGCTAGAGAGCTGTTCAAGGGCTCAAACGGATCGGCCAGTCTAGTAGATTGCACTCGAAAAAAAAATTTTTGGTTGGGGGGTGTGGATTTTTTATGACTGATGTCATAAGTGAAGTAGTTTTGGGGTCATTTTGGCTCATGTTGCCTGGCCTAAGGCCTAACCGCTAGGCCAAAGTGTTTCGCTGAAGTTTTCATTGGAAACTAGGCTCGAGTCCGAGTCTTTTGAGCCTTGGTTCGACCTTCTAGCGTTTCTGGTTCAAAAGTTATGATCTAAAATAAACAAATTAATTAATTTTAAACCCCAGCAAGTCATCCAAAGTATCAAAAGACTCAAGATTGTTACCTCGTTTCCAGTAAAAACTTCACCGAAATACTACCACCTAACGGTTGGTGCCCAGGGCCAGAGAAAGTGGGCCAAAGTGGCCCAAAAGTCCTCCACTTATGACATCACTCACAAAAAGCCGCATCCCCAAGGCAAAAAAGTTTTTTCGAGTGCAGACTAGAAGACTTGCCATGTCTTTTGAGACTTTTACCGGGTCTGCAGAGCATACTGGACCGGAGAAATTCCCGCACAAAGCCACGTGCGTTTAGGCGTTTTTTTTCCGAAAATCCCCAAAAGCAGTCGCACGCCAAAGAGTTAAGTTGGCACAACACATCACAAGCACTTGGATCTATTTTGATGCTGTCTGCAGCAGGTCACAGCTATGAATTAGTTACATATAAGATATCATTTAAATTCAATATCACACAATATTGTTACAATTACAAATATCATATGAATTTCAGGAACTTATACCCCTGCTTGGTTATAAGTTTTATTTGTAAAAAGTGTATTGACTTTGACCCTTATGCAAAACCAGCAACTGACATGCAACTGTTGCGTTAATACCTAATGCATAAGTTGTAATAAAGTTATTCCATATGAAATATACCAAATATTACTACAGATGAGGCTGTTTACTACAATTATTTTAAGCCAGCTGCTTTTTATAACCACTTTGGCACAGTCCCAAAGTTTTCAACTTAAGTTCTCTGTTCAATGTCACTTCACTTAAGATAGTACACTTTTTTCATCTCTTTACTAGACAAATCTGTGAATTTTAGTATATAAGATCTTGCTCAGCAATACATTCTTGAGTTTTGTCCACCTAAAACTAATCCATCCACATGGATTTGTGACATTTTGAGTTAGCTGTTATCTGAAGTTAATTAAATATTTTGATTTTTTTCATCATTTTGTGGCTAATTATGTTGATCCATGTCTGGTTTTAGCAGTTTTGGTTAATGTTACCATTTGGGTATTGTGTTTAAATGTTCTGGTTTCGAATGTTCATATCAAGGGGTTTTATCAGTATGACTACATCAACCTCAAATCAGACGGTAGCACTGGCCCATGTTACAAGCTTTTAATTGTTTTACTTTAAATATTACTTTACAACATAGGTCAAATGGTCGAAAAATGTTGATCAGGTAAACAATTTGCATCTAGGTCTTTCTGTACATCTCAGGGTAAAAAAGGTTACATGTAATAAACAGCCTGTTACCTTCTTACTCTTTCATTTACAAAATGGTTTGGAAGCATTTTGTTGTGATAAGAGTGCATGAATTTATGTAGTGAGGAAGTATGGAGGTTTGCAAGGCATAAGATGTTTAAGTGCTGAAAAGATTTTTCCAGGGATGTATGCTCAGTTGGTCTTATTAGTTTTACAGTTTTAAAGTTTACTGAAGGACTGAACAGTTGCGTTTGAAACATGCCCCTAATTGAGGATCGACTAAGTAAGATAAGGATGAAAAAATGAGTGGTAGACAACTTTCAATACAAACTGTGTTGTACAACCTTTAGATCTGGATAAAACGCCACAAGCTCTTGATAATTGGTCTTCACCTTTTTTGCATGATGTTTCCAGCTTAACGTATTGTCAAAAAGAACACCTACGCATTTTATGTTATCTTTGGGAGAAATGCTATGATCATTTAGTAATTTTAGATGAGGTACGATTATGTTTTTGGGAATTTAATAACATAAATTCAGTCTTATTTTAAGAAAAAGTTCGTTGGCTTTCAGGCAGTGTTCAATTTTACGTAGTTCAAGGTTGACAGCTTTCTGAAGAACATTGAAATAAGGTTTGGACATATAAAGTTTAATATCATCAGCAAATAAAGGTAGCATGAAGAGGTAGCTTGAGTGATATCACTGCAATGTAATTTATAAAGTAAAAGTGCGGCAATAGTACCTTGAGGGACCCCACAAGATATATTTTTGTATGAAGATTTAAAAGCCCCTATTTTGGTACATTGCATTCTATTAAATGCAAACAATGAGAAAATTTTATGTGAAACACTTCTTATACCATAATGAAAGAGTTCATCAAGTAAAATTTCATGTTCACAGCCATCAAAAACCGTTGATAAGTCCAAAAATAAGGAACAGGTTATTAGTTTGTCAGAGTTATTGAGTAGTTCACATTAAATCTTTGCAATGGCTAATTCACTTGAGTGATATCATTAAAACCACATTGTCTTTCATCATCACTTTAACACCTTTGCTGTTGGGTGGATTCAGCTATAAATGCCGTATTTTCCTGCCAATTTGCAACTCCATAACTTGTTAGTTGATTGTGCTAAGGAGCTGTTCAAACCCCTAAAAGACTCGGCGAGTTTGAGTGTGCGATAAAAAAAAATTAAGCTTTTTTTTTGTAAGTGATATCATTAGTGGAATAGGTTCAGGCCTTTTTGGCCAAGGTTATTGCGCCCTGGGTCCCAACCACAAGATGGAAGTATTTTGCTAAGTTTTTAGTGGAAACTAAGCTAAAATCCTGGTCTTTTGAGCCTTTGATTAGCTTTCTAATGTTTTTGCTTCAAAAGTTGTGGCCAAAAAACTAAATTTGGGTAAAATTTACCCAAAAACATTTTTTACCCAAATTTGGGTTATATTGCTTCAACTTTGGACATAACACAGATTATGGTGGGCAAGCAATGGGTGAGGAGTTGAGTTTTCTAAATATGAACAGGTGAGGCATGCACATATGTGAGAGAAGTAGCAGACAATAATGGTTATGAAGCAGTTATATTATAACTGATGTTGAAACCATAACACTACAAAACAAAAGCGCAGAGCAAGCAAAAAGCAAAGTTTATCCACACAGGTCATAAAGAAGGTACAGTGTAAAATACAGATATCTGTCACAGCAAGTATCGCTAACGGATGTGTGATTACAAAACCGGAGTGGAAATAAGTGTTGCACAATGACTTAAGGTAAAAAAACAATAAAAATTATTTTGTAATTGAAATTTTATATGAGCTTCCTTTCAACATGTAATGCCTTAAAGTTTGTGATGTTTTAATTTGCTAAATTGGCTGACATTAGGACTATGCTAGCACGAAACATTTTTATTACTGTTTTGTTTTCATTGCTCATCGCAAAATATCAGTTTTCACAATTCTAGTTTTGTGGTTAAGCAAGGAATCAATCAGGAGAACTGTAATGTAATAGGAAATCGATTTCATGTAAAATTCCACATACTCAGTCCTGAAAATTTCAAGCAAGCTTTGCTTACAATTTTCAGGACAAAGGATACATATTACATTGCTTGCAATTTTCAGGACTGGGGATGCGTAATTTTGCATCAATTCGATTTCCTCTTAAAAAATTGCTGATCGATTTCTTACTTGCCCAATTGTGGAGAATACATAATTGAATAAAGATATGTGCAAGTTTGAATCATTGCACAAAGATGAAAGCAAAGCGCTGTTGGCTGATTCCTCCTTGAAAGCATACAGAAAACCTAGAGCTTTGAATGGTCTGGCTACGTCATTTTATATCCACGACCAAAGTCTGTTACTGACAGAGTACAGACATCCATCTTTTACAGGCTGACGGCACCCATGATGAACTAAGAAGCAAATTAGGATTAGCTATACAATTACCCATGGAACACAATGAAGTACCACAGGACTTTGCATGTGTCCCACCAAGCACATACACCTCTGGCATCACCAAATGAATAAGGTTGAAGAGGCAAGGGTGGAAACAGATTTGAGATTACAAAAAGTTTACAAACCAAAAGTTAGCCAGTAAGTGTTAGGAGTACATGAAAATCTCTCTAGACTTGACTAGGCTTTTCATTCACTTTGAACTCAGTGACACTAACAGCATGATGTATTACTACAGTCCATTATGTATTTGTAATCAACAAATTTGAAATAACCAAGGCAACCACACAAATTCTCACAAACGAAGACCTTACTTTACAAGCGTTAAGGCAAACTCAACTGACAAGACTACAGTACCAAGTACGGCACGGGCGACGACAACAGTGAATAGTCAACACAAACTGTGTGTGACACAGCAGCCCTT